>MDTE01204603.1_pt1 | contig 11915 bp, 10 predicted proteins | sample 811231 | NCBI WGS metagenome assembly MDTE01 (sample SAMN05326651, study PRJNA326480) | marine metagenome | isolation source: seawater | place: Indian Ocean: Red Sea | collected 2010
ATAATCTTCCATTCCTGCTACACGTCTGGCGGAAAGAGCTTTGTTCACAAGTGCTCGATATCGTGCATGATGTGGGGGATCTGCACTAAGAAGTGTGTCCACGGTTGCTTTTCTAGCCCACTCACGAAGTTCCTGTATTTCCGGATCGTCAGTCGGTGGTGGTTCCATGCCAAAACCAGTGCTTGCCATTTTTGAGGAGTACGTATGTGGATCATGGACAACTTCTGATAAGAGTTCGTAATTACTTACGATTACAAACGGTAGGCCCGGTACCTCATAAACAGGAGCTTCTTTATGAAGTGCTTCATAAAATGGGAAGGGGCATTCTAAGGTTTCTGGCGCAAGTGGTTGAAAGTCGGCTACTGATGTCATATTGAACTCCTGTCAGTGTTCCTGATTATAAAAAAAAATTAAGTTTTGTGGTAAAGGTTTTTATTTAAACCTGTAAGTAATTCGACCGCGTGTGAGATCGTAAGGTGATAATTCTACTAAAACTCTATCGCCTGGCAGTACTCGAATGTAATTTCTACGAATTCGGCCACTTATATGTGCCAGTACTTCATGTCCGTTTGCCAGTTCAACTCGGAAATTCGCATTGGGCAATGCTTGCTGCACCATACCTTCAACTTCAATTGCTTCTTTCTTTGCCATCAACACTCCTTGTTTAGATCTTTTTACATAAGCAGAGAACGGGCAAGGCCCGTTCTCTGCTTATGCTCTTGGTTTTTTAAAAACCAAGAGGGGTATTTAACTAAGCTGTACCATGGCGGAGAAGTGATCCAGGTGTAGAACCTGTACACTCGCCGTCTTCGAAGGTGACTCCACCATTAACCATAATCCAGCGATAACCTTTTGGTTTACGGATAAGACGCCATGCACCAGCAGGGAAGTCATAAGCTTTTTCTGTCTCTCCCATATCGAGCGCATCTAAGTCATAAATAACGATGTCAGCAGGGGAACCTTCTTTGATTACTCCACGATCTTTGAAACCGGCTGCAAGTGCAGGATAAGCACTTAGACGCCAGTGTGCAGCTTCCAGATCCATAACTTCATTATCTCTTACGAGTAGTGCAAGAAATTCTGTTGGATATCGACCTAGGGTGATAAATTTCGTGTGAGCACCACCATCAGATACGCCTGGCAAAGCGAAAGCAGAATTAGCCATTTCTTTCATTGCAGCCATATCGTTTGGTCGTGGTGCTGTAACAAACAGGGCCTGTAGGTTGTCCGCAACTGCAAGATCGAGCATTGCATCAATGACATGCTTACCTTCTTTTTCAGCAATCTCACCTACCGTTAAGCCTTCATTTTCTTTTCGAAGTTCTTCATCTTCAATTTCGCCAACGATCAGATCTTCAAATGAAAATACGACACCTGCACCTCCATATGGGGCGTTATCATATTCTTCTTTTGCAGCTGCTCTTCTTTCAGGGTCAGCTAGTTTTTCTTTGCGCTCTTCGGCCGTTCCAAGAGTCATTTCACGCCAAACAGGGCTACTATCGAAGAGGTTCCAATTTTCGAACGTAAATTGGAAATTATTCTCTGCAGTCAATGCCTGCGCGAAAATCCGTATCCCCCGAGAGTTTGCATCATCCAGCCAAGCCATAGTTTCTTTATAACCAGGCATTGCAATTCCGTGCTGGTCGGTTGCAACTGCAAGAACGTTCCAAATTACTGGTCTCCCACTTTCAGACGCCAAAGTTTCAGTAAGCTCTTTTCCTGCACCGATGCACTGAATGAATCCACGGCCTACTTTTCGGAGAACTTTTGCGAATGAGACAAGGTCATCTTCACTCATTACGTTCGTAATCATAGATGTCCCATCGTAGTCGCGTTGAACGTCATTTTCACCGCCCAATTGGGCTGACCAACCACAGGCTCCGGCTGCCATACCTTCTTCCATCAAGCGTGCCATTTCAGCCATTTCCTCTTCAGTGGCTGGTCGGCTTTTTGCAGCTTCAATTCCCATTACGTATGCCATAAGAGGATTTAATGCCATGTAGGTCAGCAAGTTCACGCCTTTAGGTGTTCGCTCAAGACTGTCCAAAAACTCGGGATAAGTTTCCCAGTCCCAAGGCATCCCCTCTTGCATCGATTCGAGCGGGACAGCTTCGTTTCTTGACATAGTTAGCATTGCTCGATCACGCTCTTCTTGCGTTCCTTTAACGGGTGCGAATCCAAAACCACAGTTTCCTATCGCTACAGACGTGACGCCATGCCAGCCTGAAATTGTGCAGTAGGGATCCCAGAAAACTTGAGAGTCATAATGCGTATGAAGATCAATAAAGCCAGGTGCAACAATTAAACCTGTTGCATCAAGAATTTCATCGCCCTCACTTGAGTCAATGTTACCTATTACTTCTACTCTGCCATCTTTAATACCGATATCACCCGTAAATCGTGGTGTTCTAAGCCCATCAATTATGGTGCCGTTTTTTATAATTTTGTCATATCTAGCCACTATGACCCCCTAAATTAAGTGGCAGAATTGTACACCCGTAAGATTAATTAGTCTATGAAAATTCGACATGCCCTATTCGGTGTTGTTTCCGTATTAATTGGGTTTGCTTTACAAGTGATTATGATGAGATCTCATGTTTTTTTACTTGATTCCCAGTGTTCCCAGTGAGTTACTTCCTCTATAGGTTTTCGAGTTACTGGGCCGAAAGAGCCTTCAGGATATCCAATTGGGATTGTTGCACCAATAAAAACATCTGAGGGTATTCCAAAGCGTGCTTTAATTGCTTCTGTGTCGACGATATGAAATGTTGTCATAACGGTTCCAAGTCCTAACGATCGCGCGGCGAGTAAGAGGTTTTGAGTGGCTGGGTAGATTGTAGAAGACATAAAAAGAGGATTTGGTTCAACCGGGGGATATTCGTTTTTTACACATGTAAAAATAATTGCAGGTACTTTTTCAAAAGCCGTGACAAGCTGCCAAAAGGCATGTGCTTGTCTGGCCTGGGGGGTTGTATCATCTTTAGGTTGTGCAAGTCCTGTACCAAGTTTATTTCTTAGTAGATCACCTAGAAATTGCCGCCCCTCATCCTCGGTCACTACAAGAAAGTTCCAAAGTTGTGCATTCCCAGCATTTGGCGCTCTGGTTGCGGCCCAAATTAGCTTCTCTAATAGTTCTTGTGGAACAGGATCCGCTTTCAGTTTGCGCATAGCTCTACAAGTTTCCATTGCCTCGAAAATATCCATTTGTGCAGTGTAGGGTATTGCTGATAGAACTAAAACTCTTGACTTGATCTGTAATTTGACCAACGATCGTGCAACGATGTGATTAATAGAATACGAAGGAGCTTTTATGTCTCGTGATTATGATGTGATAGTTATTGGTTCAGGTGCCGCTGGTCTTGCAGCTGCGGTGACCGCTCATGATGCAGGTGCTAGTGTCATTGTTTTGGAAGCAGACAATATTGTTGGTGGGTCTTCTCGACTCTCTGGTGGCCATTTTTATGCTGCAGGGACCAGTATTCAGCGTGAAGCTGGAATCACTGACGATAGTGCTGAGGATATGTTTAGTTACTATATGACTCTTAATCAATGGCTCGTTGAGCCAGCAGTAGCGCGTGCTTATTGTGATAACGCTGCTCCTACCTTTGAATGGATGCGTTCTCTTGGGGTCCAGTACCTTCCTGAGCGTGTTTATATTTCTGGTATCGATACAGTACCGCGTGGGCATCCTCCAGAAGGTGAGGGTCTCGCAGTTGTTAAGATCCTTGACGCAGAGAGAATTGAACGTGACATCGATCTCGCACTAATGACGCGTGCGACTGGGTTGATTGAGGAGAATGGTGAAGTAGTAGGTGTAACTGCTGGGGATCAAGAAGTGCGTGCAGGTGCAGTTATTATTGCGTCGGGTGGTTTTGGTCATAATCCTGAATTTGTTGAAAAATATTGGCCTGATGCACATGAACATGGTGACCGAGTCTGGGCCATTTCGGGCCCCAAAGCGATGGGTGATGGTATTACTCTCGGAGAACAGGCTGGAGCTACCTCCGCAGGTTTTAACCGTGGACTTTTACTGTTAACCCCTGGCTTTAATCGAGATCTGGAAGTTGCTGTTCCGCCATGGTGCATTCTCGTTAGTAGAGAAGGACGGCGGTTCACTGCTGAAACTGCTCCTTACACTGTTATGGCAGGCCTGTTCAAAAGAAATGGGTTTGTTGCTTATGCGGTGTTTGATGAAGAAACTCGGAAACAGGCTGATGATATGCCGGTAGGCCCTTCATGGACTGCGGAAGCTCTACTTAATTATGCGGAGCAAGGAAGAATTTTCCGTAGCGAAAGCTTGGAAGATTTAGCTGAACAGGCAAAAATTAATGTTGCGCCTCTTTTGGGAACAGTTGAGAAATATAATGAGTCTTGTGCAGACGGTGTTGATCATGATTATTTCAAACCTATTGGTCTTTCACCGATTAAAACGCCTCCATATTATGCAGTTGAGGTACGACCTTCGGTAATTGCATGGACTGGTTATGGGTTGCGAATAGGCCCAGAGACAAATGTTGTTGGTAAAGATGAACGTCCAGTGCAAGGATTGTTTGCTGCTGGTGAAACAGTTGGTACTTTGCATGGCGACCGTTATATAGGTGGCGGCGGATCTTTTGGTCCTGCTTTGACTTTTGGCCGAATATCGGGAAGGGAAGCTGCAAGACACGCACTTGAAACTGCGGGATTAATTGAGTAGTACGCTCTTAAGAAGCTTCACTACAATTGCGGCTGCAGTACTCCATATCTGTTTTTCCATCGAGGGTAATTGAAGGGATTTCGTGTTCACATCCGTTTGGATTTGTTGTACTTTGATAATTTTTGCATCGTGAATAAGTAATGTTATCTGAGATATCACGTGCTATTAACGCCCAGCAAAGGCCTACTAGATTGATAGGACGAAAAATACGAGAACGAACTCCTCCTCCTGGGGGACGTTCTCCAGACCAGGCGCCACGATAGTCCCCTATTCCTGTGTGTTTGTAGAGATTGGCATCTAGGATTGACTTCCCTTCTGGAACAGTCTTAGTAAGTTTTTGTTTTCCTTCTTCCGATTGTGCGTCCATCGCTGCCGTGCCAATATTTGTCCATTCGTCGAACCAATCATCTAATCGATTTTCTTGAAATGAATCACTATGTACATTAGATGTGAAAAAGTCACCATATTTGGTAGTAAAGTCTCGAACAGTCTGTTCAAAAGCTTTCGTGCCTTCTGCTATTTCAGATAAGGGTATATTTGTTGCTTTGAACAACTGGTTCTTTTGTATTTGTGTATTAACCCACCGGTGCATGTCTAGTTGATAGAACGTGGATTCAACTAATTCTCCGTCATGCTGGTAGGTTGCACCTTCTTCGGGACTCACACTTTCCATTATGTTGGTGCTTGAAGGACGCTTTGTAAAAGGATCTGTTCGGAAATTCGAAAGCCTACCCCCTGGGACTAATCCTGTTGCGGGGTTGAACACGGGAGTGCGCCCTCCTCTTAGGTAGTCGATTCGGGAATTATAGAAAACGTAACCTCCAGAAGGTGTAATAAGAAACCCTTCAGGAACAACATATTCATACGGAAGAATTTTTACAGATAGTGATGAGTGCATTCATGTATCTTCATGCGTAATAGGGGCACTGTAAACTATTATTAAATAAAAGGGATTGTCGTTCGTGCTGTACATCTAGCGTTGACATCTTTTCCGACCGGTCATATTTTCAGCTGAGGATGAAGAAGTAGTGTCGTATGAAGAAGTAGGTCCAATCGCAGTCTCTATTACAGATTCTGCTGCGCGTATGAAGTATGAAGACTTTAGGGAAAACATACTGTCAAGAGATCAAGTGGCCTCATTAGGAACTATGCATGACTTGTTGAAGATGGATCGGTCAATTAAAGAGATTCTGTCCGAGACAGTTCGAAATCATGCTCCCTATACCCATGTTCCTTATCATCAACGGATTGACAGGGGAATAGTGCGCTTTGTTAACAACGATCATTGTTTATTGTCAGCAAGTGCAACACTTCGTTTAGAACGGTATATACCCAAGAAATTCGCTGCTCTTCCTCTTGCTCAAACGGTTTGGTATGTGCCTATTGGGCTAGATATTTGGAATCAGTTGAAGGGTCGAATGCCAGGCCACTATGCAAGGCAGGTCTACGATCCTAAGAAGTATCCAGGTGGGGCGCTTCCTCCTGAGGTACATTGGAAAGATGAAGAACCTAGTGCAATAAATGGAACCTTTGACGATGCATTGAGTGAATGGTTGCAATTGGTTGAGCGAGGTGATGTTACTGCGTCCTATAAACAATGGCTTGGTATGTGGGAAGACCAGGAAAATCGTACTAGGTTACTTTCTGAAACAGTGTTTGCGGGATTAATTGATGTTCAGGATCGTTTAATTTTTAATCGCTCTTTTACAACTGGACATAAGAGCTATAGGGCTCGTGCAGCTGTTGAACTTGGCGATAGCATTGGTTGGGAAAATGCACGTCACGTAATTTATGCAACAATTCCCGATTTAGCTGTTGGGCCACGCTGGTATTCAGCATATGAGGCGGCTTGCCAAATTATGATGTATCAGCTTGAAGATACATCCCCAAAATCTTCCGTTTCTCGAACAGAGGAGACGAACACTGATCAGCGTATGTTTGCACAAACCCAACTATTGAGCGACGTCGAAGAAGAGTCGTTGATTGAAATGATTCTTCATGAAGAAGATGTTGTTTTTCTTGAAGCAATTACGATGTTTTTAAAAGCAGGTCGTTCAGTCCGATCAATTTTGGATACCATTCAAATTGCATCTGCTCGCATTGTTCTTGATGTTCGGGACTCTACTGCATTTAGCATGCCTCAGCACGGATATGAATATACAAATACCGTCGCATGGTTTTATGACAGGTTTGATCATCCGCATAAAACAAAGTTGCTATATGTGGCAGCCACCTTTGTTAACCAGACTGCTACTCTAGTTCGCGATATGCCTGATTACAATTACGCGAATCATCATACTGCTCAAATGAACAATTCACCGCAAACACGTTTTGGTGAAACCCCCTCAGGGTTAAGGAATTGTTCATCGATTGATATATTAAGGAAACTTAGTCAGGCAATGATGAATTTAGATCAGGATGATAGCGTGGCTTGTACACAGGCTTATTTGGAGTCAGGTGCTGAGAGAACCTCCTTAATTTCAACACTGGCAATGGGGGTAGCAAAACAAGGCAATGATCCCCACAATCAGGAAATCGGCTTATGTATGTTAGAGGATTATGAGCGAACTTCTTCCACGAAAAGAGAAGAATTGTTGTTGGCTTGTGCACGACATACTGCTGGCCATCAGAAGTATGGAAATTCTTTGGAGTTATTTGGCCGCCACGCTAATGCAATGGGTATTACGGTGCGTGCTGAAGGTAAAACTGATAAGAATAAAGATGAAATAGAGGCACTTCTTGATGATGTCGATTATTTTTTTGAAGAAGATAGTACTTTGGTCAGGTAATTAACTCTTAGGTAGTAGCTTTTATGAAATTAGTCTTAGCTCTTTCAGTTTTTATTATTTGCTCCATGTTTTGGATTGGATGCGGGAATAATAGTGTGCCTAAGGAGATGAATCCAGAGGGGAATGAGACGCAAATTCAAGCTACTGTCACGGTTACACCTGAAAGGACAGAATCCCCAAAACCCACCAAGACAGCTACGGTACAGTCTTCACAAGAAAGTGAGATCCCTGCCGAAGTACGTATTGAGTCTGGGTCGCGATGTGAGGAGATACATGATACCTATTACGATTTTGATATTAGTGCTCAAAATATGGGGCAAAAGGATATTTCCAACCTTTATATGACAGTCGATCTGGTTGGGGATGATGGTTCGGTGGTTAATAGTGTTAATTCAGTAATTATTCCATCATTGCCTCAGGGGGCTACTGTCAATGTTAGTGGAATATTGGACACTTTTTCGCAAACGGTTGTTTCTTGCCAAGTTAAATTTACTGATGAAAATGGAGATGTAAATTTTCAAGGTAATCTAAATGATTAGCCAGTGATGATTTAGTGAACTTCGGTGAGATGATTTGAAAATGAATGCGAATGATCGGTACAGGAAACTTATCGAAGACGTTAAGCAGCAAAAAAAAAGTTTGAATTTGCCAGAAACAAATAGTGCATTGTGGAGTAAGGCTGCACCTGGTTATAGGTTTGATCCTTTTCGAAAGTCTGATGCAGTTTTGGATACATTAAAGGATCATATATCGAAGGATGACACAGTTTTGGAAATTGGAGGGGGTGCGGGGAGGACTGCGCTACCCTTGGCTTTACATTGTAAAAGTGTGACTAACATAGAACCTTCATTAGGCATGTGCAGTGAGTTTATTGAGTTAGCAAATAGTTCGAAAATTAAAAATGTGAATGTAATTAAATCTACCTGGGAAGACGCTGTCTTTCCTACTTGTGATGTGGCTGTGATAGTAGATGTGACTTACTTTATATCTGAAATCGCGAGTTTACTTAAAAAAATGGAACATGCCGCTAAGCGGCGTGTAATTATTGCCACTTGGAATCCACCACCCCCAAATCGCAACGCTTCATTATTTGAGTTGGTATATGACGAGGACTTTAAGTCGTTGCCTAGTTATTTGGAAATTTTGGATGTGCTTCTGGAAGTAGGTATAGAGCCATCCGTTTTGATGCCGGATGTAATTTTCCAATGGCCTGAAAAATTATTGACTACTAGAGAAATGGCAGTTTCTTTTGCGTTGGATGCGGTGGGAGCACCGTCGACAGAACGAATGAAAGATCGCATTGCACAGAACTTCAATGCATTATTTTCTTTTGGGAATGGTATATTTCGTCCGCTTTGGAGACCTGTAGCACCGGCAGTATTGCTTACCTGGACGACAGAACACCTTGAACAAGCTGTTAGTTAAGATCGAGAGTTTCAAATAAAGTAGAACCCTCGAGTAGAGAGACCATCCTTTCGAGCTTTCGTTCTCCTTGAAATTGGGTATTATCAAAAATCCCCTCTAGCGCAATGACAGTATTTTCTGTGTCCGTTCTTGATAATAGGACTGGGACACCTCGTGCAGTGGCTGCATCGAATAAATAATCCGATGGTTGGCGACCGCCAGTAAGAATTAAGCAGTCTGGATTGGAGGCAAGTGCCGCAAGATGTTGGTCTGTTTTGTCATAACGTACTACTACAGCTTTTGAAACAAAGCGTTCCAAATAGGGCTGCCCTGCGTCGGAAGATATGGGGGCAATAACCAGATGATCACAGGTTACTCTTTCGCTACGGTTGCCTTTTACAATTCGGTCAGCGCGCAGCAGGTCTTGTGCTTCCTGGATGCTAAATCCATTTAGTATGCGATCTTCATGTAGTGCTACTAAGGGGATGCCATTGATTTCTGATGCAGTTTGTTCTTTTTTAGGAATGTCGGTGGCTATTATGATTTGTGTGGGGGGGTTGGTTTCCGGATGCGTTTCAGGTAGTCCTCTGTTCACGAAAACCACGTAGTCTGCTCCCGGTATAGATAAACTACCTGCATCGGCTTCAACTACAAGTAATTCATCTGGTGAAGAATCAGGTATTTGATCTACTTGTACGGGGGTATTTGAGCTTCCCGGAACAAATTCAAGAGAACTAAACCAATGAGCATCTGCACGTGAACGTGCACTAGGTTCTCCAGAAATGGCCCGTAGAAGACGGACGGGGCGGCCTGTATATGCAATGTGTTGAGCGATTGCTGTAGCCACGCCAGTTTTTCCTGCGCCAGGGGAGTCTGAAGTAATTGTGAGAAGAGTCATGCACAGATTGTGTACATCTAATCGTGTTGCGGCAAGTTATTACAGCATAAAAGGTCTTGAAAACGTTAAACTAACTGAAAAAATCAGGTGATCAAAATGAAAGTAGTAGATGCCGTAGCTGAAATTTTAAAAAGAGAAGGCGTGGAATTTCTTGTTGCTTATCCGGTAAATCCGATTATAGAGGCTGCTGCAAAGGCAGATATTCGTACAATTATCGTTCGCCAAGAGCGGACTGGTTTACATATGGCAGATGCCTATAGCCGACTTAACTCCGGGGAGAAAATTGGAGTTTTTACAATGCAGCATGGTCCAGGATCTGAAAATGCTTTTGGTGGTGTGGCTCAGGCATACGGCGATTCAGTTCCGATTGTAGTGTTGCCGGCAGGTTATCCCCGAAAGCTTGCAAATGTTGCCCCCAATTTCAATTCTGCTTTGAATTATCGACATATAGCTAAATGGTCTGAACACGTAGAGATTGCAACTGCAGTCCCAGCAGCATTGAAAAGAGCATTTACGCAGGTGCGCAATGGTCGCCCACGTCCCGTAGTTATTGAAATCCCAGGCGATCTTTTTGGTGAAGATATTGATTTGGACTATGAACCATCATTTGCAACAAGGTCAGCTCCCGATCCAGAAGCGATTTCAGAAGTCGTATCTGTTTTGAAGAAGGCTAAAAAGCCAGTTATCTATGCAGGTCAAGGTGTTCATTATGCAAAGGCATGGAAAGAGTTGAAAGATTTGGCAGAAATGTTACAAATTCCTGTTACAACAAGTCTTCAAGGGAAAAGTGCTTTTCCTGAAAGTCATCCTTTGGCACTTGGATCAGGTGGTCGGGCGGCTCCCCAACCGGTGTACCAGGCTATTGATGAGGCTGATGTCATTTTTGGTATAGGTTGTAGTTTTGCTATCACTGGTTTTGGATTGGCAATGCCGGCTGGAAAGACATATATCCATGCCACACTGGATCCTCAAGACCTGAACAAAGATGTTCAGGCTAAGCATGCTCTCATAGGTGATGCAAAATTGACACTTCAGGCGCTGCTCAAAGAGCTAGGTGATGGCCAGGTTCATGATAGGGGAGAGGTCGCAACTCAAATAAGCCAACGAAAAGAGAAATGGTTGAGCGAATGGTCGCCAAAACTTTTATCAGAAGAAATACCAATTTCACCTTATAGGGTGATCAATGAACTGATGAAAGTTACTGATCCAGATGAAACTATTATTACTCATGATGCAGGAAGTCCGCGGGATCAGTTGTCGCCCTTCTGGGTATCCAATGTGCCGCTGAGTTATATTGGTTGGGGGAAGACCACACAGCTTGGTTATGGATTAGGCTTAGCGATGGGTGCGAAGCTTGCACAACCTGGGAAGCTTTGTATAAATGTTTGGGGAGATGCGGCTATTGGATTTACTGGAATGGACTTCGAAACGGCGGTACGGGAGCGTATTCCTATACTTTCTATTCTCTTGAACAATTTTTCTATGGCAATTGAAATCCCAATTATGCAGGAGGCCCAAGCAAAATATGGGAGTACAGACATTAGTGGGAATTACGCTGATATGGCCAAAGCATTTGGTGGGTATGGTGAAAGAATTACAGACCCTCAGGAGATTGCTGCTGCTATAGAGAGGGGTATTCAAAAAACAAGGGAAGGAACTCCTGCGCTTTTGGAATTTATAACGGCAAAAGAATTAACAATCTCAAAATAATTATCATTAAGAAAGGAATAAGAAAATGAATCGATTAGAAGGAAAAGTAGCTTTTATTACAGGTGCAGGTAGCGGCATTGGGCGCGGTATGGCGTTACGGTTTGCTGAGGAAGGAGCCGACATCGGATGTTTTGATCTCTCGATCGAGACTGCTGAAGAAACGGCTGAACTTGTACGAAATCTTGGGCAAAAGGCGATTACCTATGAAGGTGATGTTCGTAAAAGTGAAGATTTAGTTGCAGGAGTTGAAAAAACAGTTTCTGAACTTGGGGATTTATGGGTTGCATGTGCGAATGCGGGTATAAATGCAGCTGGAACTATTTTGACCTTAACAGAAGAGGATTGGCAGCGAGTGATAGATGTCAATCTCACAGGAGTTTTTCTGACGTGTCAGGCTGCTGCACGACAAATGGTTGAA
>MDTE01018236.1_pt1 | contig 11913 bp, 8 predicted proteins | sample 811231 | NCBI WGS metagenome assembly MDTE01 (sample SAMN05326651, study PRJNA326480) | marine metagenome | isolation source: seawater | place: Indian Ocean: Red Sea | collected 2010
GGACCCCTGTAATAACTTCAATTAATGCTTCAACATTATAACCCAGCCCTCTAGTCCCAAATTGACCAAAATGAGCCAGGTCCTTCCGTAACTGAGTTGATTTTACACCAGCAGCTTTGGCCAAAGCATTTGAAGAAACAGTCTCAAGCCCATTCTCTCTGAGCCTCTCAAGGCAACGCTGATAAATCGAAAGCCTATATATCGATTTTCTCGGTATGTCAGTTTGTGAAGACAACTAATAATGTGATTTTTCTCAATTAAATCTTATTATTATGACCCAACGCAAGCCCTAAAGAGCAAACATAGTCTCACCTAATCAATGCGCTGAAAAAAGTGCAAATCGCACCAATAAAATTATGCAGTATACCCCTATCTTATTATGAATAGGATTCCTCAACGCGCTTGGCCACGTCTCTATAATCATAGTCCGCGTTATAAATCTCTTTGAAGCTTTCAAGAGATTTATCTTTGTCCCCTAATTTATCATATACCAATCCAAGATTATATAAAATCTCCTTCTTTGTATTATCCATGGCAAAGAGTTCTCCATTAGCATCATTCAGAGACCCGACTGCCAAGTCGTACATTTTCATTTCATCATAACACCGACCGAGCATAAGCATCGAACGTATACGGATATGAGGATTGTTCTTTGCCTTTTGAAGGTGCGGAATAGCGTCTCGAAACTGGCCTGCAGTGAATAAATGCGAGCCAAGATCAAAACGGAGCTGCGGATCGGTCGGGTTACGTTCGACCCGAATTTCAGCTTCTTTTATTTGCTGTCCAATTGAAGCATTTTTCAATTCGTCCAATTGAGCCTTTTTGTCCTCGACTCCCTCTCCCCCCTGTTGAATATCTGATTCTAAATCCTTAATCTTTTGCGCTCTTATATTATCTTTAGCATCTTCAGCTTTACGCTGAAGAGTTTCGTCAGATTCACTCAATGAAAAGGCATACTCATAATAAGAGGCAGAATTCTCCCAATCCTCCAACCTCTCATAAAGATCAGCTATCTTCTTTACGACATCAAGGTTCTGAGGATCCTCCGAATATTGAGCCCCAAGATCAGCTAATTGGGCTTGCATCTGTTCTTTGGTCGCACCGATCCTTGCAGCACTCTCAAGACTCTGCGCCTCGTCCTGATCCTTAAGAAGATCCTTGAAGGAACGGTCAGCAAGGCCCCATCCGCCTTTAGCCATCGTTGCCTGAGCCGAAGCATCTTTTGCTTTTTTCCGAGCCTCCCCATCAGAAGGGTCTGATTGAACTATCTCATCATAAATCTTCGCAGCCTCTGTCCCGTCACCCTGGGCAAGGTAATGGTCCCCAAGTTTATGGAGATTTTTTGAATTACTTGGATGGCCCTGACGAATAGTTTCTAATCCAAAAGTCGCAACTGCAGGAATTCCCAAGGCCATGAAAGCTTCATAGAAAAGCGTATTTGCCTCAACATTATAAGGATCACCATCTAATTTTTTTTCTATTTCCTCAATGGCTCCAAGAGGGTCCTTCTTAATTTTATTCTTAACCTTCATCATTCCACCCGAGAGTAGGCCCTTGCCTTTCTTACCAGATGTACGCCACCTCGCACCTTGAGCCGCTCTTAATATTTCCCTCCCCTTGAGAAAAGTAGGCTCTTCCTTCAATATATTATGAAGAATGCTCAACGCATAATCGTAATTGGATAGCTCAATGGCACTTTGTGCCTTAAGAAATAGTGTAACTAGTTTGGAATCGAGTTGCTCTTCTGTAATGAGCTCCTTAGGTGCATCCATATTCAATTCTAGGGGTTTTGTTTTTGGAGTATACGGAAAATGAAAAAAAATAATTGTTTGGGGGCAGAATCTAGCCTCTTAAGGGTAGATCATGCAAGGCATCTAATATCATTTTTAATCCTTTCATAAATTTATGTATTTCGGCTACTAAATGCCACTTTTAACATAACCAATTTCCCCGAAACCATTAGGACCAGGTACTATTTTCCAAAAATTTAAAAAATATACTAATATTATAGGCATTTCATGATTCAAACTCATTGAGCTATCAATGTGCCAAAGTAAGTTAATAATGCTAGTTGCGCGAAATTTTGACTGTGGTTCAATGTCTAAATGATTAAGAGATTTAAACTATTCCTCCTTGTGCTCCTTTTGTTGTCCTCCATTGCAGCAAAACGTAAGGGCTCCGGAACGATTGGTTTTTACCTTGAATCGGCAGGGTCTGAAGCACCAAAAGACACTGTTAAAGTCAACATCAATTCCGAAATTCATCAGGTCCTGATTAAACCCATTTTCAATCAAAAAGATGTGGAAGGGTTTTATCCATTCCTCACTGATGAGGGAGAAAGTTTTGGAATCTCTTTCAAACTAAAAAAGAAAGCCGTCAAAGAATTACAAACCCTTTCGACTGTAGCTAGGGGGCGAAAGATTTTTACTGTATTTGGAAATGCGCCCATCGATTTTGTTGTAATTGATGGCCCCATAACGCATGGATATCTTACTTGCTGGAAAGGATTCAACGAAAGCCATATAGAAAAATTTAAAGGTGCGGGCATGCGGTTAATTACGCCAAGAAATGAAGGGCCCGTTATAAATCCACCACCTGTCATTGACTGATCTGAGTTACTTTTAATTAATTAAGCTAAGAGTTCATACAAATCGGAATGCATTTAATGTTGCTGATTAGGACATCCTCATTAATTTTTTGGTTAGCTTTATCAGTCATTTGCGAAGCGCAATACAAGCGGCTCGAACTAGTCTTGGCAACTCCTAACAAAGCCATTTTCGGTCAGGATTTGTCTCAATTCTATATGTATACGAACCGCTCATTCGAGGGCCAGCCAAGCAAGCCTTGGCAAGGCGGGAAATATGGTTATGTGCGCAATCCAAAAAGAACAGCATCAGGCATAATATATTCTAAATTTCATGAAGGAGTTGACATTAGGCCAATAGAAAGAAATTCGAGAGGAGTTCCCCTAGATAAAGTATGTTCAATCGCTTCAGGAAAAGTAATGCACGCTAGCCGATCAGCAGGAGCAAGTAACTATGGCCGTTACGTTGTAATAGAGCACGATTGGGGCTACGGGAAATTTTACAGTCTGTACGCTCATCTGGCTGACATCACCTGCAAAGTAGGGCAAATAGTGAGGCCCGGAACAAGTATCGCTACGCTCGGATATACAGGAGACGGAATCGACAGGACCCGGGCCCACCTGCATCTAGAGCTCAATTTAATGATCAGCCGGAACTTTGAAAAGTGGTATCGGAGACACTATGTCGCACCGAACAAACATGGTCTATATAATGGAATAAATCTCGCCGGAATTGATATCTCAAGACTGTACATGGAACATCAGAAGAATCCCTCAATCACCATACCGCAATTCATCAAAACAACTAAGCCCTATTGGAAATTATTAGTTCCTAACCGAGGCATGCCCTTAATTATGAAGTCTTATCCCTGGCTAGCAAAAAACATGGCAGATGCGACCAGAAATCCGTCATGGGAAATTACAATGAGCCCGTCCGGAATTCCCCTGGAAATCAATCCTCACAATAAGAAAGTACAATCACCCACAATTAGTTGGGTCAAATATTCAGCAACGCCTCACTCATGGAACACCAGGTCCCGTCTCACAGGGACCAAAGACAAAGCCAAACTCACGGCCAGCGGATTACGTTTTGTGCAACTCCTGATGGAAAAATAAATTAGCAAAGATCTAATTACTAATTTCTTTAATCAGTAGGCGGTTGAGTCGAATTCCATCATAGAAATTCTGAATAAGAAAATTTTCATTCGGAGCATGGATCTGGCAATCAGGCAAAGCAAGTCCAAGCAATAAAGTATCAGCTCCCAACACATCCTTGAAAGTCTGGACAATAGGAATACTCCCACCTTCACGGATAAGAGCCGGTTCACGGCCAAAAGTCTGCGTAAGAGCATTTTGGGCAGCTTGCCCATAATTGGACTGTGGATCCATCAGGTAAGCTTTCCCGCTGTGCCCAAAATTGCATTCCATCCTGATGCCAGGCATCACGTGCAAAGCAAGATGCTCCTGAACTAGTTTCAATATTTTTTCAGGGTCCTGATCAGGGACTAACCTGAAAGAAAGCTTGGCAAAACTCTGAGACGGTATCACGGTCTTAGATCCTTCGCCTTGATAACCACCGCCGATACCGTTCACCTCGGCCGTGGGTCTTGCCCATCTCCTTTCAGCATCAGTGAATCCTTTCTCACCAAAAAGTTCACTCGATCCTGTCAGATCCAGCGTCTCAGAATCATTAACAGGTAGCGCGGCCCAAGCGTCTCTTTCCCATTCTTTAATTTCCTGAACATCATCGTAGAAACCCGCAACCTTAATTTTACCATCAAAATCATGAAGACTCGATATGAGTTTTGCTATTGCCGTAGAGGGATTTGATATGGATCCACCAAATACCCCAGAATGCAGATCGGTCGATGGCCCATGAAGAGTAATTTCCATGCAGGCAATGCCTCTCAATCCGTAAGTAAAAGTGCCTATTCCTGGGCCTATCATTCCAGTATCTGAAACTGCAACAACGTCACAACCAAGTTCGTCCCGATACTTTTCAAGAAACGGGCCAAGATTAGGACTTCCTATTTCTTCTTCGCCCTCGACCAGCAAAATAACATTCACAGGCAACTCACCCATGTCCTCAATCATTTCACCTAGACCTAACAAGTGGGCAAGGTTCTGCCCCTTATTATCAGTAGAACCCCGAGCGTAAATCTTACCATCAGCGATCCGAGGCTCAAATGGAGGCGATTCCCATAGATCGAGCGGATCTGCTGGCTGCACGTCATAATGGCCATAAATCATGACCGTCGGTAACCCTTCACGGTGCTCATTCTTGCCCAGGACAATTGGGTGCCCGGGCGTCTCATAGATTTGAGACTCAAGACCCTTATCAATCATCTTGTCTCTAAGCCATTGAGCACAATCCTTCACATCCTCAGAATAAGCACTGTCCGTGGAAATACTGGGAAACTTCAGATACGTGATTAGGTCTTCAAGGTGTGCCTCATTCATTATTATAATCGATACACTAAATTAAAATAAATTACCAATAGCCTCTTTTCGCACGTTCGGCTGCCTGCAAATTCTGATAAGCAAGAAATCCAAAAATAATCATAGCGAAAATATATCCCAATTGCAGCAAAATGATGCCTGCTATGAGAGCAGTAAACGCTCCAATCTTGCCCCGCAGTACCGGCCTCTTCTCATTCATAATATGGCCAAGTAATTGCCCCCCATCCAATGGAACAATGGGGAGAAGATTCAAGAATGACCAAAAAACATTCAGATAACTCATCAAAATTAAAAAAGTAGCCAAATAACCATTTCCAACTGATTGCCATTTAATGGGTAAAAGTAAAATTCCATAACATATTCCCGCCATCAGAAATCCAAACAAGGGACCAGCAATTGTAATGATAATTTTTTGTTTCCTCGTGTAGTGACCATGAACCATCGCCATGCCTCCCATCGCATAGATAAAGATATTTGGTCTCCCTCCGTACTTGCGATAAGCAAACGCATGACCCAATTCGTGCCCAAGAATCGAGATAAAAAACACGGCAACCAGTATTAATAAAAAGCGCGTCTGTTGAATAGGATCTCCTCCCCCTCCTGCGCCAAATAGTATTGGAATTACCCAGAAAGACCAATGAATGGCAATCGGAAAACCAAATAAACGGAAACGCAATGTTCCCGGTTGATTTGTGTCTGCCCTGAAAAACATCTTCGCAAAGAATTTACAATAAAGCGAAGATAACTTCTCTGAATTTCAATCCAAATGAAAATGAAATCTCCTAAATGAACTCGTTAATCAGATTCTCCAGCATTTCTTGACGTCCACTCTTAAGATCAGGTTCACCATTAGCCAAGGCATGAGCCTCAAGCTCTTCAAATCCGACTTCACCAGATTCAATCTTTGCTCCGATCCCTGAATCATAGCTAGAATACCTATCATCAACAAAATCACTGAGACGACCATCCTCGCGAATGGCATGTGCAATTTTTAAACCACGGGCGAAAGCATCCATGCCTCCAATATGAGCATGGAATAAGTCAACTGGTTCAAAACTCTCTCTGCGGCACTTCGCATCAAAGTTAAGTCCTCCAGTCGTGAATCCACCCATTTCAAGAATCTCGAGCATAATTTGGGTCGTGAGGTAGATGTCTGTTGGAAACTGGTCAGTGTCCCAACCAATGAGTTCGTCGCCCGTATTCGCATCCACAGATCCGAGTGCGCCAGCTGAGGCCGCTACACGCATTTCATGCATCATTGTATGTCCAGCCAATGTTGCATGATTTGTCTCAAGGTTAAGCTTCAGATGATCGAGAAGATCATGCTCACGCAAAAAATTAAGGCAAGCTGCCGCATCAGAATCATATTGATGAGTAGATGGCTCTCTTGGTTTTGGCTCAATATAAAACTGCCCTTCAAAGCCAATTTTCTTTTTATGATCAACTGCCATGTGCAACAATCTTGCCAGATGATCCAACTCACGTTTAAGATCAGTGTTCCATAGCGTCGAATAACCCTCTCTTCCTCCCCAAAAAGTATATCCTGTTCCACCTAATCTGTGAGTCACTTCCATCGCCTTTTTGACCTGCGCCGCTGCATAGGCAAAGACATCCGCATTTGGACTCGTGGCCGCGCCCTGATTATAACGGAAATGAGCGAACAGGCACGCCGTTCCCCACAATAACTTTATTCCGGTCCTTTCCTGCTCTTCAGCCAAAACATCCGCCACCGCATCGAGAGCAGCGTTAGATTGCTCAAGAGTACTTAGTTCAGGAGCAACGTCCCGGTCATGAAAACAATAATATTCCACACCTAATTTTTCCATGAACTCAAATGCAACCCGGGCCCTGTTCTGAGCATTCTCAACAGAATCAGTGCCATCATCCCAAGGACGTTGAGCAGTTCCTCCTCCAAAAGGATCAGCGAGCGGATTACGCATCGCGTGCCAGTAAGCAACTGAAAAACGAAAATGTTCCTTCATTGCCTTACCGCCGACTTCCTCATCAGCGTTATAATGTTTGAATGCTAGAGGATTCTTTGAACTCGGACCCTCATATTGAATTTTCTGTATTTCTGGAAATGCTTCAGATGACATAGGAACGTGATCATTCCCTGCCAAGCAATAACCGTCAAGAGGGAACCATAGGAAGTGTGAAAAAATCCAAATAAAACAGCTTCTAATAACTTAAAATCAGCTTTTAATTACTTTTTTCCATATTCGGCATTCACCCTCTAAACCAACGATACAGAGCATATCTTCAATCTTGCTTTCATCCGGTATCATTAATCCTTCAGTCTCTATTTGTTGCGTGTCCTTGGGAAATTCGGAATCAGGCAAAACTCGAGTAGCTATGGCAAAACAAGCCCAAGCACGCCAAGTTCTTATTTCTGATCGTGGACCAGACATCCTGGTCGCATAATGTTGCCAATGCCTGCGAGGATTAGCCAGAAATTGTCCCCTCTTATCTGGTCGATCCATTAGAATCCATTTCACGGAAGCGTAGGGGACCGAATAGCGCTGCAAATATTCCTCGTCTCCTGTAAGATCGGCAGACATCGCTCGATTCAACTGCAAAAGCGCTTGGGCTGGCAATCCCTTAATCCACTTTGTTTGCGCATACTCAAGGCACATTTTGTAAAAAGACTCTCCTCTTTCTTGACCAATGGCTCTGGAATCCTTGGCACTAACAGGTTCTGCGATAGGAGGCAACAAAGGGCAAACCTCATTCACGTCTGACTGCATATCTAAAATAAATCTTAATTATTATTTAAGATAGCATCAATTGGCCTAAACCAAACGATTTCAAAATAAAAACTGCCTTCTAATTGGCGGCAGTCATTCCTCCTTGAGTGATACCAGGAGCAGGTAAAAGGCTATTACCCATTAAGTAGAGATCAATTGCTCTAGCGGCACCACGACCCTCATTGATTGCCCAAACCACTAAAGACTGCCCACGGCGACAATCTCCAGCAGTAAAAACACTCTCAATATTTGTGGTAAATTCACCATGTTCACCAATGAAAGTTTGCCAGTTCCCACGAGGATTTTGAGTTTCAACACCTAACATCTCACCCAATTGAAGCTCTGGACCCACGAAACCGGTAGCAAGTAATATTAGATCAGCCGGCCATTCTTTTTCTGTGCCCCCAACCTCACTAAATGGAGGACCTCCCTCAACTGGCTTTGACCAGTCAACTTCCACAGTTCTTACTCCCTTAACATGGCCATTACCATCATCAACAAATTCCTTGGCTAGCACGTGGTATGCGCGGGGGTCATCTCCATTCTTTGCCTTGTTCTCTGCATGTGAATAATCAAGCCTATAAATCCTTGGCCATTGGGGCCAAGGATTGTCAGCGGCACGCTCAACCGGAGGCTTATCTAACAATTCAAAATTCACGACATCCTTACATCCATGCCTCAAAGAAGTTCCTATGCAATCCGCTCCAGTGTCACCTCCACCAATAACAATAACATGCTTATCGGCAGCCGATGTATAACAGCCATTTTCTAATTCAGAATCTAATAAACTCTTAGTGTTGCGAGTCAGGAAATCCATAGCGAACTGAATTCCCTGCAATTCACGGCCCGGATTCTTCGCGGTAGGATCAAATGGTTTAGTGGCACCGGTAGCTATGAGCAGAGCATCATTTTCTTTTAATAAATCACTTGGGTCAATGTAGTGAACCTCACAACCGTTCTCCTCCATGATCTGTGTCATATGACCAGATTCAAATTCCTCCTTCTTTCCAACATGAGCGCAGGTCACAAAATTAACACCTGACTCACGCATTAAGGAAATGCGCCTTTCAATGACATCCTTATCCAACTTCATATTTGGAATGCCATACATCAGCAACCCGCCGATCCTGTCAGCACGCTCATAAACAGTCACTTCATGGCCAACCTTATTTAACTGATCGGCCGCAGCCAATCCGGCAGGCCCCGAACCCACAACCGCGACTTTTTTTCCCGTGCGCTGTTTTGGGAAATTTGGAGTTACCCATCCCTCCTCAAATGCACGGTTAATAATTGTATTCTCAATATTTTTTATGGTCACAGGAGGATTTGTGATTCCCAATACGCATGATCCCTCACAAGGAGCAGGACAGACCCTTCCGGTGAACTCTGGAAAATTATTGGTTTTATGAAGGCGTTCAATTGCCTCTTTCCAACGCTTCTGATAGACAAGATGATTCCATTCTGGAATTAAATTATCTATGGGGCATCCATTATTTGATTGGCAAAAAGGAACACCGCAATCCATGCAACGTGCGCCCTGTGTCTGGAGATGCTTCTCCTCAGGAATTGTATTTATTTCATCATAATCCTTCAGACGATCAAGTGGATCACGATAAGGCACTGCCTCACGCTCAAACTCCATAAATCCTGTTGGTTTACCCATGATAAATTAAATAATAAATTTCAATTCAATTAAGCGACTAGCTCCTTACTCGATTTCTTTTTTTCCTGAAGAACTCTCTTGTAATCGGTCGGCATGACCTTAACAAACTCCCGCAATGATTTATCCCAGTTCTCCAGAACTAATTTTGCCACCGTGGAATCCGTGACTTCTAGATGTTCAGAAATTAACTCCTTCAACTCGGCAACATCATCAGGGTCCACGACTTCCTCCAATTCAACCATTTCCATATTACATTTAGGAGCAAACTCATTATTAGGATCCCAGATATAAGCAATGCCTCCTGACATACCCGCAGCAAAATTGCGTCCAGTCGAGCCAAGGATCACAGCGCGGCCTCCGGTCATGTATTCGCATCCATGGTCACCGACACCCTCGACAACTGAATAGGCTCCACTGTTTCGAACGCAAAACCGCTCAGCTGCATGCCCTCGGAAGAATGCCTTCCCTCCAGTCGCCCCATACAAACAAACATTACCTACAATGATATTTTCTTCCGGCAAGAAATTAGACAATTTGGATGGGTAAATTGCAAGTTTGCCACCTGACAAGCCCTTTCCAACGTAATCATTAGCATCACCCTCCAATTCAATACTAATACCCTTGGCCAAAAAGGCCCCGAGGCTCTGTCCCGCTGATCCTGTGAACTTAATTTTAACTGTATCTTCAGGAAGTAACTCTTCACCATGGGCCTTAGCCAATTCGTTACTGAGGATCGTGCCTACGGTCCGATCTGTATTAATTATGGGCAAATCGATATTAACTGAATCACCATCTTCAAGTGCCGGCTTTGCAAGCTCAAGCAACTGCATATCAAGCACCTCTTCCAGCTCATGGTCCTGAGACTCAGTGCAATAGGTCCCAGTGTCTTTGTGCGGTTTTTCAGCTGGAGTCAAAATAGTACTCAAATCTATTCCGTCCGCTTTCCAATGATCAATGGCTTTTTGCATTTCCAGTGCATCTACCCGGCCAACCATTTCATTAATTGTACGAAAACCTAAATCAGCCATGATCTGCCTGGCCTCCTCAGCAACCATGAACAAATAGTTCACTACATATTCAGGGGACCCATTGAATTTCTTACGCAGTTCTTTGTTTTGCGTAGCGATGCCGACTGGGCAAGTATTTAAATGACACTTTCTCATCATTATACAACCCATAGTAATGAGTGGTGCAGTAGAAAAACCCATCTCCTCAGCACCCAATAAGGCAGCAATGACAACGTCTCTGCCAGTTTTGAGTCCACCGTCAGTCTGTAAGACCACCCTGCTTCTCAGATCATTAAGAACTAATGTTTGATGCGTTTCAGCAATTCCCAATTCCCAAGGAAGGCCCGCATGCTTTATACTTGTTAGAGGAGAAGCACCAGTGCCTCCTGTCTCTCCTGAAATTAGAATATGATCTGCCTTTGCCTTAGCTACTCCGGACGCGATCGTACCCACACCAACCTCTGAAACCAGTTTTACACTGACACGGGATGCCCGGTTTGCATTTTTAAGATCATGGATTAATTGGGCCAAATCTTCAATTGAGTAGATATCATGATGCGGCGGTGGGCTTATGAGTCCGACCCCAGGCGTGCTGTGGCGGATACGCGCAATATTTTCATCAACTTTTTTGCCAGGAAGCTCTCCCCCCTCACCCGGCTTTGCACCTTGGGATATCTTGATCTGCAATTCATCGGCATTAGTCAGATACCATATAGTTACACCAAACCTTCCAGAGGCAATTTGCTTAATCGCTGAACGTTTAGAATCACCGTTAGGAAGAGGATTAAATCGGGCAGGATCCTCTCCACCTTCGCCAGTATTACTTTTGCCTCCGAGTCGGTTCATGGCAATTGCCAAACCTTCATGCGCCTCAGCGGATATGGAGCCAAAGCTCATTGCACCGGTACAAAACCTTTTCACAATCTCGCTGGCCGGCTCAACCTCATCTATCGATATAGAAGAACCATTCGCCTCCTCCTTGAACTCCATTAGACCACGGAGAGTACATAATGCTTTGTTACTGTCATTAATGTGCTGAGAAAAATGTTTATAAGATTCAAAATCATTTGTCCGGGAAGCTGACTGCAAAGATGCAATGGACTCGGGATTCCATGCGTGCTTCTCTCCATCAGCTCGCCAATGAAATTCTCCCGGGTTCGGTAGGACAGGTAACCTATTCTCATCGCGTGGAGGGTAGCCTAATGCGTGCCTCCTGAGCATTTCTTCGGCCAATTCATCCAAATTAAGACCCTGAACACGGCTAGCGGTTCCCACAAAGCACAAATCAATAACATCATCTTGTAAGCCTATCGCCTCGAAAATTTGCGCTCCTTTATATGAATGCAAAGTCGATATGCCCATCTTTGCCATTACTTTTAACATTCCCTTGGCAACTCCCTTGAGATAAGCATCAACTAAATTCTGATCGTCCTGGAACTCTTCGGAGTCCAGTAA
>MDTE01023027.1_pt1 | contig 11913 bp, 8 predicted proteins | sample 811231 | NCBI WGS metagenome assembly MDTE01 (sample SAMN05326651, study PRJNA326480) | marine metagenome | isolation source: seawater | place: Indian Ocean: Red Sea | collected 2010
CCACCAAAAACCGCAGTGTTGACGACGGCCGGCGACTCTGGGGAGGCCGCAGAGGTATCTGGCCGTTTTGTCTTTGCTGCCGGATCGTCCGACAGGAGTTGCTGTGTAGGCAGGGAATCAGGACGGGAATCAGGACGGGAATCAGGACGGGGGGGCCGCGGTCCGTGGAACTGGTAGTAGGTGCACTCGATGCGCCCGTTGTACAACTTGCGCCGCCGGTCGGCCTGACGTTCGACGAGATTTTCGAAGTCTGGGTGTGCGGTGAGGACAAAGTGTGACCAGCTGGGGAGTTTCCGAAGGACTTCTGGAATCGACTGGTAGAGTTCGGCGAGGGGCCCACTCTCCAGGCGTTGTCCATAAGGCGGGTTGGTCACCAGGCAGCCGTATTGCCGTCGGCTGCTCAAGTCGGCAAACATGCGCCGTTGAAAATGAACCTGGTCATCGACACCGGCGGCGGCGGCATTTTGCCGCGCGGCTGCCAGCACGCGATCGCTCTGGTCGGTGCCAACTAGGCGTTCAGCAGGAGGCGGCTGCACCAGGTCACGGGCTTCTGTGCGCGCTGCGTTCCAGTAGGCACTCTGCAGCCAGGGCCAACTGTCGGAGACGAACGGGCGTTCCAGTCCGGGAGCCATGTTGCGGGCAATCCGCGCCGCTTCGATGATAATCGTCCCGGCTCCGCAGAAAGGGTCAAGCAGAGGCCGGTGGGGATTCCAGAAACTCAATTCCAACAGCGCGGCGGCAAGTGTTTCCTTGAGTGGTGCCGGAGCTGCGTGCCGGCGATAGCCGCGCTTATGCAGACTGGGGCCCGTGGTGTCCAGCGTGAGGGTTGCCTGGTTGTCCAACAGCGCGATTTGAATTTTGAAGAGAGGGCCATCTTCCGTCAGCTGCTGGCACTGATGGCCGCGTTGCAGGCTTTCCACCACAGCTTTTTTGACGGTTCGCTGGCAGGCAGGCACACTTGATAACTGTGACTTCAGGGATCGACCGACGACCGGAAAGGCACCGGTCGGACAAATCCAATCGTGCCAGTTGAGCGCACGGGTCGTTTCAAACAGGGTGTCGAAATTGTCGGCCTCAAAACGGGCGACCTGGATCAACACGCGGTCTGCACAACGGAGCCACAGGTTACAGCGGCAAATCGCTAACTCGTCGCCCGTAAACCGGATCCATCCTGGAGCAATGACCTGTCCCTCGTATCCCAACGCAGCCAGCTCCCGTTTCACGACAGCTTCCAGTCCAAATGCTGTTGTCGCGATGAGCGTCAGGGGAGTGGTCATGGAAGATCAGGTTTCGAAGTGGTGCGTAAATAACGTGGTGCGTAAATACGGCCGGCAGCACCGGCGACGGGCTGGTTGCGGGGGTCAGGCAACAGGGAGTTGCGGGGCGTTTTGCGACCCGCAGCGAACCGCAGGGCCACCAATGGATGACGCTGCGACTCGCGGGTCCCAGGTCGCTGAGTCCCAGGCCAACCGTACGCCGGTAGCGGCGAGACGCCGCTGCGAAACTGCCTAGGGGGCCGCTTTCTGACGGCGTCGGTTTTCGATAATGCGGCGTAGTTTTTCCTCTTCAGCTTTGCGGATTTCGGGTGGAATGAGCGCTGGCTGCACGGTTTGGTGTGGGATTGTTTCTGCCTTGGGAATCGTCCGCAGGCGGATGGTGCGGTACCAGACCGGGTCTCCGTGGTCCTGCAGAAACAGCGCTCGTCCGCGCGCTGACAAAGTGCCGCCGCGTTTCTTGAGCAGTGCGACCGGCTGTGACCAGCGTTTGTCGGTGTAGTCAAAGTCGATCACTTTCTGGCCGTTGAGCCAGTGCTGGATAATGGACCCCTGACAGACTATGCGTCCATCGTTCCACTTTCCTACGGGTCGTGTTACATCCCGCGATGGTGCCATACAGAAATAGAGGGAAGCGGCGCTGGTCCGTGGGTTCTTGCCGTCGATGTGTACTGCATTGTCGAGAATCTGGTACTCATACTGGCCGGGTCGGTAGTACACCCCACTATTGCTGCCCCGCGCGACTTTCCATTGAAACCGCAATTCGAAGTCGTCGGGGATTTGCTGAGCCACGCAGGTCAGTCCGCCGCCGCCGCGCCCGCGGTAGAGGGCTTGTTCGACGATGGTCCAATTTCCCTGTTGTTTCCAGCCGTTGAAGGACTTGCCATCGAATAACAGGCGAAATCCGGCTGCGCGTTCTGCAGACGTCAATTGGTTTGGCTGCTCTCCTGGCAGAGGGGACACCCATGCCAGCAGCAGACACAAACCAGCAAAACAGAGAGAACACGTCCTGAGAGCCATGCGTATTGTCCTGCAGAATTCCTGGAAGCCTAGTGCCGGTGTCACAATGGGTGAACATGAGTAACTATTGAAAGGGGCGGCCGAAAGGCTGTCAAGAATCGCCCGGGTCGGGCCGCTTGCGATCCCACCACATCAGCATTGCCGGCAGAAAGATCAAGTCGCCCACCAGAGCCGCGAGAATCGTGGAGCACGCCATCGCAGCAAAACTGCGCTGGATTGCCAGATCACTGGTCAAAACCGTACTGAAACCTGCTACCAGGATCAACGTGGTCAAGATGAGTGCGGTTCCGACGTGAACAAAAGCGCTGCGAATGGCTGTGGGCGTAGATTGTCCCTCCGCGCGTTCGTAGCCGTAGCGGGTTAGAAAGTGGATCGTGTCATCTACCGCGATTCCCAGGCAGACGACGAAAGAACAGACGCTGGCGACGTTGAGAGGCCAACCCATCATGACCAACATGCTACCCGTGACAGCCAGCGGAAAGAGATTGGGAACAATCGTGATCAAGCCAACGCGCAGGGAGCGATAGACAACGGTCATGACGATCAGAATGATGACCGAGGCGGTTCCCAGACTGGCAGCCAGATCTGTGACGATTTCTTGCAGCGCGCGGCCGCGTTCGACGGGCTCGCCTTCCAGGGAAAAATGAAATCCCGGGTACTCTGTTGCGAGCTTACTAAAGTCTTTCTCCAGGCGGCGAAATACAGTTTCGTAGCGGGCGATTCCTAAATCACTGATGCGGACTGTGATCCGCGCTTTTCGGGACGTGGTGTTGTAGTACGGCTGCAGGATTGAATCGGGAAGCAGGCTTAACAGTGGCATCTGCTGCTCCAGTGGCGCGTTGGCAGGAATTGAATCGAGCAGGTTGCGGATCGACAGCGGAAACTGCAGAAGTGGTTGTTCGCGATCAATAAGCGTTTCGACTGATAGGAGTGCTTGCATGATCTGACCGGAATCATGAGGGATCGAATCGGGCCAATGCATGACCACATGAACCAGTTCAATCCCACCCAATTCCCGATCGCAATGCGCCAGCGCGGCGTAGGCCGGACTTCCCGTAGGCTGGGCGTCCCGGGTACGGTTGTCCGGGCGGAGCGTCGAACAGATAGCTGCCAGCGCCAGTGTCAGCACGATTCCCAGCAGGCTGACTTGACGTGGCCGGTGGATCAACGAATCGACCAGCCAGGTTAACTTCTGGAGGCCCTGGTCGACCAGCCGATGCCCATGGCCGTGATGGACGAAACGCCCTAATCGAGTCACACTGGCCAGCGGGATGACGGTGATCACTGCCACTAATGTTAGGATCGCACCGATCGCGCAAGAGCGCCCAAAGCCCTGGACAAATTCGTTATGGGCAAGGAGCAGCGACGCAAAACCGATGGCGGTTGTCACAGAGGTCAGCAGGCACGCGGTTCCCACCCGCTGGATGGACAACTGGGCGGCGTGCAAGGGCGTGGCCCCTTCCTTGCGGAGGCGTCGGATGTGGACCATCAAGTGCAGGCCATCGGTCATTCCGATCATCGTCAGCAGCACGGGCAAGACGACGGTGGTCAACGGGTTGGAAAGCGCTTGCATCCAGTTCAGGATGCCCCAAGTCCAGAAGACACCCAGCAGTGGACCGGCGGAGACGATCAGTACCGTTGAGAGTTTGCGAAACAGGAACAGGGAAATCGCGATCACCAGGCTGTAGGCGATCAGCTGGAATTTTCGGCGATTGCGATGAAACGCATCGTCGTGTTCCAGGAACAAGGGGACGGGCCCGGTCAGGGAAACCCGGATGGAGCCACCTCTGTCGGCAATGGCAGCGCGAGCCACACGCAGTAGTTGTTCGGTGCAGTCCGCATCATCGGTCACTGCCAGCCAGTCAAATGTGACCGGCATCAGCAGCGTTCGTCCGTCTGCGGAAATCAATTGTCCAACAAGCACCGGGTGCTGGAGGACTTTTTGTCGGGCGAGCGCAAATCGTTCCTGGGACGCGTCGTTGGGTGGTAGTAGCGGGTCCTCCAGCCCAAACGTATTCAAGACCGGAATACGATCAATCCAGTTGAGTGTTGCTACGTAATCGAGTTGTTCGACAGCCGCTGCCATCGCACGCAATGCGATCACCGTTGCGGGTTCAAACAAATTCTCGACTTCGATGACCAGCAGAGCGTCTGGTCGCGGCAGATCAAACGACGCCCCAGACGTCTGCAGGGCATCCCCTTCCTGCTGGCCGCCTGGCGCTTGCGGTGGCGGGTGGTACAGCAATCCGTAGCACGCGAGGCCTGTCAAGCAGAGAATTCCTGCCCAGACGAAGCGTCGGTGTTGAATCAGTAGCGAGGCGAGATGGTCCACATCAACCAACTTGGGTCACGAGAAGTCTACCGTCAGCAGGCCGACCTGCGGGGCCGCGGTTGCGACGCACGTTGAATAGTGACAAGTCCCAGGCATGGCGTAATCAGCGGTCGTTGCGTTGCTGTTTGGATTGCAGTGCAGTGCGAAACACCTCTGCTTCGTCGATAACCAGGTTGCCGTCTCGGTCAAAACGTTCGAAGGCGAAACGGGCCATTGCCTTGGGGAGTTCGTCACGTTCGATTCGGCGGTCATTATTCTTGTCGAATCGTTCCAGGAACTGGGTTGCCCGTCGTCGCGCTCGCAATTGCGCTGCCTGGGAACGCTCGGTTTCTTTCCGTCGGTCGGGTTGCGCTGAATCGCGAGGAATGGCGACTTCCAAATAGGCCACCATCATTTCTTCCCAGCTTTGATCTCCCCAGCGAACGGTTGCGGTGGGATCGGGATTGACCAGGTTTTGTTTGGAGTTGTCGTACTCAGCGACACACTCAATTTCGAGGCCAGGTTTCAACTCGAGCGGCTTCACAAATTTGTAGGCGTGTTGCCAATTGAAGTCGTACTGGGAAACGTCCAGGAGGACCTCCTGTCGGTCCCTTGTGCGGGCTGTGAAACGAAACGACCGACCGCGCAAATGCATGTGAGGCGCGATTGCCAGCAGCCGAGCATCGGCAGGGAATTTGTCCAATATCATGGTTACGCGATGGCGGTCGGCATGTGGCGGAATCTCAAAGTCGCGGTTGATTCCGATCAATGTGAAAACCTCTTCCTGAACCGACTCGGGATCGACAAACGTGAGTCCCACGCGGGTGAGGTCTTGTTGTCGAGTGCCATTCGGCGTGTAGTGAATTTGGAACACTAGTTGCGAACCGGCCGGGACGCGTTTGGCCTGGCCGGCCGGCAACCCGAGGGTGCTTTGGCCTGGAACGTATGCGGTAAGCCAGCCAATGCCGGCGCGGCGGGTCCGTCGTGGAGGTCGGTAGAAGACGATCACATGGTGCACGACGCTGCGATTTCCGGGGATGACTTCGGCTGCGGAAATCCAGCGATCCTCAGTAAACTCTGGATCGACGACGAAGTACTGGTATTCGACCGTTCCCTGACTGGGCACAGTGAAGGGTGTGTCCCGCATTGCGATCACCTGGTCCGGTGTTGTCGGTAGCTTCCAGCCCGGTACAAACACCCGTGGCGCTGGCAACTCGTCTGGATTCCCTTCGGGTGCTCCATCACGCACCCATTGAAAGATCAGTTGACGTTCTGCGGGTGTCATCACCCGCGCATTACGGAATTGACCGTGGCGCGGGGAGGCGTGCCAGGGTGGCATACGACGGCTCTCGACGACTTCCGCAATGGTGTCTGCCCAGCCCACGACATCGTCGTAGCGAAGGAGTGAAAAGGGTCCGATTTCTCCATCCCGGTGGCACTCCACGCAGTGCTTTTGAAAGAGCCTGGCAATTTGTCGAGAGTAAGTGACGGGCGCGTTCTTGCGAGGTTGCTGCAGGCGGCCGATGTAACAGCCTACCGCTGCTGTGCAGGGTTGCCTTACGGTACGTCCCGCCAGCAGGTCATCTAGGGCGTCACGAAGGTCTTGTTGTTGTGGCCGATCGCGGCTGACGCCGACGCTGTACTGGTCGTCAATCCGCCCGGTGTACCGCAGCTTTCGCTGTTGGTCTAAGACGAACACTTCGGGTGTCCGCTGGGCGTGCAGTTGGTCAGCGAACCGGTTTCCAACATCCTTCAGCAGGGGAAACGGAATCTGGTGGCGTTGTCCGTAGGCTGCTATTTCCCGCAACGTATCCTGGCAGTTGGAGTTTACACCAAAGAAAACGACTCCCTGCGGTTCGTAGTGGCGGGCCAGTTCCGCGAGTCGCGTTCCGTACAGTTTGGCGAGCGGACATTCGGTGCCGAGAAAAGCGATGACGACTAGCGGCTGATCTCGGACATCGGATAACCGGTGGGTTTTTCCGTCCACGTCGGCGAGGGCAAATTCAGCAACTACCTTTCCCAGTTCGCTGGCGGTTGTACTGGCCGGGGTATCGGTGGTCGCTCGAATCGGTGGCGTCCAGAGATGTCCCCACAGGATCAACGTAGCCACCAGCCCCCGGCGAACTACGGCATTCGTTTCCATTTGAATCTCCAGCTCGCGTGGTCCCGGAAGTTATTCCTGTCCGGCAACACGGACGATATAAGACGACGGATGGCGGTAAAACGTGGACACAGATTCTCTCGAAAGAACCCTCTACGGGGCTGCGGCATTACTACATCAAGACCCCCAAGCGTGTCCACGGATCGTTGAGCATCATGAATTTCGTTCGGTCGTTGAAGGGGCGGGTACCTGACGGTCCTTGCGTCCTGTGAGCCACTACTATCAGCTACTATTGCCAGCGGAACCAGCGCATGGCAAGAGCAAATGTGACGATCGTCCAGAGGGAAATCAAGCCGATCTGGGGGAGTAGCGAGAGCAAACTTGCGCCATCCTGCATGACACTGCGCAAACTGTAGATCAGGGGCGTCAATGGCAAGGCATTAAGCACCATCTGCAGCACAGCGGGAAAACGTTCGACCGAATAAAACACTCCGGATCCGATCCACATAGGCAGCATCACCAGATTCATCAGGCCAGAAACGGTTTCGGTCGTTTCAGCACGACTGGCAATCAGCAGACCCATACCACCGAATTGACAAGCGCCCAGGATGACCAGCAGCGCGACTGCCAGGAAGGATCCGTGGTTGACCACACCAAACAACCAGCGCGCACCTAGTACTAGGATTAAGACTTCGGTGACAGTGAATAACAAACGACTTATCATCATCGAGCCGAGAAAATGACTGCGTTTCATGGGCGTGGCCAGATACCGTTTCAGCAATTTGCGAATTCGCAGGTTGACAATGGCAAAGCCGACTCCCCACATTCCACCGCCCATCAAGCCCATACCCAGCAAGCCCGGGACCAGAAAGTCGATGTAGCGTCCACCAGGTTCACGGACTTCGTTATTGGAGACGGTGAGCGGATCGAGCCGTCCACCGGCTTTTTGCAGGAGATTGTTGATCGTGTTCCGGGCGGCCAGGCTACCCGGGCGTTCGGGATCATAGGTGAATGTATAGTCGGCATCCGGGCTCGCGTTGGCGGAGATCATCACCAGCGTTTTGCCGGTCCTCAGCCGTTGTTTGCATTCTTCTAGTGAGAGGATTTCGACGCCTCCACCAGGACCGATAAACCGTTCATCCTGCTGGAGAATTTTCAGGATCGCTGGTGCCTCGCTCGTCTCGACGATGGTCACGGGAATCTTGTCGACCGGACGATTGCGGAAAGCGGTTCCCAGCGCGACCATCATCAATAAGGGGAAGCCATAGACCCAGAACACCGCGGCTGGTTGCCGCCAGAATTCACGCATGCGGCTCAGTACGAGTTGCATCATTGGATGTCGAGCCAGGCGGTTGCCCGAGACAGGGGGATTCATGCCTGCTTCTCCAGCGTGTCATCCAGATGGCGACCGGTTAATTGGACAAACACATCCTCCAGACGTGCATGCCGCGTTGTCAGACTGGCCAGTTGGGCACCAGCTTGCTCGACGTGACTCAGGATCTGGGGGATGACCAGATGCGGTTGGGTAACCGTCAGGCGATGGCAGCCGTCTTCGTAAACGGAACCGGTGACGTGGTTGACCTGGGTCCAGCCATTTTCTTGCTGATTCAACGTCGTGGCATTGGGTGTCAGGGTGAATTCAATGACATGTTCGCCGCCCAGGCGGGCGATCAGTTCGCGCGGCGATCCCAGGGCGATGATCTTACCATGGTCGATGATGGCCACCCGGTCGCAGAGCTGTTCCGCCTCTTCCATATAATGGGTCGTTAACAGAACACTGCGTCCCTGGGCACCGTAGCGACGGATGATGTCCCACAGCTGTCGTCGAGACTGCGGGTCCAGCCCGGTCGTCGGTTCGTCGAGGAAAAGCAGTCGCGGGTCGCCAACAATCGCCGCTGCCACTGCCAGCCGCTGCTGTTGTCCTCCAGAGAGATTTTTCACCCAGGCTTGGGCTTTGTCTTCCAGTCCGACACATTCGATGGCTTCGCTTACGGTGATGCCGTCACGATAGAAGCTGCGAAACAGAGTCAGTGTTTCCAGCACACTCAACTTGTCGGAAAACCTGGTTTCTTGAAGCGAAATGCCGATCGATTCGCGAATGGATTCGGCAGCGTGTTGCCACTGCATGCCTAGTATTTCGACTTCACCCGATGTTTGGGGCAACAGGCCTTCGAGGATTTCAATGGTGGTTGTTTTTCCCGCCCCGTTAGGGCCGAGCACGCCAAAACACTCGCCTTCTGCAACGGTCATATCAATGCCGCGTACTGCTTCGACGGGAGGGCGCCCGGCGTAGGTCTTGAACAGCTCGCGACAGCGGATGGCGGGAGTTTCCATTTCTCCATTGGATCGAAAGCAAGGCGGTTCGTGCAAGGGGTGTAGCCAGTTTGCTGGCCAGCCTGGCGGCCAATAGGCGGTGTTCTCCGTTTCCCGGTCAGGTTAAAGTACGATCCGCTGCGGTGTCCACCAGAACGAACTACCTGCCAAGCGGGCGGTTTCAATACGTCGACCTGGACGAGGATGCAGATCTGGAAGATGCGGAAAGACAGGGATCAAGATGGAAATGCAACTGGAACAGAAGGTGGTATTGGTTACGGGTGGTTCCAAGGGGATTGGTGCGGCCATCGTCCGCGCGTTCTGCCAGGAAGGGGCGCGCGTCGCCAATGTGAATCGGCCTGGACCGGAAGGGGAGGCACTTGCTGCAGAAGCGGAGCGTGCCGGCCAGTCGTACGCTTTTATCCAGGGAGATCTGACCGAATGGGAAACGTCGCGCCGCGCCGTCGAGACTGTACTGGATACCTGGGGACGGCTGGATGTGCTGGTCAACAATGCCGGAGTCAATGATGGAGTGGGCCTCGATCAAGGGCCCGAGGCCATGTGGCAGTCGCTGCAACGTAATCTGGTTCATTATTACGCGCTGGCACATTATGGATTGGCCGAGTTAAAACGCCATCAGGGTGCCATCGTGAACATCGGATCCAAGGTGGCGGTGACCGGCCAAGGGGGGACATCGGGTTACGCGGCGGCCAAAGGTGGTGTGAATGCACTGACGCGGGAGTGGGCAGTTGACCTGGCATCCGCTGGGGTGCGCGTGAATGCGGTGATCCCGGCTGAAACATGGACGCCCCTCTACGATAAGTGGCTGCAAACCATGGAGGATCCAGTCGCTGCGCGGTCTGAGATTGAGCAGCTGATCCCGTTGGGTCAGCGATTTACGACAGCCGAGGAAATTGCGAATATGGTGGTGTTCCTGGCGTCGTCGCGGTCGGCGCACACGACCGGCCAAATTATTTACGTCGATGGTGGTTACACTCATCTGGATCGCAAGTGCACCGTACACTAGCCGGCGCAGTGCGTTTAGCGGCGCAGTGCATTTAGCGGCGCAGTGCATTAACCGTCTGCCCAGTACCGCGAGTCGCGCTGCTTTCTCGCCGCATTGAAGGAGGCTGTGGGCTTTGCGATAATCTTACTGTTTTGATGGGGTCGGCTGCGTAATCCTGGCCGGCCAGGACGCCGCTTATGTGAGGTGTGAAACGATGCGATACAAGAAGATGAGTCTGCTGCTGTGCGCCAGCTGTTTACTGGTTTGGGGCATGAACGGGACCCGTGCCATTGGGGAAGATGCTGCTGCCGAGCCTGATACCGAGAAGCAACAAGCTGCCCAACAAGCGCGCCACAAGCAATTCCGTGAGATGCTGAACGGTGTGAAGTTGGTCGGAAATTTTACGGTGCTGGGTGCCGATCAGGGCCCCCTGGCCAAGGAAGAGTACACTATCCACAGCGTGGAGAAGCTCGCCAAAGGAGATCTTTGGCGATTCAATACCAGGATCAAATACGGGTCCCTGGATGTGCCCATTGCGCTCAATCTGGATGTTCAATGGGCCGGTGATACGCCGGTCATCACGTTGACGAATGTGACGATTCCCTTACTGGGTACCTTCACTTCAAGAGTCGTTCTCTACAATCAGAAATACGCGGGTACCTGGCAGCACGGTGAGGTAGGTGGACACCTGTTCGGACAGCTGGTGAAAGTTACCGACAAGGACGCAGAGAAAAAGAACGACAAGAAGAAAGACGCGGAGAAAAAGGCGAGCGGCGACTAAAGTTTCCTCAGACTGGAGAAAGCCACTGTGCCATCCGAATCTCGCTGATCTGGTTGGGCAACGTTGCTATCCCGTGGGCAGCGTGACCAGGCTCGTCAGCGCGATGGCCGCCGTTTCCACGCGCAGGATGCGTGGTCCGAGGTCAATGGTCTGCCAGCCCTCAGCCTTCGCTTGGGTGGTTTCGTTTTCGGTGAACCCACCCTCCGGTCCCACCAGCAGCCACGTGGGTAAATCGATGGTGGGGGTAACGCATCCGCGGGCCGAAGTCGCGTCCTGCGGATGCGCCATCCAGCGGTGACTTTCAGCAGGAGCAGCGCGCAGGAATACATCCAGACTGGCGGGCGGGCTGATGTCCATCAACTGATTGCGTCCGCATTGTTTACAGGATTCGATCACGGTCCGCTGTAAACGATCGCCTGGAGTGCTGCTGCGTTGTTGTTTTACACGTTGCTGTGTGCTTCGTGAAGTCTCTACAGGGACCAGGCGGGTGACACCAAGTTCGGTTGCTTTTTCTACCAGCCAACGCTGACGCTCACCTTTTGGCAAAGCGACGCCGAGTACGAGTTCCGCGGGGAGTTCGCGGTTAACGGTTCTCTGCTGAACAACCTGGCAAGTCACTGTCTTGCGGGCCGTGCTTTCAATGCACGCGGAAAATTCGCCACCCGCGCCATCGAAAAGGATGATTTCATCTCCCGGTGTGGCGCGCAGCACGTGTAGCAGGTGATGGGCTTCTGTGCCGGTTAACTGGAGTGGGCCGATCTGGAGAGGTGCTGGTGAGAAAAAACGACGGTTCATGAGGAGAAGCTCGGTTGCGGCTGTAGATATCGACGGCTGAGGACTACAATGACAGGAATCCTCTCTCTTGAATGTGAGTGCAATGTATCCTACCGCTGATGTTCGATTTGCTGTGCGCTATGTTTGTTTGTTCATGTTCGGCCTGTTGTGGCCCTTGTCCCAGGTGGCGTTACCGGCCGAAAACCGGTTGGGTTTAGTTGCTGCGCGGCCATCCAAGACGCGGTCGGTAGAGACCTCGCAGGGCTTTATGGTTCCCTACACGCAGCAGATTCCGGGAACCGCAGTCTCCTTTCAGATGGTCCCGATTCCCGG
>MDTE01051598.1_pt1 | contig 11913 bp, 13 predicted proteins | sample 811231 | NCBI WGS metagenome assembly MDTE01 (sample SAMN05326651, study PRJNA326480) | marine metagenome | isolation source: seawater | place: Indian Ocean: Red Sea | collected 2010
AAAAAGAGATCTAGATATATTTATAAGACTATTTAATAATAATAAATTAAAAAAAAAAAATAGTAAAAATTGGAGAAATTTCATTAATTATATACTTCATCAATACTTATACAATGTATCAAAATATAAATTTGGGAAATTGAATTATGAGGATTTTACAAGAAAATTACTTTATAATGTAAACACAAGTTTTTATACAAATTCTAAGCATCTCAAATTAAAGAAAATTTTAAAGAATATTAAAATTAAATATTTTTTAAAAGATCTCATTAGGTCAAAAATAAAAGCAATTTATGGGCACACGCTTTAAACCAAAATTAAAATGAGCGTTTCAGTAATAATAACAACATTTAATAGGCCTGACTTTCTTAAAAAAGCTTATAAGTCTGTAATTGATCAAACTTTAAAACCAGAAGAAGTGTTAATAATTAATAATGGTAAAAACCAAATTAAGTATAAAAACTTTAAAAAAAATAAAGATATAAAACTCAAAATAATTAATAACAAAAAAAACTTATTTTGTTCAAGAGCAAGAAATTTAGGTGCAAATAAATCAAAATGTAAATATTTAGCTTTTCTTGACGATGATGATATGTGGGAAAAGAATTATTTAAAAGGTTCAATTAATAACTTGAAAAAAAAAAATGCAGATATAATTATATCTAAAATTTATTTAATCGATAATAATAAATACTTTAAATTTAAAGATCCTGACAACTTTTCTCAAAAAGATATTTTTATTAAAAACCCAGGCATCACAGGTTCAAATATTATAATAAAGAAAGACGTATTTAAATCTTTAGGAGGTTACATTAAAAAATTGGAACCATCAGAAGATAAGTCACTAGTAATAGATGCTTTAATAAAAAATAAAATAATAACAACCAGTAAAAATAAAATTTTTTATTCTGTGCATTATCAAGACAGATTAACAACTAACTATAAAAAGTTAATAGTAGGTAAAAAAAATTTTTTAAAAAGATACCAACGATTTATGAGTTTATACCAAATAATGTATCTCAAAAATCTTATTAATATTTTTCAGTTTAAGTCTGGCAAAATTTATTTTCTACCAAAAATCATACTTTTCAATATCTTATTTAAAATTCGAGGTTTTTTTTCTATTTTTTAACTATTATGAAATAACCAGTTGTAATATTTTTAAATACTATAAATTTTTGAATCAGGGTTATAAAGGGGTACAATATAAAATAAACTATAATAAAAAAAATAGATATAAATTTTAATATGAAGTTTTTAGAAAATTTTAATCTTACAAAAAAAACAAATATAGTGTCTATCCAACCATCTCTTTCTTTAATATCTACTTTTGAGAAATTTTGGAATAAATGTTGTAATCCAAATTTAGTAAATCGAAAATAATCATTTGGCTCGTCATGAATTGGAAAATTAAAAGGAACTGATAATATTACTTTAGTATCTTTGTCTATTAATCTATAAATATTGCTTATTGCTTTTTCAGGAAATTTAATGTGCTCTAATACTTCGAAACAACAAACTAAATCAGGTTTAAATCCTAAATTAGTAAAATTTTCTAATTGGGTAATATCATTTACAAAATCAGGATTTCTTTTAACGTCAATGTCTAAACTTTTTAAAGTTATATTTGATTTTGATTTAAGGTATTGCTCAGTTAAACCACCAGATCCTACATTTAAAACTTTGATTTTATTAGTTCCATATTCTTTGAGTTCTTCTGCAATATATTTATGTAAGTTTTTTCTAGTAATTTTTTTACTTAATTTTATTAAGAATTCAGATAAAAGCTTTTTCATGCTAACTTATTAATTTTATATTCTTAAAAAAATAAATATAAAATATAAATATTTTATAATATTACTTTACATTATGTATAAATTATATCTTTTTTTAAATCCTATAATTAAATAAGTGTCTAATTCTCAATGAACGATATAAAAATTATTCTAAAATGGGCTAAAGATTTATTTCCAATATGTAGATCAATTACTGGCGATGGGTTGAGATACACTCTTTTATATCTGAAAAGGGTGGCCCCTAATTTAAAAATTTTAAAATTTAAATCTGGCCAAAAGTGTTTTGATTGGACCATCCCAAAAGAGTGGAATATCGATGATGCATTCTTAATGCATCTAAAAACAAAAAAGAAATACGCCCAATTCAAAAAAAATAATTTACATATAATGGGATACTCTCAACCAAAAAATATAATTTTAGATCTCAATAAATTTAAAAATAGAATTTATCACAATAAAAAATATCCAAAATATATACCTTACGTAACTTCATATTATAAAGCGGACTGGGGATTTTGTATGTCTTATAATGAATTTAAAAAATTAAAAAAAGGTAAATATAAAATCAGTATAAACAGTCAATTAAAGAATGGTGAAATGAACTCTGGAGATTTATTAATCAAAGGTAAATCAAAAAAAGAAATTTTATTTTCAACTTATGTTTGTCATCCCTCATTAGCTAATAATGAGTTATCAGGTCCTTTATTGGGTATTTACATTGCAAAAAAACTTAGTGAAATTAAAAGATTAAAATATTCTTACAGATTTCTATTTGTTCCAGAAACAATTGGCTCTATAGCTTATATTAGTAAAAACTTAACAAGATTAAAAAAAAATGTAATAGCTGGATATGTTTTATCATGTGTCGGAGACAATAATAATTATAGTTTTATTTCATCAAGACTTGAAAATAGTTTAGCAGACCAGTCTTTGGAGGCCGCTCTAATTAAAAAAAAAAATGTTAGAAAATACTCCTATTTAGAAAGAGGATCTGATGAGAGACAATATTGTTCACCAGGTGTGGATCTACCTGTAGCTGGTTTTTGTAGAACTAAATATGGCGAGTACCCTGAATATCATTCTAGTGCAGATAATCTTAAAGTGATAAATAAAAAAGGGTTTGAAGGTTCTTATAAAATAATAAAATCAATAATAGATGCTTTCGAATTGGGATTAAAACCAAAAGTTACAATTAAATGTGAGCCACAATTGGGAAAAAGAAATTTATATTTTTCACCCTCAAGAGAACATAGCCACAATATGGTAGTAATGGGTTTAGAAAATCATGCATCTGAAAGAAAAGTGAGAATGAACATTTTAGTTTATTGCGATGGGAAGAATAATATTTTTGAAATATCTAAAAAGATTAAAGAACCTCTAGAAATAGTAGTCTCTGAATTGAAGATTTTAGAAAAAAATAATTTAGTTAAATTCCAAAAATAAATATGGAGCCTTTTGTAATTTCAGAACAAATTATTAAAGAAGAATTTTCTAAGTACACAACTTATACTTACAAATTTAGAAAAGACAATCAGGAATTATGGAAATTATTTCTGTCTGAACTTGATTTCCCAATGGTAAACTACTCAAATCAAGAACTTAATTATCAGTTATTATATCGAAAAGAAAAAAAATATTATGACAATGATATTTCAATTTTAATCTATCATTCTAATAAAATTATTGCAATTTTTCCTATAACAATTGCTAAACTTAATGATATTTACGAATTCACATCATTTGGAGGGCCTATACTCTCTCCTATTTTTTTTGATAACTGTGATAAAAATCTTGAACAACAAGTTTCTGAAATATGTTTTCATATTTGTAAAAAAATAAAGAATAAGTTTAAAATTGATAAATTAATATTTTTAGAAAATAATAAACCAAACAATCAGGTAAGCACATGGTATAAAGTGTTGAAGAATAATAAGTATAAAATTTCTTGTTTAAAGGAGGCTTATATAAATTTAAAACTGGACATTGGGCAAATTGAAAAATATCTAAAAAAAAAAAAAAATTATGGCAGATATTTTAAAAGCAAAAAAGCTTTGGCAGTATGAAATTAAGTATACAATAAAGGAAAAAGAATGGAGAGAACTTAAAGACCTACATATAAAAGTCTCTGGTAAGCAAACAAGAACTGATAAGACTTGGTTAAGTCAATTACAAGATATAAACAATAAATATGCATTTGCGATTTTTTTATACGATAAAAAAAAATTGATTGGTGGAGCAATGTACCGATATACAAATTCTTCAGCTTTATATGCGATAGGAGCATATGATAGAAATCTATTTCCAAAACCAATCAGTCATCTCGCACATTTCATGGCAATTGAAGAATTAAAACGAAACAAATTTAAATGGCTAAAAATGGGAGATATTCCTCAAGAGTCTGATTATAATAATCCTTCAAAAAAAGAGATTACGATAGGTTTATTCAAAAAAAAATTTTCTACAGATATTTTTGATAAATATATCTTTGAGGAAAAATAAAAAAATAATGGAAAAGCAAAATTTTGATATCGTCATAATAGGAAGCGGATATAGAGCCATGGTGACTGCATACCTATTATTAAAAAAAAATAAAAAAGTTTTGATTATATCAAAGTCTAAAGATTTATTTGGCATAATGAAACCTTTGAATTGGAAAGGTGGAAAATTTGACAAAGGGTTTCATTTTTTTGATGGTATTAATGAACATCAAAAAAAATTTTTGAACGAATTTGTAGGGGAAAATATTTTATATGATTTTGGTTTTGGCGGAGCTTCATTAACAAATAACAAAATTTACCCTTATCATGCAATACCCTATTGGCCATACTTGGGTAGTATTTTTTGTATAAAGGTATTTTTAAGTTATATTTTTAAATATAATAACAATATCCATGGGATAATTGAAAACACTAACAGTTACCAAGATCTATTAAATTTGATTCCAAATAAAATAAAAGAAATTCTAACAGCAGAGTGTGAGAGACGCATAGGTTTACATCCAAAAGAATTGTCTAATAGGTTCCAGGATTTTCCATTTTTCAATTTCAGACAGACTATTTTTCCAGATAAATTATCTACATTTTTAAAGAAAAAATTTGAATATTTTGATCATACGATTGCATCTAGAAGATCATCAATTGGATTGGAATGTATATCTTTATACCCCAAAGGTCAAAATATGGGGGTTGCAGCTGAAATTATGAAACAAAAAATTATCAATAAAGGTGCAATATTAATAGATTCATCAAGTATCAAAATTAAAAAGGATGCAACAAATAAAGTTCTAGTTATTTTAGAGGGAAAAGAAATTATTGCTAATAAAATTTTTATTGTTACAGAAATTGATGACGCTCTGAATTTCTTTGAAAAAGAAATTACTAATAGAAAAAATATTTATTATCTTCCTCAAATATTTTATTTTTTTAGCACAGATAAAATTAATTCAAGATTTCAATATGTGCAGGGGAATACCATTGGAAACTTAATAAATAGAGCAAACAATATGTCTTTGTATGGCGAAAAAACTTCAAATAATGAAAATGTAATATCGGCTGAGGTTGCGGATAGTAATAAAGATCTTTGGGATAACCCAGAGAAATATTTATGGAAAGTTTGGCATGAATTAAAGTTAATGGGGTTGGTTTCTAAAAATCAGAATTACTCAGGTTATGAAATATATCCTATAAAGAAAACTGCTCCATTACAATTAGTTGAATTTAATAAAAGTTGTGAAGACTTAAAATTATTTTTAAAAAATAATTATGAAGATAGAGTTTTGTTTCCAGGCCTAGGAGAAAGAACTAGTAGAAGTTTTTTCTTGGATGATGTAGAAAAAACAATTGAATTGAATGAATAAAAAAAAGTTAATTATTTTATCAATATCTTATTGGGCTGAAGATTATATTAAAGACTCAATACATAATTTAAATATAGGTAAAGTAGATATTATTATTGAAAAAAAAAAATAAAAGATTAGAAAATTATATAATCGAAAAAAACATTAATTGCAAGGTCCATGTAAAGAAAAATATTTCTGCAAAATGGTTCAAAAAAAATTTTGATATCAAAAATTCACTTTTACTTTCTGCAGGTTCTGCTTGGATAATTAAAAAAGATATAATTAATCTATTTAAAAAAAATGTTTTGAATATTCACCAGTCACCACTTCCAAGCTTAAGAGGTTCTGTTGCAAGTTATGTTAGGTTATTTGAGTTAAGAGCATTACAAACCTGCTTACATGTTGTTGAGGAAAAGCTTGACGAGGGAGATATTGTTTTCAAAAAAGATATCTTTATCGATAAAAAATACGATACACCTAAAAAAATTAATGATTTCTTGCAGATTAAAAATCGGGAGCTTGTTAAAGAGTTTATTCAATCTTATTTTATAAAAAAAGAAAAATTAAAGTATAGCAAGCAAAATAATTATTTCAGCTCTTATATGCCTAGATTAAAATCACAGATAAATGGATGGATAGATTGGTCTTTAAGTGTGTTTGAGCTTGATAGATTTATTGGAGCATTTGATGAGCCATATCCTGGAGCAAGAACTATGCTCCATGGAAAAGAGGTTTGTTTTTTTGATGTCCAGTCTTCTAAAATGGATAGCTCTAAACACCCTTTTCAAAATGGAATGGTCTTAAGAAAATTTGAGGATAGATTGGTTGTAAGTGCTAATGGTGGATCATTGTACATAAAAAAAATCATCTTTAAAGGCAAAAATATTATAGAAAATATTAAACCAGGTGACATTTTTTATACTAGTAAAAAAAAATTGGATTTGATATTTAGAAGAAATACTTTTGTTAAAGCCTACAAAATTCACTCAAATCAAATTAAGCTCAAAAAATTGAAATAAAATTTTAAATTTTAATGAGTAAAAAATATCAAGTATTCAAATTAGAAGATCTTTCGAATTGGAGTAAATTTGAAAGTAATTCACCTCAATCAAATATATTTTCTAGCATCGAGTCCCTTAAAACTTATAGGAATAATTTACATTTGTTTGAAATTCGCAAAGGCGATGAAATTAAATGTTTGGTTTATTTATATTCCGAGGATGGAAAAAATATTTTAAGTGATCCATTAATTTATAGTGGAATTTTATTTGGTCCTCAGAAAGACCAAAAAAATTGCAGGTATTTGTCCGAAAAATTCAATTTAACAGAGATAATTATAGATAAAATTTTAATAAATTATCTAAGTATAGATATTAATTTACACTATAACTTAGAGGATATAAGACCTTTTCAGTGGTTAAACTATAAGGATAATAACAAACCTAGTTTTGAAATTAATAATAGATTTACAAGTATTATAAATATTAAGAATAAATCAAAAGAAGACGTTTTTAAATATTTTGATGATGTCAAACAGAGAGATATAAAAAAATGTGAAAATCAAGATAGTTTAGAATTCAATCACACAAAAGACTTTGAAATTTTAAAAAAACTTTACATAAAAACTATAGGTAAAAGTTCAATCAAAGTATCAAAAGAATACTTAAATAAACAGTTTTTGTTTCTTGAAAATATTTATAATAGTGGGAAAGGCTTTCAAACAAACATATTAAAAAAAGAAAAAATAATATACAGCAGTTTTTTTAGTCATCACAACAACACCGCTTGCTATCTATATGGCGCAGGTGATTATAGTATTAAAGAAAGATTATCTGGCACTTATTGTATTTGGAAATCATTAGAAAAATGTATAGAAAAAAAAATACATACAGTTGATATGGAAGGCGTGAATAGTCCTAAGAGAGGATCTTTTAAAACCACTTTTGGTGGAGATCTAAAAAACTACTATAATTTAAAAATAAAATTGAATTAACAAATGAAAAACAATAAAATTTTAATACTCGGAGCAGGATGGTATGGTTGTCATATTGGACTAATTTTGAAAGAAAAAGGTTACAAAATTGAAATTTTTGAAAAAGGTAATGACATTTTTCAAGGATCATCTGGTAGAAATCAATTTAGACTTCATCAAGGATATCACTACCCAAGATCAACTATAACTATTCAAGAGGCAAAAAAAAATTTTACAAAATTTATTAAAAAATATAAAAAGTTTATAAAACTTCCTAAGCATAATATTTATTGTATTGCAAAAAATGAATCATTATTAGATTTTGGTTCATATTTAAATATCTTAGATGGCAATAATTTAAATTTTAAACAGAAAAAATATAAATTTTTGCGTAATATAGAGGGGTCTATAAATATAAAAGAGGGGATTATTTTAAACTCTAAAATAAAAAAACATTACAAAAATAAGTTAAAAAAAAATATTAAATTTAATAAAAAAATTACAGACTTAAATGCTTTATCAAAAAATTATAAAATTATAATAGATTGTACAAATAACTTATTTAAAAATAATTTTAAAAACTTCATAAGATATATTTTGACAATTTCATTTGTTTATAAGAAGAGAAAAAATTCTAAAGTTTATCCTTTAACAATAATGGATGGTAAACTTCCTTCGATTTATCCTTATTCTGACAATAAAAATTTATTCACTCTTACTCATTCAAAATACACTCATATAAAAAAATTTAAAACTTTTAAAAATTTAAAAATATATGAGAGAAAAATTAGTAAGAATTTAATTAAGCACCATAGATTAATGAGTGAAAAAAGTATAAAAAATTTTTACAAGAATTTTGATAAAGATCTAAATTACAAAGGTCATTTTTTATCTTATAAGATCATACCTTTCGGTAAAGCGGATCTGAGACCAACTTTCTTTTACAAAAAAAATAATATAATTTCACTATTTTCACCTAAAATTGCAAATATATTTTCAGCAGAGTCTATCGTCATGGAATTTATAAAAAAGAATGCCTAAGCGTAAAATTGCTATTATTGGTTACACTGGTTTAATTGGTAGTACATTTTTGAGAAATTTTTCAAAAAAAAAAAAATTAAAAATATATAAATATAATTCTGCTAATATAAGTAACATTAGAGGTATTTTATTTGATGAAGTCTATTGTGCCGGCCTTCCAGCTCAAAAATGGAAAGCTAATAAATTTCCAAAAAAAGACACTAAAAACACACTTTATTTAATTAAAAATTTAAAAAAAATAAGATGTAAAAAATTTTTTTTAATTTCGACTATAGATATCCATAAAAAAAGGGAAATCTACGGAATTAATAGATTATTATTAGAAAATTTTATAAAAAATAAATTTTATAATTATTTGATAATAAGATTACCGGGTGTATTTGGCAAAGGTTTAAAAAAAAACATTATATTTGATTTGTTAAATAATAATAATATTGAAAAAATATCCTCTATAGATGAATTTCAGTGGTACGATCTTTCACTATTATATAAAGATATATCTGAGTATGAAAAAAAATTTGGTTTAAACACAATTTGTGAATTTTACAGTAGCCCTATAAAAAACTCAGATATAATAAATTTATTTCCTAATTTAAACATTAAAAAAATAAAAAGAAAAAAAATAATCTATAATTACAAACCAAAAAATGGTTTTTATAAATCTAAAAAATTTATTTTAAAAAGGATAAAAAAATTTATTAAAGAGTATGAGTCATAAAATCGCGATATCCTTACTTTGTTTAAAAAAAATAGAAGATTTTGACTCTTTTTTAATGTATCTAAAAAAAGAAAAAATTAAGCTAGTAGAATTACCAATCACAAAATTTTTTCATAATTATCAAATTGACAAAATAAAATTAAAGGAATTTAAAAAAAAATTAAATTACAACAAGATTAGGGTTTCTTCTATTCAAGCTATATTTCATGGAATTAATAATTTAACTGTCTTTAATCAAAATCAAAGCTTAAAAATTTTGGACCATTTAAAAAGGGTTATCAAAATCTCAAAATGCCTCAAAACAAAAATACTTATATTTGGATCTCCTAAAATGAGAAAATTAAAACCAAAAAATAAAAAAAAACAAATTATGAATGCAATTAAACTATTTAAAAAAATATCGAAATTATGTGAAAAAAATAATATTAAATTTTGTATTGAGCCAAATGCAAAATATTATGGGTGCAATTATATAAATAGTATAAAAGAAAGTTTAGAGCTTCAAAAAAAAATCAATTCAAAAAATTTTTTAATTAATGTAGACACTGGCAATGTTTCTTTGGAGAAGGAAAAATTAAATAATTATTTTAATCAAAGGAATTTTTTTGCTAATTTTCAAATCAGCGCTAAAAATTTAGGTGACATTAGATATAGTAAATTTGATCACTTATCAATTTTAAGAAAATTTAATTTAAAAAATAAGGTTATTTCTTTAGAGATGAGAGACCAAAAATTAAGCAATTTAAAGTCACAAATTAAATTTTTTAAAAAAATCATAAACAAATTAAATTATGTTTAATATTTTAAAAAACAGGATAAGAAAAAAAAGATTTAACCTGATAAAAAGAATTGAAAATAAGTATAAATTTATACAAAAAAGAACCATATTTTCAAAAAAAATTGTCAAAATTTCGCTAGGAAAAAAGAATAAAAGCAAAGAATTTTATATAATTAAAAGATATCCAGGCGGAGGTTTTTTTTCTAACTTAATCTATATTTTAAAATGTTTAAATCTTAAAAATCATGGGATGCATGTTTTAGTTGATATGCAATATTTTCCAAACAAATATAGTCACAAAAAAAATATTAATGATAAAAAAAATGTTTGGGAAGTATATTTCAATCAATTATCAAATTATAAATTAAGTGAGGTATATCAAAGTAAAAACGTATATTTTTCTCCAGAAAACATAGCTCTAAGTTTAAACGATTATAATAGTTCAAAATTAAGACTATTATACGAAAAACATATAAGAATAAATAAATCTATTTTAAATATAGTAAAAAAATTTGAAAAAAAAAATTTTAAAAAAAATTCAAAAATTATAGGTGTTCATTTTAGAGGAACAGACCAAAAAATTACACCTAATCATTTTCTCCCTCCAACTTACTATCAAATAATTGAAAAAATTGATAATTTAATTAAAAGTAATAATGTAAAAAAAATTTTTTTAGTAACAGAGCAAAATAACTATTTAGAAAAATTAAAAAAAAGATATGGAAAACTACTATGTTTTTGCAATAGTTTTAGGGCTGATAATATTCAAGAATTTAACAATAGTAAAAGGAGATACCATAGGAATAAACTTGGGATTGAAAGCTTAACAGAGGCAATATTACTCTCAAAATGTGATTTTTTTATTTACGGACGATCTAATATTTCAAGTTTTGTAAAATTCATTACTAAAAAAAAAATTCAAACTTTTGAAATTGATAACGGAAAAAATAGTACGAATTTGATAATTGCTTTTTTTAAATGGAGATTTAAAATATTGCCACTTTCGTATTTAAATTATTATAAACAAATATTATTTAATGATGCTTAAAACAATCAACCATATTTTAATAGCATACCTATTTTTAATGTCTTATGCTAATTCAACAGAAAACTTTTATGATTTAGACTATTCCAAAAAAGATTTAATTAATATTGATAGAGCTTGGATTTATAATTCTGGAGTTTTAAAAGATACACAAAATAAAATAATCCAACATAAAGAAAAAATAGTACATTTAGACGGTAATAAAAATCTGATTGTTCTACTACTTAACAGCGGAAAACAAGTTTGTAAAAGTAATGGAAAAAAAGATCGTGCCCCTTTTAGAGGAGTTTCACTTTATAAATCTAACAAAAATGTTTATGCAATTTTTCCAAAAAATGGTGAATTAAAAAAAATAAATATTAAGGACTGTAAAGAGATAAACTTTAAAAAAAAAATAAAAATAAAAAATTTATCGACCCCAGTTTTGATACACAAAAATATAGGTATAGTGTTATTAAATGGTGGAATACCAAAAGCATATAATCTTGAAACTGGTAATTTAATTTGGACTGCCAATATTAATAAAAAGATAGAAAAAAAACTTAAAACTCTAAATAAAAACCGTAAATTCTATTGGGATGTTTGGGGTGGGGGGACTTTAGATATAAAATATAATCAAGTAATTTTTTCTACTGCTAATGCCAAACCTTCATTTTCTTCAAATGAAAGAAAGGGGCCAAATTTATTTTATAATAGTGTTGTAGCTTTAGATTTGAGATCTGGTG
>MDTE01084763.1_pt1 | contig 11913 bp, 12 predicted proteins | sample 811231 | NCBI WGS metagenome assembly MDTE01 (sample SAMN05326651, study PRJNA326480) | marine metagenome | isolation source: seawater | place: Indian Ocean: Red Sea | collected 2010
CAGATAATCTTGTCATGATAGACGATAGTATTGTAAGAGGAACAACTTTAAAAAAATCAATTATAAGAATTCTTGACCGTCTTTCTCCTAAGAAAATAATTGTAGTTTCTTCTGCTCCACAAATAAGATATCCTGATTGTTACGGTATTGACATGGCCAAAATGGGAGATTTTATAGCGTTTAATGCAGCTGTTCAATTACTCAAAGAAAAAGGAAAAGATGATGTTTTGACACAGGTTTATAAAGAATGCCTTGAACAGATTAGACTGCCAAAGGAAGAAATGGTGAATTGTGTAAAAACAATTTACCAAAGTTTTAAAGCAGAGGAAATATCAACAAAAATATCTGAACTACTTACCCCAAAAAACACTGTGGCTAAAGTTAAAATAATTTACCAGTCTATTGAAGATTTACACGCCTCATGCCCGAATCATCAAGGGGATTGGTATTTTACAGGAAATTATCCAACACCAGGAGGAAACAAAGTGGTTAATCAGGCTTACATTAATTATTACAATGGAATAAATGAAAGGGCTTACTAACTAATTTATTTTTTTTCTGTAGTATAAACATTACCTCTCCACCAAAAGCGTTTTTCTTTTGAAGAACCATACTTTTCAACAGCCATATCAAATGCTGAACCAAATGAGTGCATGTCAAAAACAGGCAAGGGAACGCCTAAATAATCTTTAAGTTTTAACTCTTTTATTATTGTGTTAGGGCTTTCTGGAACAAGATTGTTCTCATCTACAGCTAACACTTTTGCTCTTCTTGGGGCGATTGTCATTTCATCTACCAAATGTTTTGCGCCAGCAAACTTATCAATTATGAATAATGTGTACCTAATGTCGACAGAAATTGTTCGTTGTATATCTTCTTCGAAAGCAATATCTCCACTCATAGCTTCCCAATTACCGTCAAAGGCAGTACCAACAATTTCTCCCCAAGCATTAATTACTGGTGATCCAGAATTTCCTCCTGTTATATCATTATTTGAAATAAAGTTAACTCTTAACAATCCATTTTCGTCTGCATACTCTCCATAATCTCTCAAATCATATAAATCTTTTAGTTTTTTTGGAATTATAAACTCTTCGTTACTTGGATCTTCTTTTAACATAACTCCATCAAGAGTTGTATAGTAATCAAAATGCATAGCCTCTCCTGGAACATAATCTCCAACATTTCCATAGGTTACCCTCATTGTTGAGTTTGCGTTAGGATAATAGTTTTTAGTTGTATCCATTTCTCTCAAACCACTAATAAATAATCTTTTCCCCTCGCTTAACTCTTCTCTGACGATTGATCGGATAGGAGAAATTTGTTTGAGGTATTCATTGTAAATTGACATCATTGTTTTGTAAGCAGGATCTCTCTCAATTTTTTTTAAAGAGGGATTTTCTAAGAATTTAAAAAACTTTTCTTTATTTGAAAAAACAGATCTTTTAAAAACATTTTTTGCGTACCAATCAAAATCTAGCTTTTTGAACCCAAAAAGTTGATTTTCTATTTTCTTAAAAACTGGCGCGTGTTGTTTTTTTGGAACATTGTAGTAATACATTTCAAGCATAGAAGCAAATAATTCTTTGTCTATATCTGTATCATAGTTTTTGTAAAACTCTACAGCCTCTTTTTTGATTTCACGCAACGCTGTTTTTTTCTCATCTCCCTCAGGCAAAGAGCTTATAGCCCGACTCATTGCGAAGGACCAGTACATTATTTCAGCACCATTAAATATAGCTTCGTTTAGATAGAGTCTATTTGTTTGTATCGATTTATTTGTTCTGTAAGCATCTTCAATTAAATCAAGCGTCTGACCATATTTATTAAAAACAGCAGTGTCACTTTCAACCCATTTAGTAAATTTATCTTCAATCTCCTGCTTTTTTTGGTATACATTCATTGCTCTAAGCCCTTTTGATTGTCCAATATAATACTTCCAATAGTTTGAGGTTCTAGCATATTTTGATGCATACTGTATTTTTGTCTTAGGGTCGTCATCCATTCCTGCTTTCATAATTGCAAGTTTTTCAGATCGGATATCAACAATTGTTGGGTTAGAAATATCAAGGGCTTGTTTAATACCAAAAGAAGTTAAATATCTGTCTGTTGATCCTGGATAGCCGAAAATCATTGTATAATCACCATTTTCAACTCCATCAAGTTGTATTGGAAGGTGATGTTTTGGTTTGTATGGAATATTTTCAATAGAATATTCTGCCGGTTTTCCAGATGGCGAACAATATATTCTATACAGAGCAAAATCCCCAGTATGTCTAGGCCACATCCAATTATCTGTGTCGCCACCGAATTTACCTATTGAAGAAGGGGGAGCACCAACCAATCTAACATCTTTAAATACTTCATAAACAAAAAGATAATATTCACTTCCTCCGTAAAATGATTTTACCCTGGCTTCGTAATGTGAAGAGTCAATAGCGTTTTCGATTATTTTCTTTGAAAGCTCACTCACCTTTGTTCTTCTTTCAAACTCTGTCATATCACTACTTAGTTCGGAAAGTATTTTACTTGTTACATCTTCAATTTTAACTAAAAAGGAAGCTGTCAGGTTTTTATTAGGCAACTCTTCATCTTTACTCATAGCCCAAAAGCCATTTTTTAAATAATCATTCTCAACTGTTGAATGATACTGAATTTCATCGTATGCACAGTGGTGGTTTGTTAACATAAGGCCCTCTGCAGAAATCATTTCTCCAGTACACCCTCCTCCATTTATAGACACTATGGCATCTTTTAAAGAGGAGCTATTTATATTGTATAAGTCTTCACTACTTAGCTTAAGACCCTTTTCTTGCATTTCTTCAAAATTCATAGAGCCAATTAAATGAGGAAGCCACATCCCTTCATCAGCGATTGCATTTATAAAAAATAATAAAGAAAGAACGATTGATAAAACTCTATTTTTCATTTTTTTTTTTTTAATTAGATAAGCAAATTTAAATAATCATTCTATTCAATAATAAATTTGTCTTTACTATTTATTAAGTGTCAGTGTTAACAAGAATTTTAGTTTATTTTTGTAGTATGCATCATAAAAAAGAAACAAGAATTAATAAGTTTTTATCAGAGTCAGGTTACTGCTCTAGAAGAGAAGCTGATAAGCTGATAGAGAGTGGTCGAGTTAAAATTAATAAGAACGTCGCCTCTCTTGGCTCAAAAGTTTATGCAGAAGACAGGGTAACTGTAGACAATCAAAAAATTCACAAAAAAAGAACTAAAAACACTTATCTTGCTTTTAACAAACCAAAAGGAATTGTTTGCACAACAGACACTAAAAGAGAAAAGAATAATATTATTGAATATATAAATTACCCTTCAAGAATATTTCCAATTGGCCGCCTCGATAAAGCCTCTCAAGGCTTAATACTACTTACAAATGACGGAGATATTGTAAATAAAATATTAAGAGCAAAAAATAAGCATGAGAAAGAATACGAAGTAATTGTTGACAAGCCAATTTCAGAAAATTTTTTGATAAAAATGTCAAATGGAATACCAATTTTAAATACAGTAACTAGAAAATGTAAAATAAAAAAGATAAATAACAATAAGTTTAACATTATTTTAACACAGGGGCTAAATAGACAAATTCGTAGAATGTGTGAGTATTTAGGATATCAGGTAAAACAATTAAAAAGAGTGCGAATAATGAATATTCATCTTGATATTAGATCTGGAGAGTATAGGCAGTTAACAAAACAAGAACTGATGCGTTTGAATAAAATGCTTACAAATTCATCTAAAACTGCTAGCTGATATTAATTTAGCTGCTTAGACACAAAGTCCCATAAATTCTTTCTAGCGATTAAAGACTCTATTGCGCTCTCTTCAACTTCCTTCCATTTTTTTGTGTCATTTTCACATAAATTTGAAATTAATTGCAAGGCTAGAGGACCATGGTCACCCCCGTCTAACTCAATATGTCTTTCAAGATAATATACAAACTTATCAAGTTTATTGTCATTATTGTATTGATTTACTATTTCTGAAAACATGTCGGGGATCAAATCTTCTCTTCCAAAAGTAAAAGCAGATGCAATTATATGAGGCTTATTACTGTTAATTATATTAAATGTTGTTTTTAAAAAATCATCCACACCTAAATTTACAGAAGGAATATAGCTTTTGTTAACGTTATTTACGAAGTCATTAATTTCTTTTGTGTCGGCACCACACTCATTCATGGCATCTAAATACATTTCAAAGTGTGATGATGGATTTCCATTTGCATCGACATCACTTTCTTCTTCCAAGACAATACTATTAATCAACCTTCTAGTTTCTGAATCTCCTACAGGCTTCCAGGGTGAAGAAGTACAGGTAAGATGGTTTTGTAATGACTTTAACAAAGACATAAAATCCCAAACAGCATATACATGGTAGCTCATCAAAACCGAAATGTCATCAGCGCTGTTTAGTTTATTATACAAATCATGATTAACAACCATATCTTTATATGGCTGTATGACTTTATTTAAGGTTAAAATATTTTTGTTCATTATTATTTGTGTAGTAAGTTATTTATTTTTATGAATAGGGACTGCCGAACAAGCCTCTCCAAACATTAAACTGTCAACATGATTTATAAGTTTGTCCGTAATAGCAATATATAGACTTTCTGGAGAAGAAAATTTTCCACAACCCTTAATGATTACTTTTTTATTTTTGTAAATACTAATGTCTGAAGATTGAATGTTATCTAGAGTAATTTTGGTTATGACATCTTGCTTACCACCATAATAGACTTTACAGCAAGAGTTAACTAAGTATTTAACTACCAACATATATGCCCACATTGGAATAATCGCATCACAACTACAAAGCACACAAACTATACTGTCTTTGTACTTTGAAAAATCATAATCTTTTATATTTGAACGAAACTCTTTTTCTTTTAAAATAGTTTCTTTAAACAAAAATTGTTTAATATCAAATTCAAGAATTTCATCTTTTGGACAGAAATCTTCTAGGTCAAGTGTAATCAAACCAGATTTAGCTACTCTATTTTTTATCTCATAACTCATAACATTCCAAGTTCAAGCTTTGCTTCTTCGCTCATCATTTCCTTTGACCAAGGAGGCTCAAACACCACTTCAACCTTAGTTTTTTGCACCTCATTTAACTTATTTACTTTTTCTTCGATTTCTAATGGAAGACTTTCAGCGACAGGACAATTAGGAGATGTTAGTGTCATCGTTATTAACACATCCATTTTTTCACTAACTTTAACATCGTAAATTAGCCCCAAATCGTAAATATTAACTGGTATTTCGGGGTCATAAATTCCACAAATAACTTCAATAACTTGTTCGCCTATTTTTTGTAATTTTTCATCAGTATTCATATAGATTTAATTTTTATAAGCTAAAGCATAAATTTTCATTTGTTTAACCATTGACAGTAGGCCGTTTGCTCTGGTTGCAGAAAGCTGCTCTTTTAAACCAATTTTGTCAATAAAATCTAATTTAGCATCGATGATTTCGTTTGCAGGCTGATTCGACAAAACGCGAATAAGTAACGAGATGATACCTTTCGTCATTATTGCGTCGCTATCAGCAAAATAGTGTACATACCCACCTTTACTCTCAGCATGAAGCCAAACCTTGCTTTGACAGCCCTTAATGAGATTGTCCTCATTTTTATGTTGACTACTTAATTTATTCAATTCTTTTCCAAGATCAATAATATACTCATATTTTTGAAGCCAGTCGTCAAAAAGATCGAATTCTTCAATAATTTCTATTTGTATATCTTTAATTTTTTTCATTTTTAAGATAACATTTTTATAGATTTTTTAATTGCGTCTACACAGCAATCAATTTCCTCTTTAGTATTATAAAAAGCTAATGAAATTCTAACAGTTCCTTCAATATTATATTTCTCCATTATTGGCTGATTGCAGTGATGTCCAGTTCTAACAGCCACCCCCATTTTATCTAAAAGAACACCGATGTCATAATGATGAAGTTTATCTACATTAAATGAAATAATTGCAGATTTTTTTTGAGCAGTCCCATAGATTTTTAATCCTTTAATTTTTAACAATTCTTTAGTTGCATACTCAGTTAAATTTATTTCATGTTCAAAAATTTTGTTAAGGCCAATTTTATTAATAAAATCAAGCGCGGCTCCTAATCCAATAATTCCTGCAATATTAGGTGTGCCCGCCTCAAATTTATGAGGTAACTCTGCATATGTAGTTTTTTTGAAACTAACATTTTTTATCATTTCACCCCCTCCCTGATATGGCGGCATAGAATTTAAAACGGTTTCTTTTCCATACAAAACCCCAACTCCAGTCGGGCCAAACACTTTATGTCCTGAAAAACAATAAAAATCAACATCAAGTTTTTGAACATTTACAGGTATGTGAGAAGCAGCTTGAGCTCCGTCAATTAATACTTTGGCATTAAATTTTTTTGCATTATCAATAACATACTTAATTGGATTAATAGTCCCTAATCCATTTGAAACATGAGAAATTGCAACCAATTTAGTTTTGTTTGATAGAAGTTTTTCAAAAACACTCCAGTCAAGCTCTCCATTTTCTTTTAGAGGTATAACCTTTATTTTGGCCCCAACTTCTTCACAGGCAAGTTGCCACGGAACAATATTTGAATGGTGTTCAAGTTCTGAAATAATAATCTCAGAATTCTCATCAAGATCACGCTTTAAACATTGAGCAACTAGATTTATTGCATCAGTTGTTCCTTTTGTAAAAATAATCTCGTGTTCAAATTTAGCATTTAAAAACTTCTGAACACCACATCTTACAGTCTCTAGCTTGTCGGTTGCTAAATTGCTTAAATAGTGTACTCCTCTATGAACATTTGAGTTAACATGCGCATAATAGTTTTCTATTGAATTAATAACTGAAATAGGCTTTTGAGTTGTTGCTCCATTGTCAAAGTAGACTAATTTTTTTCCATTTACTTTTGTTTGGAAAATAGGGAATAAGCTTCTTATTTCTTGTAAATCCTTCATGTTTACAAGTCTATGTCAACCTTTAGTTTTTTCGACAAGATTTTTTTGGCAAATTCTTTAAGACTTAAAATACTAATATTTTCAATTACTTCAGAAGTAAAAGCAAAAGTAAGAACAGCTTTAGCTTCTTCGTAACCAATTCCTCTGCTCCTCATATAAAACAAAGCTTCTTCGTCTAATTGGCCAATTGTGCATCCATGACTACACTTTACATCATCTGCATATATTTCTAGTTGTGGCTTGCTGTCAATTGATGAATTATCACTTAACAGGAGGTTATTATTAGCTTGAAAAGCATCTATCTTTTGCGCATCTTTTCTAACCATTATTTTGCCATTAAAAACTCCTTTTGAAGAATCTAAATAAATTCCTTTATATAGCTCATTGCTAGTACAATTTTTTGTTTTATGGTCAACAAAGGTATGATTGTCAGCGAACTGATCTTTATCTAAAAGAGAAATACCGTTCATAGTGCTGTCGCAATTTTTTCCGTTTTGTTCAAAATTTAAATTATTTCTTATGAATCCCCCTCCAAAAATCAAAGTATTTACAGTACACCTTGAGTCCTTTTTTTGATAAACATCCATGCAATCAATTAGTTCAGATTCGTATGAGTTATTTTGAATTTTATTAAATTCTATTTTTGAATTTTCTTCGCAATCAATTTTTGTATAACTATTAACAAAACTAGTTGAGTTTGTTAAATCCTTAAAGCTCTCAATTATTTTAACTTCTGAGCTTTCGCCCACATAAATACTATTTCTATACTGAGAAAAGGAATTCTTCACAGTATTAAAAAAAAGAATTTCAATGTGATTGTTTAGTGTTATGTTTTTTTCAACCTCAATTGTATAGCCGGATTTAGCAATAGCAGCATTTAGTTTATTTAACGCAGTAATATTTTTACTTTCAAAAGATTTAAATCCAGATATATTTACTCCTTTAATATTTGGCTGTGAAATAAGTTCTCCATTCACAAATACAATTTTGTGAGGAGAGCCCAAACAAAACGTAGTGATATTTTTTTTGTCAAAGTGGACTTGTTTAGGCTCAATTACGTAATCATTTTTTACTATATTTTTTAACGACGTATATTTCCATTCTTCATCTTTTGTAGTAGGAATTCCCTGCTCCAAAAAAGAAGAAAATAGCAGTTCTTTTTGCTCAGATAAAGCTAAGGTTTTTTTATATGATATTAAGTTTTCTAGTAATCCCACAATAATAATTATTTTGTTAGCCAATCATACCCCCTTTTTTCTAATTCAATCGCAAGTTCTTTGCCTCCGGACTTAATAATTTTTCCTTCATGAAGGACATGAACAAAATCAGGAATAATATATTCTAAAAGTCTTTGATAATGTGTTATAACAATAACAGCATTATTACTGTTTTTTAATTTATTTACTCCATTTGCAACTATACGCAGCGCGTCAATATCTAGACCAGAATCGGTTTCATCTAAGATTGAAAGCTTTGGCTCTAACATTGCCATTTGAAAAATTTCATTTCTTTTTTTCTCTCCGCCAGAAAATCCTTCATTCATATTTCTTGAGAGATATCCAGGACTAATATTTAAAAGGTCCATTTTTTCCTTCATTTTTTTAAGCATTTCTCCTGCTTTCATAGGCTCAAGACCCAACGCTTTTCGTTTTTCATTAATAGATGTTTTAATGAAATTAGAAACAGATATACCAGGAATTTCAATTGGATATTGAAAGGAAAGAAAGACGCCCTTGTGAGCTCTTTCTTCAGGAGCAAGCGACAATAAGTCTTCATTAGCAAAAGAAATTTCCCCTTCTGAAACTTCATAATCTTCCTTACCAGCAATTACTGAAGACAAAGTGCTTTTTCCTGAACCATTCGGCCCCATTATTGCGTGTACCTCTCCAGAATTTACTGATAGGTTTATCCCATTTAAAATTTGAATGTTTTCTATACCAGCTTTAAGATTTTTTATTTTTAACATTTTTAATATTTTTTATCCTACGGAACCTTCTAGGCTAATTTCTAATAATTTTTGTGCTTCAACTGCAAATTCCATTGGAAGTTGATTTAAGACGTCTTTGCAGTATCCATTAACAATAAGAGCAATTGCTGCTTCTGTATCAATACCTCTTTGATTACAGTAGAAGATTTGATCTTCTCCTATTTTTGAAGTTGTGGCCTCGTGCTCCACTTTTGAAGATTTGTTTTTTACCTCAATATATGGGAAGGTGTGAGACCCACATTTATCCCCCATTAAAAGAGAATCGCATTGAGAAAAATTACGAGAATTTGTTGCGTTTTTGCCAATTTTAACAAGACCTCTATAATTTCCATCAGAGTAACCAGCAGAAATTCCTTTAGCGATAATTGTACTTTTGGTATTTTTTCCTATGTGAACCATTTTTGTTCCGGTATCTGCCTGCTGTCTATTGTTTGTAACCGCTACAGAAAAGAACTCTCCTATAGAGTTATCTCCTTTAAGTATGCATGATGGATATTTCCATGTTACCGCAGAACCAGTTTCTACTTGAGTCCAAGAAATTTTAGCATTTTTATAGCAAATCCCCCTCTTAGTTACAAAGTTGAAAACACCTCCTCTTCCTTGCTTGTCTCCCGGGTACCAATTTTGAACGGTTGAATATTTAATATCTGAACTATCAAGAGCGATTAATTCCACAACGGCTGCGTGAAGTTGATTTTCATCTCTCATTGGAGCAGTACACCCCTCTAAATAACTTACCTGAGAGCCCTCGTCAGCTATTAATAGTGTTCTTTCAAACTGACCTGTTCCTGCTTGATTTATTCTAAAGTAAGTAGATAGCTCCATTGGGCAGCTAACTCCCTTTGGAATGTAGCAAAAAGAGCCATCAGAAAACACCGCGGAGTTAAGGGCAGAAAAAAAGTTATCCCTTACAGGAACTACAGTTCCAAGGTATTTTTTTACTAAATCAGGGTGTTCTTTAATAGCTTCAGAAATTGAGCAAAAAATAATACCTTTTTCGGCTAATGTATCTTTAAAAGACGTCGCAACAGATACAGAATCCATAACTATGTCTACTGCTACATTTGCTAATTTTTTTTGTTCGTCAATAGAAATTCCGAGTTTGTCAAATGTTTTTTTCATTTCAGGGTCTAGCTCATCCAAACTATTTAGAACAGGCTTTTGTTTTGGGGCAGAGTAGTAAATTATATCTTGATAGTCCGGTTTTTCGTATTTTATGTTTGCCCATTCCGGCTCTTCCATTTCTTTCCAAACTTTAAATGCATTTAAACGGAAATCAAGCATCCATTTTGGTTCATTTTTTTTTTCAGAAATAGTTCTAATAACATCTTCAGAAAGACCTTTCTTAATTGTGTCTGATTGAATGTTAGTAGTAAAACCATATTTATATTCTCTAGAAGTAACCTCTTCTAACAATTCTTCTTCACTCTGTTTTTTAAAATCACTCATAATCTAGCATTTATTATTTACAATGAAAAACTTTCTCCACACCCACACGTTCTACTTGCATTAGGGTTATTAAATACAAATCCTTTTCCATTAAGACCATCAGAAAACTCTAATGTAGTTCCTACTAAATATAGATAACTTTTTTTATTGACAAGAAGCTTTACACCATTATCTTCAATAAGTTCATCATCGTTATCTTTTTCGTTTTCAAAAACTAGTTTATAGCTTAAACCCGAGCATCCACCACTTTCTACTCCGACCCTAACGTATTTTTTTGAAGATCCTTCTTTTTTCAAGAGCTCTAAAAGTCTATCTTTAGCAGCATTACTAATTGTAACCATCATTAATATTTTGATTATGCAAATTTAACAATTTTAGATTGGATTTTGTATATCTTTGCCACATGAATATGTTCGAAGAAAAAAAAATTAATACTAGTCCATTAGAAAATTTAGGAGAATTTGGATTAATAGAGCATTTGACAAGAGGTTTTGACATAAAACAAAAAACATCTGTAATTGGAGCTGGAGATGATGCGGCGGTACTATCTTTTGGCAAACAGTATCAACTTTTAAGTACTGATTTATTGGTTGAAGGAGTTCATTTTGATTTATCGTATACACCATTAAAACATTTAGGATATAAAGCTGTAGCTACTAATGTTTCTGATATATGTGCAATGAACGGAAAAGCAACTCAAATAGTTGTGGGGATTGCAGTAAGTAATCGTTACTCAGTTGAAGCACTTGAGGAGCTATATGAAGGAATTAAACTTGCTTGTGAAAACTATAAAATTGATCTAGTTGGTGGAGACACTACATCTTCTACTTCTGGCTTAATGATTAGTATCTCAGTGATTGGACAGGTAGACAAAGAAAAAATTAGTTACAGAAGTGGAGCAAAAGTAAATGATTTGCTTGTATGCACAGGAGATTTAGGAGCGGCATATTTAGGCCTTCAATTACTAAATAGAGAAAATAAAATTTTTAAAGATAATCCTTCTTTTCAACCAGATTTATCAGGACATGATTATATACTTCAAAGACAACTTAGGCCTGAGGCTGGAAATAAATACATAGATATTTTAGATGAATTAAAAATCATACCTACAGCTATGATTGATATATCAGACGGTTTGTCATCAGAAGCGTTACATATTGCCAAAAAATCAGATTTAGGAGTTACGATTTATGAAGAAAAAATACCAATTGACTACAGTGTAATTAGTACAGCAGCAGAATTTAACATTAATCCTATTGTATGCGCTTTAAATGGAGGAGAAGACTATGAGTTATTGTTTACTATATCTCAATCAGATTATGATAAGTTAAAAAAAGACCCTGACTTTACTATAGTTGGCTTTGTAAATAACAAATCAGAAGGAAATAACTTTATAGCTAAAGACGGCAGTTCGCATAAACTGACAGCCCAAGGGTGGAAAGGCTTTTAGTATTAGTCTTTACTGTTTGATA
>MDTE01124939.1_pt1 | contig 11913 bp, 11 predicted proteins | sample 811231 | NCBI WGS metagenome assembly MDTE01 (sample SAMN05326651, study PRJNA326480) | marine metagenome | isolation source: seawater | place: Indian Ocean: Red Sea | collected 2010
CCCATTTCGAACTCGAACGTTAAGGGCTCCAGCGCCGATGGTACTTTGTCTTAAGGCATGGGAGAGTAGGACATTGCCAGGTCTACAAAACGTGAATAATGATCACTTCACTAAAAGATAAAATTTAATTGTTATGAGACTTTTATAAGTCTAATCTTTTAGTTCTGATTGGAGTAATGTTTTGAAAAAAGTTATTGTAACAGGTGGAGCTGGTTTTATAGGATCGAATCTTGTAAGATTTTTAATAAAGAAAAAAATTCACACCATAGTTATAGACAAACTTACATATGCAGCTGTCCCCAACTCTTTTAAAGGAATTAAAGAAAATAAATATTTTGATTTTAAAAGAATTGATATAACTGATCAAAAAAAAATTAATAGCATATTAGAAAAATTTAAACCTGATTCTATCTTTCATCTAGCTGCAGAATCTCACGTAGATAGATCTATTATTGCCCCTGCTGATTTTATATCTACGAATATTATTGGGACCTATAATTTATTGGATTGTTCATATTCATATTGGAAAAAAATTTCCCAAAAGAAAAAAAAAATATTTAAATTTCTACATGTTTCAACTGACGAAGTTTATGGAGATCTAAAAAAAGGAGATAGAAGTTTTAATGAAAAATCTCAATACAAGCCAAACTCACCATATTCAGCTTCAAAAGCATCTTCTGATCATTTAGTGAGAGCGTGGAATAAGACTTACAATTTACCAACCATAATAACAAATTGTACAAATAACTATGGGCCGTACCAAAATCCTGAAAAATTTATACCGGTAGTTATAATGAATGCTATCAAGGAAAAAAAAATACCAATTTATGGAGATGGTATGCAAATTAGGGATTGGATACATGTTCAAGATCATGTTAGAGGTTTATTTGAAGTTATGAAAAAAGGAAAGGTTGGCAAGACATATAATATTTCCAGTAAATGCGAAAAAACAAATATATATTTAGCAAATCTTATTTGTGAAATAGTTGAGAAGAAAATGGGTAAAAAGAACTTAAAAGAGTTAATAGACTTTGTTAGAGATAGACCGGGGCATGATAGAAGATATGCATTGGACAATAAAAAAGTCATTAGTGAAATCAAATGGGTGCCAAAAATAAAATTTGAAGTTGGGATTAAAAAAACTGTCGAATGGTATATTGGTAACTCAAACTTATGGAAAAGCTAAGGAGACACTTTAAATGATTGGAATATTATTAGCTGGCGGTCATGGCAAAAGATTATATCCAATGACGCAAGCTATATCCAAACAACTATTACCTATTTATGATAAGCCAATGATATATTACCCACTGTCTGTATTAATGCTTGCAGGAATTAGAGAAATTATACTTATTTCTACAAAACAAGATTTAAGCCGTTTTAAGGAATTACTAGGAAACGGGGACAAACTTGGAATTATAATTCATTATTTAGAGCAAAGTGAACCAAATGGCATTGCAGAAAGCTTTATTATAGGCGAACAACAATTAAAAAATAAAAATAAAATCTCACTAATTTTAGGGGATAATATTTTTTACGGCCAAGGACTCAAAAATAAATTAAATTTAGCTCTAGATAGAAATAAAGGGGCTACTGTATATTCCTATAAAGTTAGAAATCCAAAAGATTTTGGAGTCGTGACTTTTAATGATAATGGAATAGCAACCTCAATTGAAGAAAAACCTAAAAATCCAAAGAGCGATAATGTTGTAACAGGACTTTACTTTTATGACTCCAAAGTAGTTGATATAGCGAAGTCAATTAAGCCTTCATCAAGAAACGAACTTGAAATCAGTGATGTTAATAAAAAGTATATGGAGTTAAATGAATTATTTGTTGAGGATTTTGGGAGAGGCTTTGCATGGCTCGATACAGGTACCCATGAGAGTCTTTTAGAGGCTAGCCAATTTATTCAGGCAATCGAAAAGAGACAGAACTTAAAAATTGCTTGTATTGAGGAAATTGCTTGTCGTAATGGATGGATTTCGATAGACCATATGCTAGAAATTGGTAAAAAATTAGAAAATACAAGTTATGGCAAATATATCATGAGTATTGCTGAAACGATTCAAATAGTATGAGTCCATCTCGAAAAACAACAAGCCAAGAAAAGTTTTGGAAGGGTAATTTTGGAGACAATTATATCAGTCGAAATAACCACGACACTTTTCTTTCCTCAAAAATTTCTCTGTTTGCAAAAATATTAAATGAAACATCTAATGTGAAGTCAGTTGTAGAATATGGTCCAAATATTGGCTTTAATATACGTGCAATACAACAATTATTACCAAGCACAAAATTTACAAGTGTTGAAATTAATAAAAAGGCTTGTAAAGATTTATTACAAATCAAAAATAATCATGTAGAAAATTGTTCAATCTTGGATTTTAAGTCTAAGAAGCTATTTGATTTAAGTTTAGTAATGACGCTTTTAATTCATATAAACCCAAAAAAACTTAGTCAGGTATATGAAACTTTGTATAAAAATACAAAAAAATATATATGTATTGTCGAGTACTACAATCCGACTCCTGTAGAGGTTATTTATAGAGGTCATAAGGGTAAGTTATTTAAAAGAGATTTTGCTGGAGAAATGCTAGACAAGTATCGTAATTTAAAGTTAATAAATTATGGCTTTGTATACAAAAGAGATAAAAATTTTCCTTACGATGACATAAATTGGTTTTTATTAGAAAAGAAAAAATGATTAATAATAAGTCTTTAAACGGCAAATTTGCTCTTATCACTGGGTCATCAAGCCAATTGGGATCTGAATTTTGTAAAGTTCTTTCTCTCAACGGAGCAACTATAATTGCTACAGATATTGAAGAAAAACAATGTGAGCATGTTTTAAGAAGTATAGAAAAATTAAGTGAAAAAAAACATTATATAAAAAAACTAGATATTACATCTGAGGAAAGCGTACATGAAGTTGTAAATTATATAGAACAAAACTCACTTTCAATTGACATATTAGTAAATAGTGCTGGTAAAGCAGTATTTACAAACTTTTCCGAGAGAACAAAAAAAGAGTTCATGGATTTATGTGAAACAAATATTTATGGCACATTTAACTGTATTCAAAAGTTCTCAAAATTAATGATAAACAAGGGCATCGACGGTTCAATTATAAATATTGGATCAATTTACGGTGTCGTTAGTGGTGACCCAAGAATTTATACAGATACAAAAAGAAATACGTCAGAAATTTATGCCGCGTCTAAATCAGCTATCATTCAAATGACTAAATACTTTGCTGTGCACTTAGCAAATCATAATATCAGAGTAAATTGTATAAGTCCTGGAGGCGTTTATAATAATCAGGGACCTGATTTTGTAAAAAACTATTCATCGAGAACGCCTAAAGGAAGAATGGCTAATAAAGATGAAATATCTGAGGGAGTTTTGTATTTGGCAGACAATTGCAGGTCTTCTTATGTTACAGGACACAACTTAATTATAGATGGAGGTTTGACAAGCTGGTAATGAGTTCTCAGTTTTATATTATTGGATCAGGTATTAGCGGACTTGTACTGGCATATGAGTTAGCAAAAAAAGGGAATTCAGTAAGAATTTTTGAGTCTCTTAACGTATGTGGAGGTCTTACACGTACAGAAAGCATTAGTGGAGTAAATTATGATTGTGGTCCTCATTTATATCATACAAATAATGAGGATATAAAAAATTATTGGTTCAATATCATGGGCGATGCCATTGTTGATCCTGATTTATACGGCGCAAATTATATAGACAATAAAATATATGAGTATCCTCTTTCAATAGAGTCACTTCATGATCAGTTTGATAAAAATGAAGTTTCTACGATAATGAAAGAATTAAAGAATTTAGATAAGAAAAAATTAAATCAATCTAAAAATTACTCTGAATATGTTTCAAACTTAGCAGGAAATTACTTATCTAAAAAATTTTTTAAAAGTTATCCTGAAAAATTGTGGGGTATCCCCACTACAAAACTGTCAGCAAAATTTGCACCAAGACGTGTTGAAATCAGAAAAGAAAGAAGGCCTTTCCATTCTGGTAAAGGTAAGTGGGCGGGTGTATTGAAAGGAGGTTGTGGTGTTTTAGCAAAGTCCCTAGAAAAAAAACTTAATACCTTGGGAATCTATATTGAATATGGAAGTACTTTAAATAAAATTAAACTGAGTAATAAAAATAATGGCAAATATAAAAGCATTTCAGAACTAAATTTTTTAGATCAAAAGAGAATCAAAATAAGTGATCATGACCAAGTTATCTCTACCATGCCTATTACGGAATTGGCCAAAATATTAAAAATAAAAAATAAACTATGGAACAGATCGCTTAAAATATTTTGTGTACACCTTAATGGAAAAGTACGCTTACCTGACAATTATGATTGGCTCTATTTTGATGATAAAAATCTTATATTCCATAGAGTCACTTTACAAAATAGCTTTTCTGAAGAAGGATTGCCAAAAGATACAACAGTATTTAGTTGTGAAGTAGCTTATAATAAAAATGAAAAGATAGATAAGTTAAGTCCAGCGAAAATAAAAGAAAAATGCATTAAAGATCTTTTAAAAGTAAATTTAATTAAAAAAAAAGATATTATTGGCACACATTTAATTGATGCAAAAGCTGTTTATCCAGGAATTTATGTAGGTTACGAAAATGAATTGAGCAAACTCAAAGGAAAATTATCTTTTATTAATAACCTTTACTCTCACGGAGCTCTTGCTGAATATGAGTATGCTGATACTCAAGTTCTTACAGCTAAGTCAATCGACCTAGCAGATTCACTAACAAAGAATGTTAAAATTACAGATACAAATTTAAAAAAACAGATAAAGTTTATACCATCAACTAAACTACAAATTAATAATACTAGTCTTGGATATGATGAGAAATGCTTTATCATTTCTGAGATAGGATTAAATCATAATGGCAATGTTGAATTATGTAAAAAACTTATAGATCAATCTAAAAGAGCAGGAGCAAGTGCAGTAAAACTGCAAACATATAAGAAAGGCCGCATCTCCGCAAATACAAGAACTGCTAGATATTATGAAGATTTAATTGACACTCAAGAGAGTTTATCTAGTTTTGTTGATAATATTTCATTTAGTTTTAATCAAACGAAAGAAATATTCAGATATGCTTCTGAAAAAAAGATAACAATCTTTTCAACTCCATTTGACCTTGAGTCTCTAAAAATATTGGAAAAACTTAACTGTCCAGCTTATAAAATTTCCTCTATGGACCTTGTAAATTATCCTCTCATTGAAGCTGTTGGAAGACTTCAAAAGCCAATCATTATCTCTACTGGAATGTCAGATTTGACTGAAATTAGTCAAGCAGTTGAAATTTTAAAATCAATAAATAATACTAATTTTGCTTTATTACACTGTGTATCATCATATCCTTGTTCTCCTTCGAATGCCAATTTGCCCATGATAAGCAAACTCAAAGATACCTTTAACTGTATCGTGGGATACTCTGATCATACAACTGGTATTGATGTGTCTTTAGCTGCTGCGGCTAACGGGGCAAAAATAATTGAAAAACACTTCACGCTTGATAGAAAAATGGATGGTCCCGATCATAATTTTTCATTAATTGAAGATGAACTTTCAAGCTTAGTTAGTTCTATAAGAAGAATTGAAGAAGCAAAATATGACCACGGCTTTGGAGTTATGTCAGTGGAGGTAGATACTGCGCAAAATCTTAGAAGAAGCATTTTTTATCGTAAAAATGTATCCAAAGGAACAAAATTAAAATTAAATGATTTAGAAATAAAATCTCCTGGTATAGGACTTCACCCAAAAGAAATAGGTCAAATTGTTGGCAAAACAATCATTAAGTCGGTAAAAAAAGACTTTCCTGTATCATGGGAGGACATCAAAAATTGAAGCAGATTTTAGAATATAAAGAGAATTATAACGAATTAAATAATTTATTAGATTTAGTTTTAAAAGATGTTCACTCAATTTCATCCAAAATAAAAAAAAATGAAAATATTATATTTACTATTGCCAATACAGCCTATAGTGAGAAAGCCAATAGACCTTATAGAACACCTATAAGAAAAACAAAAGACTCATATATTTTTGGTGTCATTGTTTATTCTCAATTACAGTCAATTATATTTTCTTGTAAATTAGATGGACTTGTAGATTATATATTTGTTGATTGTGAGAAGAAATTACCAGGATTAAAAAATCCAGATTACTCACTTTTAGATAAATTTAGTATCAGTTCGCACATAAAAAAAAAATATAAAAGTGGATTACCTAATCAAACTGAATTTGGAAATATAAGTAAAGTATGTAGAGATGTTGTTAAAAAATCACAAGTGTATTCCTATAAAGCAAATGATATTACCATAGATGCAACTTGGCTCTTCTTAGTTGATTATTTTCATGATTTAAGTGGAAAAACTATTGCAATTATAGGAGGGGGTAATATTGGTTCAAAACTATCTTTAAAATTAGTTGAAAGTGCTGCTGAAGTTAGAGTAGTTGGTAACGTATCTGATTTATCTTTAAATATTAAATCCATAAATAATATTAAGCAGAAATCAGTTTTATCTAAGGTAAGCTTATTTAAAAATAAACTTGATGCTGCGAACGGAGTAGATGCAATATTAGGCTGCACCAACCTTCAACAAGTTATAGATGCTAACTTAGTAAACAAAATGAAACCATCTGGTGTCATCATAGATGTTGGAAAAGGTAATTTTACTGACAAAGGTCTTGAGAAAGCATCACAATTAGGCATAAGGACTTGGAGAGCTGATATATATCCAATTATTTCTAATATGGTAAACACTGCAAAGGAAATGAGATATTTCCGCGAGGAGGTCTATGGAATATCTAATAGATTTAGAGATTTCCAAGTTGTCTCAGGAGGATATATTGGAGAGAAATACGACATAATTGTAGATAATTATAAAGATACTAAAAATGTTTTAGGTGTTTGTGATGGAAAAGGCTCTATGTTGTCTGAACTTGACTCAGTCGCAGAAAAAAATGTTACTACTGTAAAAAGGGAAATAAAAAATAAATTATGAATGTAGTTTCAATCATACCTGCGAGAGGTGGAAGTAAATCAATACCAAGAAAAAATATTAGAATCGTTGGTGGAGCACCATTAATAAAATATTCAATTGATTATTCATTAGAATGTGCATTAGTAAATAAAACTGTAGTTTCGTCAGAAGATGAAGAAATATTAAGATACGCCAAAAAGTTTAATGCTCATGTATTGAAAAGACCCGCTAACCTAGCTAAAGATTTAACTCAAGACTTTCCAGTAATTGAGCATGCTCTCCATTCTTTAGAAAAACAATTTGACAAAAAAATTGATTTTTTAGTAATACTTAGGCCAACATCACCTCTAAGGCCAAGAAAACTAATTGAAAAAGGGGTAAAAATTTTGAAAAATAATCCAAAAGCAACATCGGTAAGGGCTGTGACTGAAGTGAGTCAACATCCATATAGAATGTGGAAAAAAAAATCGAAATATATTTCATCTTTTATCAGCGATGATAGCCCCAATCTGAGTGAGCCTTATAATAAACCTCGTCAAATTTTACCTAAAGTATTTTTTCAAACAGGGGATATAGAAATTGTAAGACGATCAACGATACTAGCCGGATCAGTTTCTGGAGATAGAATACTTCCAATTCAATTAAATCAAAACGCTGTAATTGATATTGACAATTTAGAGGATTTAAAAAAAGTTGAACTAAAAGTTAAAGACTATGAGTAGTCCTCAATTTTGTATTGGAACAGCCAAACTGGGAGATGAAAATTATGGATATAGTTCAGATAAATCAGATAGAGATATAGAAAAATTTTTTGATAAATGTAAAGAATTAGAAATCCATAATTTTGATACATCTCCTCGATACAGTAATAGTGAAAAAATACTTGGAAAGTATTTAAGTAAATTCTCTAATAATAAAGTTTTTGTTTCTACGAAAGTTGATGATTTAATACCTAATAGCATACATTCGAAAGAAAAAATAAAATCCTCAATAGAGAAATCATTATCTGATCTAGACTTAAATAAATTAGATTTACTTTATCTTCATCAAAATAGTTTAGAAATTATCTCTGATAAATTTATTTTAGATTCGCTGATAAAAGTAAAACAGCAAGGTTACGTAAGTTCTATAGGTGCATCAATCTATAATATTGAGGAACTACAGTATGTAATGCAGAGTAATATTTTTGATTATATACAAATACCAATAAATATATCTGATATATATTTTTATAACACCTTATTACATTCGAATTGTAAAATAAAGATTGTGGCAAGATCTATTTTTTTGCAGGGGGCATTATTAAACTTTAACAAAGTCAAAAATATTAAATATTTTAAGGAGCTTTCTGAGGCAATAGTTAGATTAAAAGAGATTCTGAAAGATCATAATTTAGAGCTAACTAAAACTCTTATAGCCTATATTTTTTCTCTTAATAAATTATCAATGGTAATTATGGGTACAACTTCACTAGACAACTTAAATCAAAATCATATCAACTCAAAAATTCAATTAAATAATGAAATTATCAGTGAATTAAACAATTTCTCAAAATATCAAGCCTTATGGACCAACCCAAGAAACTGGTAGAAATTAAATTAATTTCATCTTGTTAATTAAATGATATTATAATCTAGGACAAATACGGAGAAACTCTTGAATATTACAATTGTTGGAACTGGTTATGTTGGTCTCTCGCTTGGAGTGTTATTATCACAAAAGTTTAAAATTACTGCATTAGACATCGAAGAAACTAAAGTAAGCCAAATTAATGCAAGAAGTTCACCCATAAAGGATAGTTTAATAGAAAATTATTTTTTAAATAAGAGTCTTGACCTATTTGGAACAACGAAAAAAGAAATCGCGTACAAAGACGCTGAGTTTATCATTATTTCTACACCTACAAATTACGAAGCAAACACTGATAATTTTAATACCGAGTCTGTCGAAAAGGTAATTGAAGATTCAATCAAATATAGCAAAAATGCAACAATAGTTATTAGGTCAACTATTCCTCTTGGCTTTACACAAAGAATGAGAAGAAAGTTCAATTATAACAAAATTTTTTTCTCTCCAGAATTTTTGAGAGAAAGTAGCGCTCTTTATGATAATTTGCATCCTTCAAGGATTGTTATAGGAGATACCTCAGATGAAGCGAGAGCATTTGCAAATATTCTTACAACATGTGCAATCAAAGATGATATTCCTACATTATTTATGAGTTCTGAGGAGGCTGAGGCTGTAAAACTTTTTTCAAATACTTATCTTGCAATGAGGATTTCTTTTTTTAATGAATTAGATACATTTTGTGAAATCAATAATCTCATACCAAAAAAAATCATCGACGGTGTATGTTTAGATCCTCGAATTGGAAACTATTATAATAACCCATCATTTGGATATGGTGGATATTGTTTACCGAAGGATACACGTCAGCTTCTGAGTAACTATAAAAAAATTCCAAATAAAATTATTAGCGCAATTGTAGAGGCAAATTTTATTAGAAAAGAATTTATAATTAATTCTATTCTGCAAAAGAAACCTAATTCAATTGGAATATACAGGCTAACAATGAAAGAAGGTTCTGATAACTTTAGAGAAAGTGCTGTGATGGACTTAATAAATAAATTTATTGAAAAAAGTATAACTGTATTTGTTTATGAGCCGTTTTTAAAAGAGAATGGAATACAAAATACTATTAAAATAGATAGTCTTGAAGAATTTATAAAATGTTCAGAAGTTATCGTAGCAAATCGTATGTCAAAAGATCTAGAGCCAGTAAAAAGTAAAGTATATAGCAGAGACGTTTTTAATGAGAATTAAACTATACTTTTCTTCACTTTAAAACGTTAATGAAACTGAGATTAAATTTAAAATTTAATGTGAAATCTAGAATAAGTAAAAGTCCATAATTGACTTCATTGAGCCGTGTAAAATTACTTCCTTGCTATCATGGTTATAAACTAAAAAATCTGATTTCTCCAATTTACTTGGGATCCCAATAAGATCAGGGAATCCACCGTGAGCAACTATCATTAAATTTTTATCTTCTATTTTCTTATAAAATAAATTTTTAAACTTTTCTATTTCAATTTCTTTACTATTAGTAACTCCATTTAAATAAAGCCAATCGGGAAAATTTACTTTATCTGAAAAATACATAGCAGTTTCTAAACATCTAGAAATTGGGCTTGACCATACCTCTTCAAAATTAATCCCATTATTTTTGAAGAATAATACTAAAACCTCTGATTGATATATTCCTTTTTGTGTTAATTTTGTCGAAGTACCTAAATTTGCACTATCAAAAGACTCAGTGACTGATAGTACATCTAGATAAACTTCTCTGTTTTTTTTATCATCATCACTATGCCTTAAGTAAATTGTGTTATTCCCATCTCTGATTATATTCAAAATATTTTTATCTATAATTGTATTATAAGTCGTCTGGTCATTAGAAGTAGATACAATTTTCTTATAAAGATTCTTGTATGCTGAAGTATCAGAAACTGATGAATGAAATATTGGAAATAGAATTGCTATTATTATTAATAACAAAAAAACATTTATTAATTTATAAATGCTATTAAATTTCATATTAACAGTACTATAGCATAATTATTAGCTAGATAAATAATAAAACAATTTATACTATATTATGGTTCAATCAAAGGTCAGAACTTATAGTTTATAACCATGAATTAAAAGGTGTAATATTATGGCCCAATTCTAAATTTAATATTTAATATTAAATATTACCAATATGTATAACCTACTTACAGGCTAATAATTGATTTTAAAAAAATTAGATATTTTTAGTTTATTTAAGAAATCTCAGATAGTCCCTCAAAAATTTTATATGACTTTTTAATTATATCTTTAGAAACATTCAAAGCAGGGATTTCTTTTTTCTTATATCTAAACAAATTTTCTATTTTTTTTACCTTTGCAATTTCACAAATTTTATTAAAATATTTTTGATCTTTACAAATTTTTTCATAATTGATTAAATTAATTTTTAACTTTTCACGCTTTATTATCTTTAAAAGATAGGAATAATTGTTAATCCAATATGATAACCAGTATGTAAAAGAATTTAGATTAACTTCCGTTTCTTTGTTATTAGATTGTAAAAATGGTTTATGATTAAATCCAAATTCATGGTGCGCTAACCAATTCATATACTTTTTTGAAAAATTATCTGGCTTTTCAAAATTTTTATGTTGTTCTAATAAACTTAAAGAATGTTCTAATGGATCCCGAAAAGGAATAAAAATAATAGAATTCGGTATCTTACTGTAAATATCTTTTAATCTTAGAAAATTATTATTGTTTTTAGATATATAACGAGTTTTTTTATATTTCCTACATATAAGAGTTATATAATTTTTGAAAATTTTGATTTCTTCATTAGAAATTTCATGAAAAATTAATTTTTTATCTAATATATATTTATTTTTTAATATATTTTTCCAAAAAATTTCTTCAAAAGCTTCAGGTGATTTAAAATCTATGTAAATTCCATCCTTGTGTGATCTCTCTACCTTTTGTGATTTTTTTCTATTAAAGACAGTTATTTTTGACCATATGTTTGGAGAGATCGCAAATGGCATATCTTCGTATGTAAGTGATGCAAACTCACCAGAATTATATAATGTTTCAAGCAGTATAGTTGTTCCAGATCGAGCTATTCCTGATATAAATACAGGAAATTTCTTACTAACATCCTGTTCATTTTGTAGAAAAAAAAATTTTTCTAGATCAAAAAGAAGTTCATTCAAAGTACTGTTATTTAAAATGATATAATGTAATAATTTTTCTAGATGAGAGTAATTATTCATTTTTTTATTGTATTTCTAACAACTAAGTACATTAAAGAAGTA
>MDTE01038185.1_pt1 | contig 11911 bp, 19 predicted proteins | sample 811231 | NCBI WGS metagenome assembly MDTE01 (sample SAMN05326651, study PRJNA326480) | marine metagenome | isolation source: seawater | place: Indian Ocean: Red Sea | collected 2010
TGAAGATTTTAAGTCTTGGGAGTCAAAATGGTGGGATCGTGTGTATATGTACTATGACCGTTTCGCATAAATACAATGTATAAGGAGCAAGTAAGTGGCAATAGTACAAATTTCAAGAATACAAGTACGTAGAGGTCAAAAGAACGTTGGATCAGGTGTACCACAATTAGCAGGTGGTGAGTTTGGTTGGGCGGTTGATACTCGTGAACTGTTTATAGGTAATGGTTCAGTATCAGAAGGATCTCCGGCTGTAGGTAATACAAAGATTTTAACACAATACGATAACTTATTCAGTTTCGCAGATCAATACACTTATCAAAAAGAAGTTTCTACAATGCAGACAGGTGCAACTGCTATGTTGCCTACTGCTAGAACATTACAAGAAGTATTAGATGAGCAAGTAAGTGTTAAGTCTTATGGTGCAACTGGTGACGGTTCAGATCAAACAGTAGTTTTACAAAGAGCTATTGACCAATTATACCTTAATAGTGCAACTAAAGGATCAACTGCAAGTAGAGTTACATTAACAATACCAGCAGGTGAATACTTATTGAGTGCAAGTTTAAAACTTCCGCCTTACGCAACTATCGTTGGTGCAGGAAGTGATAAGGTTAAAATTACACAAGGTGCTAACGCGGCAGTATTTGAAACAGTTAACTCAGGATCAACACCTGGAAGTTATGCACAAGACAGTTCAAGCACAACATTGAACCAAGCTAATAAAATTACATTAAAAGGTTTAACTTTAATACAAAATACTACAAACACAGGACTTTTACTTACTTCTTGTAAGGAAAGTACATTTGAAGATTTAAAAATTACAGGTACATGGACTAGTGGAGCAACACCAGGATCTAATCAAGTTGGTATTAGAATGAACAGTTTATCAACGGCAGTATCCTGTAACAGAAACAGATTTAAAGACATCCTTATAAAAGGATTTGCAAGTGCAGTAGTTTCAGACTTTGATGTTATTGAAAATACATTTGACACTTGTGAGTTTGATACATTAAGATACGGATTTGTGTATGGTGAAAATACAAGCATTGGTCAAGTAGGAATGGCTACAGGTCCACAAAGAAATATTGTACACAATTCAGAGTTTCACGATATTGATAGACAAGCAATATGGGTAAACAAAGGACAATTTAATTCCTCACTTAATAACAAATATATTAGTGTAGGTAACAATGGCGGTACTGAAGGTAATGCTGTTTATAGTATTATTAAGTTTACAGATGGTACTGCTCTTTCTAACTCATCTAGCAATGACTGGTTTGATAGAACTGCTAATTTAAGCTATGATCAAAACTTTATGTCAGGGTATAGATATGTTCCAGAAGTTGAAGGACCAGGAGTATTTGATTTAGAATTTAGTTATAGGTTCCCTGTAACACAACAAAACTCCGCAGTTAGAGTATTAAAATTTCCAGGCTATGCTACTAGAAACATAGTTGTAGATTACATATACAAAAGCTCACAGGTAAATGCAGTAAGAGAAGGACATTTAGATGTACTTGTTAATCTTAACGACAACACATCTAAAGTAACTGACGACTTTACATACCTAGGTGCTAGTGCATATGAATATAACATAGAGTTTAGTGTTTCTCTAACAGATGAGAACACTGATGGGACAAATGATACACTGGTTGTTTCAATGAAGAACACGACAACGAGTGACACAGGTGACATATTATTCAAAGTACATTACAAAACTTAATATGCCAAACAAAGATTACGAGATAAAGCTCGTTAATTGGACCAAGTTTAGAGAACAACTAGAGGTAAGTCTCAATCCCTTCCAAGATGTAATTGATTATTACAACAAGATTCCAAGAAGTAAGTTAGGTGTTGACCCCTGGGACCAAAGCACTTGGCCCACTCCATGGGAACTTCTTGCTCAAAACAGCATTTGCGACTTGACAAACAGCCTCGGAGTGTGTTACACTTTACAATTAACTAATAGGTTTTCTCGGAGTGAGTTCGAGATACATATAGTTATGGACTACAGTAATGAGGAATTATGTTATCCTGTTTGCATTAACAATAGTGTATTATGTTACAAATATAATGAGGTTGTTCAAAAGACTGAATTACCCACACATTTTGTTTCACAACGCATTTATAAGATGCCGACGTTACAATAAATACTTTATCATTACGAATTAGTGAATTAAAAATTAACAGGAGCAATAGAGAATGTCAAATGGCGTCGGTATACACATCAAAAAACGCGACGGCTCAGTAGAGCCCCTGGACATTAACAAAATCCACTTTGTTGTTGAAGAAGCCACCGAAGGCTTAACAGGAACAAGTGCGTCACAGATTGAGATGACAGCAAACATTCAATTCTATGATGGAATGTCCACAGAAGAAATACAAGAAATTTTAATTAAAAGCGCCAACGATTTGATCTCGTTGGAAAATCCTAACTATCAATATGCCGCGGCAAGGTTGTTATTGTATCCTATATACAAAGAAACATTTGGTCAATACAATTCAGTACCATTATTGAAGATTATAGATAGAAACATTAAACAGGGTGTATATGATCCGTCAATCAAAGACAAGTACACTGAAACAGAATTAAAACAACTAAACAAATATATTAAACATGGTAGAGATGAAAACTTTACTTACGCAGGGCTAAGACAGATTGTAGACAAATATCTTGTGCAAGATAGAAGCACAGGAGAGATATATGAATCACCACAAGTAATGTACATGATGATTGCGGCAACTTTGTTTGCTGACTATCCTAAAGAATCACGTATGAATTATGTAAGGAGATATTACGATGCGACCTCACTTTTTAAAATCAATATCCCAACGCCAATCATGGCCGGTGTACGCACACCTCTTAGACAGTTTGCTTCGTGTGTTCTTGTTGATAGTGATGATACCCTTGATAGTATTTTCTCAAGCGATATGGCTATTGGAAGATACACGGCACAAAGAGCAGGGATAGGAATTAATGCAGGACGTATTAGAGCAATCAACTCTAAGATTAGAGGTGGCGAGGTAGCACACACAGGATTGATTCCGTTTCTAAAGAAATTCGAATCAACTGTAAGATGTTGTACACAGAATGGTGTACGTGGAGGTAATGCAACTACACACTTCCCTATTTGGCATTATGAGATAGATGATATCCTAGTATTAAAAAATAACAAAGGTACTGAGGATAATAGAGTACGTAGATTAGATTATTCAATTCAACTTAATAAACTAATGTATGAGAGACTTTTGAAAGACTCCGACATAACTCTTTTTTCACCTCATGACGTACCAGATTTATATGAAGCATTTTATTCAGATCAAAAACTGTTTGAAGAACTATACGAAAAGTATGAACGTAAAACTTCATTAAGAAAACGTAAGGTTAAAGCAATGGAATTATTTTCTGCTCTAATTAAAGAGAGAGCTGAAACAGGACGTATCTATATTATGAACGTTGATCATGCTAATACACACAGTTCTTTTAAAGATACAGTTTACATGAGTAACTTATGTCAAGAGATTACATTACCTACAAAACCTTTGCAACACATTGATGATCCAGAAGGCGAAATTGCTTTATGTATTTTAAGTGCAATCAATGTAGGTACACTAAAAGACTTAGAAGAATTACAAGACTTATGTAACTTGGCTGTAAGAGCTTTAGACGAAGTAATTGATTACCAGAAGTATCCGGTGAAAGCCGCAGAGGTTAGTACCAAAGCAAGACGTTCACTAGGAGTAGGATACATTGGACTTGCACACTATCTAGCAAAGCAAGGTTGCAAGTACAACGATAAGAAAGCACTTACAAAAGTACATGAGCTATCAGAAGCATTCCAATACTATTTGTTAGTAGCAAGTAATGAATTAGCAAGAGAAAAAGGTAAGTGCGAATACTTTGAACGCACTAAATACAGTGACGGTATACTTCCGATCGATACTTACAAAAAGGAGTTGGACGAGGTTTGTGCAATCACATTAAAATATGACTGGGATTCTCTTCGCAAGGATATACGAGAGCATGGGTTACGTCACTCAACGTTGTCCGCACAAATGCCATCAGAGAGCAGTTCTATTGTGTCAAATGCCACAAACGGAATTGAGCCACCTAGAGGGTTCTTGTCCGTTAAGAAGTCGAAAAAAGGGCCTCTTAAGCAGATTGTTCCGCAGTATACTACGTTAAAGAATAACTATACTTTGTTATGGGATATGCCAAGCAACGAAGGTTACATAAATATCGTTGCAGTAATGCAGAAGTTTTTTGATCAAGCCATTAGTGGTAATTGGTCGTACAATCCAACTCACTTTGAGAACAATGAAGTTCCAATGAGTGTTATGTTACAAGATATGTTAACAACATATAAGTATGGATGGAAAACATCATACTATCAGAACACTTATGATTTCAAGAGTGATCCAAGTGAAGAGGAAATTAAGACAGAGACTACAAACACTTTTGAACCACAAGTTGGACTACCTGATGGTAACCCACTAGAGGACGAAGAAGTTTGTGATAGTTGTGCTATATAGAAAGGTAAAGCAGTGGCGAAGACAGTATTTAATAGAGAGAAAGTAGACTTTACAAAGTCAACGATGTTCTTTGGACCGGATCAAAACACACAAAGATATGATGTGTTTAAGTTCCCTGTGTTTGATAAATTAAATCAAACAATGTTAGGTTATTTTTGGAGACCAGAAGAGGTTAGCTTACAAAAAGACAGAAGTGATTATGCGAACTTCCGTCCGGAACAGAAACATATCTTTACTGCTAACTTAAAATATCAAACACTACTTGATAGTGTACAAGGTAGAGGACCATGTTTAGCTTTCTTACCACACGTAAGTATTCCTGAACTAGAAGGTTGTATTGTTACTTGGGATTTCTTTGAAACTATTCACAGTCGTTCATATACACACATCATGAAAAACGTGTATGCAGATCCAAGTGAAGTATTAGATACTATCTTAGAAGATGATAAAATTATTGAACGTGCAATTAGTGTAACTAAAAACTATGATGCGTTTACAGAATCCGCAGATAAGTTTATACACTTAAAGAAAGGCACAATGAGAGATGTTAAGAAGAAACTATTCTTAGCAATGATGAACGTAAACATCTTAGAAGGATTACGTTTTTATGTTTCATTTGCGTGTACGTTTGCTTTTGGTGAATTAAAACTTATGGAAGGTAGTGCAAAAATTATTAGCTTGATTGCTAGAGATGAAAGCCAACACCTTGCATTAAGCACACACATTTTAAAGAATTGGATGCGTGGTGAGGACGATAAAGAGTTCCAAGCTATTGCCAAAGAGTGTGAAGCAGAAGTTTATGAGATGTGGAAAACTTGCGTTGAAGAAGAAAAGGCGTGGGCACATCATTTAATGAAAGATGGATCAATCATTGGACTTAATGAAAGACTGTTAGGAAACTATGTAGAGTTTATTGCTAACAAGAGATTAAAAGCATTAGGATACAAACCAATCTTTGATACTCCTTCAACACAGAATCCCCTACCATGGACACAACACTGGTTGAGTTCATCAGGGTTACAGGTAGCACCACAGGAAACAGAAGTTGAAAGTTATATTGTTGGTGGTATCAAACAAGACGTAAACACAGACTCACTCAAAGGATTTAAATTATAATGGAAACAAGAGAAGCTACTCCTAGCACTACCGTTGTCTATTCTAAACCTAATTGTCCTTCTTGTGTAAAAGCAAAGATGCTATTAGATAACAAGAAGATTCCTTATACTGAAAGTGTAATTGGAAAGGATATCCAAGTTGAAACTCTTATGAAAGAGTTTGAAGTTAATGGATTACCTATGCCAAGAACTGCTCCGCAGATTATACTACACGGTAAGTATGTAGGAGGGTATGAACAATTAGTAGAACATATGGAACAACACGGAATGAACCATAACCACTAGGAGAAATTATGTTAATTGAACCAGCATACAAAGTAGGAGATGTCGTAACTATAAAACTTACATCAGGTGAAGAACTTGTAGGTAAGTTTGAAGCAGACGACGACAAGAGCATTAAGGTAAACAAACCATTGACACTAGTTGCTAGTGAAAAAGGTATTGGCTTACAACAGTTTTTGTTTACTGCTGATATGGGTAAATCATATACAATTAAGCATCAAGCAATTACTTTAGTACACAAGACAAGACCAGAATTTGCAGACGCATATACCAAGCAGACAAGTAACATTGTACAAGCACCAGCTGGTATGGCAGACCTAGTTCGCAAATAATCTTACATAAATATTAGTATGCACGAATTTGTTATAAAGGACAAAGGTAAGTTAGTCACATATACAGACTTTGATTCTATACCAAATGAGTTTGACCATATAATAAAATTTGTACCAGAAGTTCCACCAGAACCACATACTGCTGAACAGCATGAAGAGATAGAACAGTGGAATTCAAGGTTACAAGAATTAGTAAAGAGGGAGAGATCATATGCCAGCAGTAACTAGAGTAGGTGATGCCGACGTTGCACATTGTAGTGGAATGACAAGAGCAGTTGGTTCTCCAAATGTATTTGCTAACAACATTCCAGTTTCAAGACAGGGCGATGTAAACACTACACATCTATTACCAGGTGTACCATGTCCACCACATTCGGCACCAATTGCTACAGGATCGGTAACAGTTAAAACCAATAACGTAGGAACGGGCAGGGTTGGAGACGCAATAGCAGGATGTACTTCGGTTGCGGCAGGTTCTCCCAACGTGTTTGCTGGATAATTTCGCCAATTAAGGTATCTACAAGCCATATTTACAACGTATAAACGTAAATTACAATAATTAATTAAGAATATAGGAGATAATATTATGTCAACAATTCATGAACAGATCGTAGCCGAGTACGAAAACTATATGAAAGAGTCAGAATCTTTCGAATCAAAAAACGTAAAAGCGGCGGCGGCAAGAGCAAGAAAAGCCTTAGGAAATATGGGTAAACTTGCAAAGTCAAGAAGAGCAGAAATCCAAGAAAAGAAAAACTCTTTATAATTTCTAGAAATACATTTATAGCATGACATCAACCTCATGCTATATTTGTATGCACATAATTATAGTAAACAAATCATAAATACTCTAGTACAAATTGTTAACTTTAGTAACATAATCACGAAGGATAATAAAGAAAAATATGAGTGAGAGAATCGTTGGCAAACTGAAATGGTTTGACGCAAAAAAAGGTTACGGATTTATAACTCCCGAAGATGGCGGACAAGATGTTTTTGTTCACATCAGTGCCTTTGAAGCGGCTTCAATATCTAACATTTCTAATAAGATGCTACTAGAATTTGAGCTTGTTGATAACAGGGGCAGAATGATTGCTGGTAACCTGTTGCGTCCTGATAACTTCAATAGATAATTAGATTGATTTAAAAGGTTTAGGTAATCCGTCTGAGCCTAATATCAAATCGCCTGTGTCAGCATAAGCACCACACATACGACCGTTGGCTCCCGGACCATAATATCTTACGGGTTTGATTTCTATTTCTTCGCCATCTCTAACTACAGTTCTTTTATGCTGTACAGAGATAGGCCCTCGTTGCTTTATTCCAGCCATCTTATCTTCCTATCTTTTTGCTTCTACCTAATGGTAGTCTTTGTGTCATTTCGTACACTCCGCCTTTTTTGGCTTCCCATTCTACTCTGACAGTTTTGCTTTTAGTCCCGCCTTGAAAGGATTTTATAGCCTTCTTTAGACTTGTTGACTCTTTGGTTTCTACGTTCTCACCATCGTAGAAAGTAAACGTTCTCATTTTTGGCATAGTTTTTCCTTTGACATTAGTTATCTCTTTTAGAATAATAGTAGCAGTTTAAGGCTAAATATCACTGCAATTGATGACAGCAACGTATGTCACAAGAGCAAGACCCGGGTGCAATTCCCGGCCACTCCACCAATTCAATATACCCCCGACGGGGTGGAATTAGGATCGATTGGCTTGTTAAGGTTGAACGAGATTGTCCGGATGTAAGCACGGTTATCGCGAACAAACGTTATAGATGCAAACGATAATGCACTAGCCAACGTTACTTTCGTAGATTTTTCTGCGCCAGTAACTGCGGTGAATGAGGATTTCGCCCTAGCGGCGTAATCGCTCGGGGTTGGCAACTTACCTAGCAACAGAAAAGTTGCGTTTTTATACTTGACATACCTAATTTTATTTGCTATACTAGTTCTAGTAATTTATTATAACAGTATAAGGAAAAGCAAAATGGCTACGTATATCACAATTTTGGGAGCGGCATTACTCATAAATGCAATCCATATAGCAGTTACAGGTCATCAAGTTATGATTTGCGTTTCCGGTTGTAATTAAGGGGCATTAGCTCAGTTGGGAGAGCGCCTGATTTGCATTCAGGAGGTCGTGGGTTCGACTCCCTCATGCTCCACCACTCTTTTGGGGGTGTAGCTCAGTTGGTTAGAGCGTCCGCCTGTCACGCGGAAGGCCGAGGGTTCGAGTCCCTTCACTCCCGCCATAAGTCTAACTTATATCCTGGCATAACACATATCTATTTTGGTAAATAACTACATACTTAATAGGAGTAGTTATTATGGCAAAGCTATACGGGACAAAATCGATACACGTTTCTATACCAAAGAAAACATCACAGTCATCTAAAAAGAGATCTTGCAAACTTGCTTCTATGAACAAAAGTAAAAAACGCAGTTTAAAGTTTTACAGGGGGCAAGGGAAGTAATGTACGAATACAAATGCAAAATCTTAAGAGTAGTAGATGGTGATACGGTAGATATCGATATAGATCTAGGCTTTGGTATATGGATGGCCAAAGAAAGAGTTAGAATGATGGGCATTGATACACCAGAGTCTAGAACAAGAGACAAGGTCGAGAAAAAATTTGGACTCGCATCAAAGGCCAGACTTAAAAAGATGTTACCAACAGGATCTATACAACATCTTAAAACACAAATTGATAGAAGCGGAGAAGATAAAAGAGGCAAGTTCGGAAGAGTCCTTGGAGACTTTCTTGTTGACGGAAAGCCTGCTACTGCTATATTAATTGAAGAAGGATACGCCGTTGCATATCACGGCCAGAACAAAGACGAAGTGGAGAAGGCACACTTAAATAACAGGGAACGACTACTTAAGGAAGGAAAGGTAACCCTATAATGCTTAAAATACTTGTTGTTGTCTTAATGACAGGTATGACACCCACGGGCTCACAGGACTTGTATATCTTTACAGATCCTAAATTTGAAACCATCGCAGAATGTCAAACATGGAGTCAAGGTAACGTACCTGCTATTGTTTGGAATGTCCAAAAAGAATATGGCAACAGACCAATAAAACAAATATACTGTATGCGAGAAGAAATGCTCAAAGATTTTCTTATTAATCCACAAGAAGATCCAAATTCAAAAAGTATCTAATCAAAACACTTGACACTATACTAATATTGTGTTACATTTAATATATGAATGCGATATTAGTAATAGTGTCTTTTCTAATTGGTATGGCCGGTATTGGTTATTCCATGTACCTACCTTACGATAGTGAGTTGGGTGAGACAGTACTTACTTTTTCAGCAGTTCTTGTAGCAATACCCATTTTAATATTTTGGAAAGGCAACGACTTATGACAATGCACTTACAAAGAGGCTTAACAACTCTAAACACATCAACAAAGAAAAAGAAACGTAAGATAACCAAAGCAAAGCTAGAACGTTGGACAGTTGACTTACGGAAGTATAACAAACAAATGAAAAGTTTGGGTATGCACAACCATATGATGACTATGGATCAATATATTGATTACGTGCATGGCCAATTTGTTCCTGCCCAATCCAAAAAGCCATCAGTCGTACAGACTCCATGGCACCAATCGGGCAACTCATTTCAAAGAGAAACCAAACACATTCCTTCACATACTAGTTCGAGTAGTTTCGCACCAGCTCTTAAAAAAGAGTCTATGCAATACACAGGAGAACGTAGATTGGTTGGTATTGCAACAATGCACAAATCAAATATGGTTCCAATCTTTGCAGATGATGAAGATAAAACGGGCAAAAAGGCGGCAACCGAAATTGCAACCATGCGTAGAAACTAGATTATTTTGGCAAAAATGTTCTTGACTCTTTTTAATTTAGGTGCTATAGTATATACATAATGAAGATAAACTTACGGAGGCTTTAATGAAAGGCACTATAAAAAATCTGACATTAGTCGCAACAATGGCGTTAATGATGTCAGCTTGTTCTACTATGACCACGGTGGTCGAGAAGCAACAAGACGTCGTACCTAATTGGTATATGAAATGTAAAGACACTGGAACAGAAGGTTGGTTCTGGTGGAGCACAGACTACTACTATGCTTGTGGTAGCGGAGTAAGTGGCTTTAAAGAAGCGGCTTATGACAAAGCAATTCAAATAGCAAAAGTTAAAATCGCTGATAGAATCAACGGTGCAGTAAACAAAAGAACTACAATTGAATATAATGATGCTGGTTCAGAGGAGAGTTTAAGCTCTACTCAACAGTCACAAGTATTGGTTGTAAACAAGATTACTGACACAATCGTTAGACACTATTCATCGAACGAAGGTTACTTGTATAAAAGAAATGGCAAGTACTATCACTTTGTTATGTTGAAACTTGATAAAGAAATTGTTGATCAGCTTGTAGCAGAATCACTTGCGAAGACTGTTAAGGTTGACACAAAGAGTATCAATAAGTCTGCTAATCAATTAAACTAGGAGAATAGAATGCAAAAGCTTCTATACACGATAGGTCTGATGATGGTAATGACGGCCTGTAGTGCAACTGGCAATAAGTTGACCTTAGAGGAAAGCGGACATCAATATTGCGATACTGATAAAACCATTATCGAAAAGAATGGTTCAACAGACAGCACACAAATCACCAAGTGTAGCGATGACCCGGTAAAGAAACTATTACCACCTAAGATGGGTATGGGATCACAATGCCAAGAACATTGGTACACTATTTTAATTAACGGTAAGCAAGTCGAACGTAAAGGCTATGCTTGTCTTTTCAAAGGTAAGGATTATGAGAGTAGTAAATGGTATATTGTTACTAGCCCTTATTAGTCTTTTAGGTGCTTGTAGCTCAACAACAGGTGTTCAAACTTATAACACCACAGACACAACCACGTCAAGTGTACAATCAACTTATCAACCAAGCAACGGCTATGTTGGAATAGTTGTTAATCTAACTAAATGGCATTGGTATAGACTACCTGCTGAAGATAGATTAAAACAGGAACAAGCCGTTTACTTTGCATTAGATAATGTAGAGAACGGTGATGGTACTAGTTGGTATAACAATGACACAGGAACCAACGGAGAAGTTCTTATTGTTAGCACTTATCCTATGGGAAGTGGCTATTGTAGAGTAATGTTATCTAAATTGAATTACAAAGGCAAACTAAGGCACTTTAAAGAGACCGCTTGTCGTGAAACAGGCCATGATGGTTGGAGATTTTTAAGGTAAAATACTTAAAATTTAAGATAAATATGTTATACAAAGAATACAGAGGGAGCAGTATGTTATTAGGAATACTAACATTTCTATCTGCACTGACGATAAGTGCGGTAGCTATATACTATTCGGTTGCAGGATTGGCGGCTATATTTGCCGCGGCTGTTATCCCGATCATTATTATGGGAGTTTCTTTAGAAGTAGGGAAACTTGTTACGGCAGTTTGGTTGCATAGACATTGGAGTCGTGCTACCTGGTGGTTAAAGACTTATCTAGCCATTGCAGTATTTGTATTGATGTTTATAACGTCAATGGGTATCTTTGGTTTCTTATCCAAAGCACACATAGAACAAACAAGTATGTCGCAGGAGCAGGTTGCTCTTATTAAAACTATAGACGACAAAATAACAAGATCAGAAGGTAA
>MDTE01099099.1_pt1 | contig 11911 bp, 9 predicted proteins | sample 811231 | NCBI WGS metagenome assembly MDTE01 (sample SAMN05326651, study PRJNA326480) | marine metagenome | isolation source: seawater | place: Indian Ocean: Red Sea | collected 2010
CGTGTCCAAGGCCAGTTGACATTGTTGCTAACTGTTTTTGCACTCAAGTTTACACTAGCAGGAGAAATCCCCCAAACACACTATATGAACCTCATAGACATGATATTCATGATTGCAACTGGCGCTATAGTATTAAATCTATTTTCAAGTATAGGCGTTGGCGAAATTTTCCTTAATGGCAAAAAAGAGACCGCGGCGCGTGTAGAGAAAGTCTTTGACTGGCTGTGCCCTATCTTAGTAATTTTGTCGATAGCCCTTGCTTGCTATTCTGTGTTTTAGCTAAGGCCGATGGAAACAGGACAAGGCGCCTAATCACATCGTCTAAAACGTCGTATTTATTAGCTTTTTTTTATTAGATGGCATATATCTTTCGACCGGTGGTCGTGAAAATTTAAGACACTGTCAATAAATGACTGAAGAATTAGATAAAAACAGGCAATTTCCTGCGGACGAGGATCCCATTGAGGAGGCCCTGCGGGCTGCCCGCGTTCATCAAAGAGCGGGAAGGGCAAAAGAAACAGCCGCGGTTTTGAGTAAAGTCCTAGGCGTTGACCCAAATAATATTGAAGCTCTGACAGGTATGGCCGAAATTGCAAGCATTTCCGACCAGCCCACCGCGTCATTACCATTTTATGCCAAAATTCTCAATCTAGATCCAGAAAATAGGAACGCCCTAAACAATCGCGGTATCATTCTAATGAATATAGGTGATCCGGAGGCTTCAGAATTTTCATTTAGAAAACTTCTCAAATTTTATCCAGACGATGTGGATGGCTTGAACAACCTGGGCACTAACTTGACGGAACAAAGACGCTTTGATGAGGCGCAGGATCAATTGCAAAAAGCTATGAACATAGATGCAAATCAACCTCAGGCATTCTACAACATGGGCGTTCTTAAGATGAAGTCTGATCCTGAGAACAAAGAGGAGCAGCTTAGATATTTGAATAAGGCAATTGAGATAGACCCTGAATACGCCGACGCTCATAGCAATATAGCGTCAATATTCGCTTCCATGAATGAAAATGAAGCTGCAATAAAACATATCGATCAAGTGCTACTTATTAAACCCGGTGACCCAATAAATCTCTTCAACAAAGGCCTCATTTATCGAAAATTAAAAAATTTGAATGGGGCTATAGACTGCTTCAAGGCTGCAAGAAATATTTTTCCAGACCCACACATCATCGATTATGAAATTGGCGAAACGCATTACAGGAGTGGAGATTTAAAGGCAGCCGCCTCGTCTTTTCTTGTTTCTGTTTCAGAACGCTTATCCTTTTCACGTGGTTTCATCGCTTTAGGGAAAACATTTGCTGAGATGGGGCAAATCTCGAAGGCGAAAGATGCCTTTTCGCAAGCCGGCGATGAACCTGAAGCTAAAGCGCGACTGCATCAACTTAAGCTTGTTACGGACGAAGAAGAACCGTGGGCAATTATGAAAAAAGGATTTGAACAAGTTTTTGCTAAGACCGGCACGCCAGCTAAGCTCTTATGGGCAGGTGAGCATACTGCAAAAAAACTTTTCTTATATACTGCAGGGATCCCAGAAGCCGAGATTATGTGGCTAGCCAGGTTAATTCCAGATATCGCTGATCGATGCGATAGGTTGTGCGTAGTTGTTCGCACGTCACTCAAACCTCTGCTGATGCAAATAAACGGAATACAGGAAATAGTTACTGAAGAAGACTTTGATGATGAGGCACTTTTGACTGAAAACGTCAAGGTGACCCACTTACATGCTGTACCCTCGCTTTTGGGTCTGGAGGGCAACGTTCTACCCAACAAAGGCCGTTATTTAAACCCAAGACCAGACAGGAGACGAAACTGGGATGACCTTTTGATACAGAGCAACCAAATGTCAATTGGACTGTTCTGGCGAAACACAGGGGTCAGCACGGGACCGGAGCAGGAACTTAAATTTGAAGAGTACGAGCCAATATTGAGCCTAGAAAATGCCCAGTTTTTTGGTCTTGGAACTATTGAGGATGAGCTGCAAGCTGGAAACTTAAGAGATTTTGATGTTACAGATCTCGGAAGTTTGTTTGAAGATTTAGAAGATTTAGCCGCTGCCATTGATCGACTTGACCTTTTGGTTACAAGTGATGGTTTAGCCGCGCATATAGCCGGTGCCCTTGAAAAACCAACCGTGCTGCTTTTACCATTACTTCCAAATTACTATTGGGGATATAAGACAATCGTATCGACATCCTACCCTACGCTCCAACTTATAAGACAGTCTATTCACAATGATTGGGATCGTCCCGTCCAAAAAGCCCTGCAAAAAATCTCAAGCTCTCTTTAAATCTTATGAGGACTGCTAAGCAAATTATTCCGTGGCGTCAGCCAAGTATAAATACCCTAGCTTGTGAGGGTAACAGCCCGGCTGTTCCATAACAATTAGTAGAATTTTGCATCGTCAATTTGCCCGTATTTACAGCTGGCTGGCCGCTGATAAGAACGGTGAAGCACCCGGTTACATATGATGCAGGCCCCATGATCAGTCCCGACATGATCCCCATACCAGCGCCTGCACTATCCCCTATACTTGTGACTGCTTTGACAGCCATCGTCAAAGCTATTCCACAACATGAAAAAACATGGGTGGCTGTGGGTATTGACGTGGTGGTATACGCGATATTCGGATAGGGAACAGGCGCCATTGATGGCGGGGTGTTGCACGGATCAGGGGTAGCAAGATGCATCCCCAGTAAATTTGTTATCTGAAAGACCATTTAATAACTACCCTAAATGGAGACGTTCCCCGAGCATTCGTAGATCCTTTTTAGCAGAGACACAAGTCATTTCCGCTTTTACCGAGAGCATTTTTTCAGAAGATATTTCTGTATTCTTAGCCTTATGAATATCACCCTTCTCTATTATCCTAAGAGAAGAGCCTGCTCTCATCAAGCTTTGTTTAACCGCAGTCTTAAGAGAGTCCCCAAAATGGCTTATGGTTTTAAGTTTACTGTCTGCCGTATCCGCCGTAATTCCAAGCTTGGATGCCATAACCTGGAGACTATCAAGGCATAAAAGTCCCGATGCACTAACCACGTTAAATTTTTCAGTAGCTTTAATTTCAACTGACGTCCCAGAGATACTGACCGGGACGTCGCTCTCTATAATATTTGCACTGTTTGGATCGCTTCTTACTAGAATATCAGTGACAAAATAATTTGAACCGTCAGTCAGCACAGCAACATAATCACCTGGCACTGGACTTAAAAGACAAGTTACAGCCTTCTTGGCACATCGTAATGTTCCCGATATCTCTATTTCAAACTCACATCCCTCTTTTGATTTTATCACTCCAAAACTTGCTGCTTTTGAGTGGAGAGGAGAACCCAGGTAGTGATCCGCTGCCTCACAATTTTCAAATTTCTTTGCTAAATCCACGTGTCTTTCCTTTCTCTACTTTATCAAAAATTCTAAGTGCCTCTTTTTTGATATACGATAAATCAATGTCAAATTCCGTGTCTTCTGGGATGTGTTTTTGTTGAAGTGCGGCTATTTTTGGCTCGTCTACCGGCTGTGCTTTCTTCTTATTTGAACCCGTCCATATGGTTTCTTCTTCTTGGATAAGATCAAGTTTTGCCATATTCAGCTCAGCGTCTCTGATAGACGCCTTACTCATCAAAGCCAATGAAAGATTCGCATAGGATAAGTCACAGTTATCCAAAACAGCGCTGTTTAAGTTTGCTGTTTCGAAAGAGCTCCCCTGAAGGGTACTTCCATCAAAATGTACCGCCTTCAGATTAGCCTCGTTCCAAATTGTATAATCCAGCTTTGCGTTTTTAAAGTTCGCTTTTGTTAGGTCCGCGCCCGCAAAGTTGCAACTCGTCGCTGTTGCTTCTTCAAAGTTTACTTCCGTCATATCAGACTGGAGAAAGCCACATCCTTCATAGTTCCCGCCCGAGAATACCGCGCGTGGAAGCTTACATTCAACAAATTGGGAGGCTTGTATTTGAAGACTGCTAAAATACCAATCTGGGAATTCCATATTTTTAAATAGACATTTGTCCATACTGACATCTGTCATTTCGCAATTCAGTAACTCTGTTTCTACGAAACTGACCTCAGAAAAACGTGTTCCCGTGACGCCTGTTTCCTCGAACTTACATGACGTAAAACTACAACGTTCCAAACTTCCATTTAAAATTTTTAGTCCTATGAAATTACAATCTGACGCCATCAGTTTTTCTATTTTCCCATCAACAATAGCATTGACAAAATCAACCTCTGATAGAATGCAAGTTGAAAGCATTTCTCCGGAAATTTTCGCATTCGCAATACTCGTCTCCATGATTGTCGTAGCACGAAAGTCTACATTTTTTATATTAGCACGCGAAAAATCCGGGCTGATAAACTGACAAGATAAAGCGGATACTCCGTCCAGGTCAGCGCCCTCAAATACACAAAATGCAAATTGAGATGAAGAGAAATTTACACCCCTAAGATTGCAACCAGAAAAATCCACGCCGGCAAAAGCGCAACCAGAAAAATTAAAACCTGAAAAATCACAATTAGACAAATCACGTTTTGTGAGCATTTTGGTTAAATATAGCTCTTCAAGAGCCTCCTCCTGTTCCTTTCTCAAAACCTGAAACCCTCTAGAATTGTGCGTCCTATATTTGCATCTCCAAACTCAACATCTTTGATATGTGCTTTTACAAAATCGGCTTCGAAAAAATTTACGCCTCGAGCATCCGAATTTATAAATTTGGAAAGCGTAAATGAGGAACTTCTGAAATCCGCCCCTCTAAAATCAACGTGATCTATAACTGCCCGCATAAAACGTATCTCACTTCCTGTTGCGGCGGCGAAAATAGCACCGTAAAGCTCAGTCTCACTAAAATCACAATTGTTCAAGCTTGCATTAGTAAAATTTGCGAAGGTAAATATACCGCCGCGAAAATTAGATGAACGAAGGTCCGACTCACGGAAATCGCTTTTATGAAAATTTGACTTTTCATGCGCAGACGTTTCTTTGAAAGTTGAGACACGGAAGTCACACTCCTTGGCATCTACACCAACAAAAAGTGTTTTCTCGGCTTCCGTCTTGTGAAATTTAGATGAGGAGAGATCACAGTTGAAAAATGATGATTGATTTAGCTTAGCAGTCGAAAAGTCTGCCTTTTTTAAAGAACAATTAAAAAACTGGGCGGTTGTCAATGTACACCCGATGAAGCTAGGAGAATCTAATGCCATGTCCTTGAACTGAGTATCAGGTAATAACCCAAAAGCAAAAGACGTACTTTTCCCGGTTGCCTCACTAAAGTTTGCTTCATCGAGCGAGGCCTGATTAAAAGTGGTATTGTCCAAGGTAGTCTTTCCGAAATTTGTTTTTATCAAATTACCGCCGTCGAACCATGCATCTGTCAGATTAGCATGCGCGAAGCATGCCTCTTCACAATCAGCTCCAACAAAAGAGGCTCCAGATAAATCACACGACGTAAAATCTGCCTGGTATAACTTCGCGCCGGAAAAATCTATTCCGGATAAATCGGCGCCGGCAAAACTACCTCTTACCAACGAATCTTTCCGGGTCAAAGCCCCCGTCACTTCTTCTCGCACGTCTTCATTTTCGGCCGGGTTAATTCTATCGACCTCTGGAGTGCCACTCCCCATTTCTGCTCTAGCGCCCGCTTCTAATTCAGCGAAGGTTTCTTCGGCTTCACTAAAACCATATTCGGACAGCGGCATAGCGCGCTGGGCTGCCTCCTTGACGGCTTGGGGTGAATTTCCATCGTTTGCGATACGCGTCAACTCGGAGTTTAAAAGTTTAAGAATTTCCTGCGGCGTCTTAGGCGCTGTTCTGAGGGCGTTCGCCTTCAATTCGTTATAATCATGGCCAAAAAATGCGCAATGTTTTTTTAGCAGGTTCTCACCGGCGTCCACCTGGGCGTCAACATAATTTTGTACCATCAAAAAAGCACGTTCTGAGTTTGCGGTTGACAAGATATCCGCAGGTTTAATTTCCTTGCTGGTTTTTGCTTGCAAGCCTCGCAACTCCGCTTTTATTGCTGTCACATCTGGATCTTCGGCTATTTCCGCTGCTTTCTCTGCGAATGTCTCATAGTCAGTTTCACCAATTTTGTCTAACCCCTCATCTAAGCGAGCCTTCCATTTCCCCCAGACTGTATCGATCTGCGGTCTTCCATGTATGTCTACCGTCGGGTCACGCGGTTTAATTATATCAATCATTGGGTCTTTGGGTTCGACCCAGTTCAAAGGGTACAAATCGCTAAACTTCAAGTACGACTCTGCTGCCGTTTCAAAGTCACTTCTTTTATCCCGAACCTGTTTGTAATAATCACTGCCCCTAGGCGCATCGCTCTGCCATTCAAAAGCTGTTATCAATGATACGGCTTCATGAAAATCCATAGACTCGACCGGTATAGAACCACGATTGATGACAACGGCTAATTCAATTTCTGGCAATAAAACAACCGTGTCGGTTTTAAATTCGATTTCTTCAAAGCGTTCTTCGCCCTGCTGCCGATTAATTGTTAAAAAGCCGCGCGCCCTTATGCCGGGCAGCGTTACTGTTTGACGTGGCTGTTGCGGGTGCATGTTTTCCATGGAGAATGTCTCGCTCCCTGTAAAATATTTTTCTTGCTGTTGATCTACAGGCGCGGTCAGAAAATATTCCTCGTTGAAATCATTTGGCCAGGCCGGGAAATAAGCTTCGGCCCACGCCTGGTCATATGTCCCATAAAACTGTTGACGTTCGGGGAGCATTGGATCTCTGCCACAATAAAAAGCCGGGGGCACAATGTCTTCTGGCCTTCCGATAACGCTGTCCGGATACGTTACGCAGGGAAGTGGAAATTGGTCTGGGATATTTTTTGTAGGCCAGAAACCTTTTCCAATGGGGTTATCCTTAAATTCCGGCCCCCCAAACGCCCGAGATGGATCAATTCTCATAGCCTTAAAAGGTGACGCGTCAGAAATACGGATAGATGAATTTTTGGGTGCCATCCATTCCCTGTCACCTGTTAATCGCAGCGATTTTTTTGCTCCATCGACAGAGATAGATGTCAATAACTCCTGAACAGGATCGCCCGTTGGAGAAAATCCACTGCCAAAAGCCAACCATTCACCCCTTGGCTTTGGATCCCCATTACAAAGGGGTTGTGATCCTAAAATTTCTTGAACTTTTGGGATGGCGTCACTTTCTTGCATTGGTTCTTTTGGGTTAGAAAACGGAACAAAAGAAAGCACTGATACTATCAGGTCAATACGATCAGCTTTCATAAACGTTTTATAGAGAAGTGAAAACCGGGGGGCTTTAAAGATCTTCATCGATTTGTTTTTCTTAAAGCAAGCACCTGATAGAAATTATTCATAACCATAAATAGCATGCATCTACATTTTCAGTCTTCATCTACATCCTCCTCGGCGGCCGTCCAATCCTCTTTACCCGTAAGCAAGGCAGAAAACAACACTAGGGCTGTCGCCATGTCACCCAGTAACAAATTATTAAAAAGGTTTCCCATTCTATTCAAGTTCAATGCAGTATCGATTGCTTGAACGCCTATATTTGAAACACCCGCATCTGAAAGTTGTCTAAACGCTTCAGCTTTTCCATTGGTATTGTTTATCAAGGTTGTGAAATTATTTAATCGTTCCACATATTCAAGGTGCCGGTTTAGATTTGTCCCCACGAGGTCCGACGTTCTCAAAGTTTGGTTTGGGAAGATACTATTCCACTCGGCGCAGTAAGCAATTCTGCCGCTTAGCTCATCCAAGTTCCAATTTCGCGGGGATGGGGGATTGAACCACTGACTCACCTTCTGCAATCCGTCAGAGCCAATTATCCCAAAATCATTTTCTAAAATGGACTCTGTCAGATTCAGTTCGTCCCACATTTTAGCGGCATCAAAAGCGTCTGTTATTTCCGCCGCATCGAAATTTAGCTCTAAGGTTCGACTCTTGAAAGCACGATCCCACTCTATAGCACTTGTAAAATTGGTATTTGTTTCGTTTATTGCGCCCGTTAATTCAGCCAGTCGCTTTCCAAGGTTTCCGTCTGATTTTAAAAACGCATCGATCTTGTCTACCTGCTGGCTTGCACCTGGAATTGTTGGATTAGATCTATAATACTGTTTCAGCTGTTCAAGTGAGCTTTTTTGTCTACTTAATTTATCAAGCTCTTCGGCCGCGCCCTTAATGGTGTTTTGTAAAGCTTCGCTCAAGTTCAACGAACGCCACCCACTCGCAAAAATCTCATCGACGGATTGCATCGAAAGTTTTGATGGAAGAAGCTGATTTACGTTAGCTACATTTTCCAAATTCTCAAAAAATTTATCAAGAGGGCTTTCGCTGGCCGCAGCTTTAAGTTTCGTGCTTAAAGTTTTTGTTTTTTTCTTTGCAGCTTTTGCTGCAATTAGACTTGAAGCGGACGTGGCCGCAGCAGCCCCGGCACCAGCATTAGCGGCCGCTGCGGGGGGGGGTATAGTTGCTGGTGTTGGAGGATTAATGGTTTCTAGTCTACTGCTGTCGACTTCCACGGCTTTGATTTGGTTTGCGTTTGAACTATTGTAACTACTTGCCGAATGAAATTCGTTTTGACTAAAAGCCATTTTTAAAAAGGCAAGATCTCCCTCTTTTGAAGTTGTCCAGGGGTCTGTTCGCCAAAAGTACCAGCTACTAGAGTACGGTTTAATGTGGCTTATGCTTAAATAATTTGTCTCTACCTCCAGAAAAATAGGCGTCGTAAAAGTTGCGTCTCCGCCTACAACACCTACTTTTACGTTTGCCGAAAAATCCATATCTAGCGTCAAGACCGGCATCGTAATATTCGTGCGGCCTCCTGCCTCCTTTCTTTCGCTTGCAGGCGCAGTCGCAGATATTTTTCCGTTTGTAGTTTCAAGATCATCAGGCGCTATTTTCCCGTAACCCTCCCAATTTGTCGTAGTCATCATATTATTGTAGCATGTTACGGCAGCCGTGAACTTCATCGACGGTTTTACATGGAATAGCTCTTTTGCAGCTCTATCAGTTTCAGTACTCATATTTCATTCTCGATTAGAGGCCACTCACAGTGGAAAATTCTTGTTTGTAAATAGAGGTGCTGCTATCAGAAAGAAAAATTGCAGCATCGGCCAGAGACGCCAGTTGGCGGACTGCGCTGAACTCACTTTGGTAGGCACTTGCGGTCATGTTTGCTAATTTATGAGAAAGGTTAATTTTCTTGTCCTGAAAAACATAGACAACCCAGTCGGTTTCGTCTCCCCCAACAGTATATTCATAACTCATATTATTGATGATATTTAGTCCCATTAATCCCCAATTCACTTCACCTCCCAAATCACAGGTTAAATTGAGAGCGGCGTTAACCTTAAACCTAGAACCCAAAGTGTAGTGACCCGCATCGCTAGTCGTATCATTTGGCCAAAACATCCCTGCGATCATGTCGCCCCATACCGTACTGTCATCATCTTCTTCGTGTTTTGCATTGTATTTCGCTGTTTCCTCGTCAGTCCAGGCGGCCTGCTCTTCTGCAGACATTTCTTCCCAGTTTTCGGGTGTGTCTGCAAGAACCGTCTCTAGCGATTTACCTGCCGGCGCCACAAGAGAGCCATACCCTACCTTTGCCTCATAATAAAAATCAAAACTTTGACTTTCATCAACGTCTTCGCCAATTTTCTCAACTATTTTCGCCTCCCTCTAACGCCCTCATTTTTGCAACAATCTTCTCATCAAAAGGGAGATCATCAGCCTCCTCAATATCTTCAGTGTTATTCTCTTTTTGGCGATTTATGAAGCGTAAGTGAAATGCCTCAGCAGCGGTGTGCAATACGTCTCTATGCTCCTCGAGGGATATCGAATTCGATGACTGATAAGCTAAATTCTTTTCTGCAATCACCGTGGCTGATGCCACAGCATCTGCCATCAATCTAGCTGCCCCACCTTTTCCCACTGAAGTTTCAAACTCTGATTTCGTTTTGGTTTTTTCAGCCATTTGCTTTCTTGTCTATTTTAATGCTAAATCGTCCTCGCATGAAGCGCTATTTTGTTGTGGAATGTTGTTCTAGACTGTTCGGTCCCCTGGACCCCCGATTTGGCTACAGCGAGGGCGGCCTGAGATGACCTTGCCACCGATTCACCAACCGCATTTCCGCGCGCTATTTGGCCAGCACCTTGCACTTTTAGCACACCGTAATTCTTAAACTCAGTCAAGCTTTCGAATCTTGGCCCAAAATAAACAAGATCACTACCAAAAAGAATTGGAGCCTCAAGATTAGCAGACATAGACGCCTGGAAGGTTATCCAAACACCCATGAACTTCATATTGTAATCACCTGCAATATTCATCGTCACCTCCGCAGCGACGTTGAAATACATGTGAAATCCTGAGTCATAGCTTTTTCTAGCAACTTCTATTATAGTGTTTTCGGCCATCTCTTGTAACTCTCGATCTATCTTGGACTAAAAAATAGTTCCGTTATTTCCTCTTTACATCGTCAGGACCTTCAGCCTCATACGAGAGTATACTGCCGCCAACCACAAAACGCACATCGCCCACGACATCCACTTTTAAGTTTCCACCAATATACAATGTATAGTCGTTTAATACATCCTCTACTTTGTCGTTTTTTGTCACTTCCACTGTATCTGTGGACGCCATCAAATAACGGCCCGCCACCATGTCGTCTCTTGTTCCAGCCGATGCAAAGACGACCCTCTCTGCCCCTTCCTGGTCATACATAAGCAATTGGTTGCCACCCGCGTCATGTATCCCGCTCACATACCTGAATTGTCCGTCCGTCTCAGTAATTTCTGAAATTTTATTTGTCTCGGTCGGATCAAAGAGAGCCTTTGACGCACTGTTGTAAAGGGAACCTGTTATCACCGGCCTATCTATGTCGCCGTCAAGGAATTCCACTAGCACCTCATCACCGACCCGAGGCAATATCTGCATGCCGTGATCGGCTCCTGCCCACCCCTGTGCAAGGCGGACACGGATCGCACGATTGTCGCTATCCCACTTGTAGCGAATCATGGGCCGAAACGTATCATCTACATCTATCGTTTCCCCAGAAGTCAATGTTGTCACGATTGCGGTCATCGGACTTTTAATCGTTGGTCTCGGTGTAATCGGAGCTGGAGAAAAATCATTTTCAATTGGCATCAAATCAAATGCATTTTTATAGACAGGAAGCCCTACCGGACTGCGTTCAAGGCTATGAACTGTTTGGCGAACCAACATAGTAGCACCAAGTAATTCCGTGGAAATATTATGGCGAGGGTCAGCCGGCATGGCAACTTTAAGGCCTGGCATGAATAACTGATGCTTGCCAAAGCCTGAGCATAAAGTCTCTGAAGACCTCAGCATTTTTGCCCGGCGGGGAGAAATATTGTCCAAACCATCTGCTAGCTCTTCAAAGCCACCAGGATATTCAAAGACTTCCAAGGCCGAGTCCTCGCTTGGTGATTTTGCATCGAGGCTAGCGGTCGCGTTATCCGCATCATAATCGCGCGTTCTATATTGCTCAGGCACAATCTGCCGCTGCAAATTAAGGTTCGTTACATAGTCGCTGAACAATTCCGAACCCTGAAGTTGATTGTTGGCAATATCAATTGGAACAACGTCTAAGATATCACCCAAAAAACTGCTATTATCTTCTCCAACAACAAGATGATAGTCATCTTGGAAATGCGCAAAATAGAAAAACAAACCATCTCGCTCCAGCAGACGCGAGATAAATGCATAGTCAGACTCTCCGAACTGTGTAACAAAATCATGAGATGTCAGCGAAGTCGTTACCGCGGAAGTGTCTATGCTTGGAGCGCTTATCAGGTTTGCAGGATAATCGCCAATTATCTGGGATGCTATATCTAAACTGGTCCCTGAAAAAATCCGGCTTTTTTTGTTGTAAGCAAGATACCATAGCCACGGGCAAAC
>MDTE01079863.1_pt1 | contig 11910 bp, 10 predicted proteins | sample 811231 | NCBI WGS metagenome assembly MDTE01 (sample SAMN05326651, study PRJNA326480) | marine metagenome | isolation source: seawater | place: Indian Ocean: Red Sea | collected 2010
AGAACCAGATTTTAATCAATGTTATGTAGATGTAAAAAAACATTTAGATACAAAATTTTCTCAATATACTATTGATAGTAAATGGGTTAATATTAATTATCCTATTGAATCTATTCCTGAAAAAATTAAAAGTCTGTCATTTGATAAAGAGCCTATTTATGAAGATATTTTAACTGGGATTAAGGGCCAATACCTACTTTTTAAAAATAATAAAGTATTGAATATTAGAAAACATACGGGGTATGTAGTTGAGATTAATTATTAAAATTGATCTTCTCCATATACAATTGCACCATTAACAATCGTAGCAATAATCTTAGTATTTAATATTTTTTCAGGCTTTATATTTGTGATGTCATCGGACAATATTGTTAAATCAGCTTCATAACCCACATCAATTATACCACGAAAAGTTTCAGAGAATTCTGCAAAAGCAGCACCAGTTGTAAATATATTTAAAGCTTCCATTCTAGATAAAAGTTCTTGTGATTGCCAGCCCCCTTTTGGGTAACCTTCATGGTCCATTCTAGTGATAGCAGCATAATATTCATATAACGGGTTACCTTCTTCTATTGGACAATCTGAACCTCCTGCAATTACGATATCATTTTCTAATAATGTTTTCCAGCGACTGATTCTATGCAATCTATGTTCTCCAATTCTTTCTTTTAACCATTTCATATCACTAGTACAATGTGATGGTTGCATAGAAGCAATAATTGAGAGTTCTTTTAATCGGGATATGTCATTAGTCGTTAACATTTGTGCATGTTCAATACGCCATCTTCTATTATTTTTTGATTTTAAATATTTTTCATAGGTATCTAATACAAATTCATTCCCCCTATCTCCTATTGCATGTGTACATAGTTGGAAATTATAGTTATGACATAATTCTGCTAATTCATCAAATTCTTCTTTTGAAATTAGAATCAAACCACAATTACAATGGTCATCGGAATAAGGTTCATGAAGTGCTGCCCCACGGCTACCAAGTGCCCCATCTATAAAGGCCTTAACAGCACGAATTTTATAATGAGTTCCTGAGTGGTGTCCTTTATTAAAAAAAGTTTTAATATAATCTTTAAATGAAGCTCCAATCATTCCATAACACCTTAAAGGCATTTTTTCTTCTTCAACCAGTTCAATAATAGCATTTATAATATCTGGAGATTGCCATGCATCATGTACATTTGTAATTCCTTTTTCTATCGCATATTTAGCTCCAACTTGAATCCATTTTTTAATCATTTCTGGGGAATCTGTAGGCAAATGATTTCGAATCATATCCATTGCATTATCTACAAGAATACATTCATTAATAATTTTCCCCCCATCAATATTTATATTAGGATCCATATTAGATATTTTAAAAGCACACTCATTGATCCATGCGCAATGGCCATCGATTCTAGTTAAAAATACAGGGTGATTGGGTATATGTTGATTAAGCATTTCTTTTATAGGAAATTCAGGCTTTTCCCATAAGTTTTGGTCCCATCCAAAACCTTGAATCCAATCTCCGTCAGCTATGTTTTGACTTTTTTCAACAATTAAATCTATAATTTTTTGTGGAGAGTCTACTTTCTTTAAGTCAACCATTTCTAATCTTTTACCTAGGTTAGTAATATGAAAATGAGCATCAATAAAGCCTGGAATAACGATAGCACCATTTAAATTAATTGTCTTAAATGATGGGTTAGGATTATTTAGACTATAAATTTGTCCATTTTTAATAGTAAGATTTTCAACTATAGGAAAAGACCCATTAAGAGTGATAATTTTACCATTGACTAAATTTAAAGGTTCGCTATTCATAAATATATGTTAATTTTAACTGTTATAATTTAGATAAAAAAACACAAGTAATATGAAAGTAATTGATTTAAGAAGTGATACAGTCACATTGCCATCTCAAGAAATACGGCAAGCTATTTTTGATTCTGAACTAGGGGATGATGTATTTCAAGAAGATAAAAATGTTAATTTATTAGAAAAAAAAGCAGCAGAAATATCTGGTAAAGAAGCAGCATTATTAGTGCCAAGTGGAACGATGGCTAATTTAATATCATTTTTAGTGCACTGCCCGAGAGGGACAGAAGCTTTATTAGGAAATAAATCTCATACATTTATTTATGAAGCAGGTGGTATTTCTGCTTTTGGAGGGATTCATTCTCATCAACTTAAAAATGATAATCAAGGATTAATTGCATTAAATGATATTAAAGAAGCAATACGTGAGGATAATGTGCATTTTCCAAAAACTTCATTAATTAGTTTAGAAAATACACATAATAAGTGTTTTGGTGCTCCACTTTCTAAAGATTATATTGATGCAGTATCTGAAATTTCTAAATCTAATAATTTAAAATTACATATTGATGGAGCACGTATATTTAATGCTACAGTTTCATTAAATATTTCATTATCTAGTTTGGTTGAAAATGTTGATTCTATCACTTTTTGTTTATCTAAAGGATTATCCTGTCCAATTGGTTCTGTGATTTGTGGATCTGAAGAATTTATATATTCTGCAAGAAGAATGAGAAAAGCATTAGGAGGAGGAATGCGACAAGCTGGAGTGATAGCGTCTGCAGGATTGGTAGCATTAAAAACGATGAATGATCAAATTAAAATTGATCATCAAAATGCTAAATTATTAGCTGATGGTTTATCTAACATTAAAAATATAATTTTAGATACTAATAAAATTCACACAAACATTATATATTTTAAATTAGCTGATGATATTATGAATGCTAAAGAGTTTCTAAAAACTATGGAAAATGCAGGTATCTTATTTTTTGAATCATTTGAAAATCAATATAGATTGGTAACACATTCTGGTATTACTCAAGATGATATTGATAATGCAGTTAAAATATTTGAAAAACAGTTATCTTTCTAATATGTTATTAAATAAATTTATTATTATTTTTTAAAAGGTATTAATTAATATGGCAAAAGGAGTCACACCACAATCAACTGATGCAGCTAAATGGTATACTGATGTAATTACCAAAGCACAGCTTGCTGATTATGGCCCAGTAAAGGGAACAATGGTTATCAGGCCTTATGGTTATTCAATTTGGGAGTCCATTAAAGATGCATTTGATAAACAATTTAAAGCTACTGGACATACCAATGCTTATTTTCCATTATTTATTCCTAAATCTTTTTTAGCCAAAGAAGCTGAGCATGTTGAAGGGTTTGCAAAAGAGTGCGCTGTAGTTACTCATTCAAAATTAAAAGTTGATGATAATAAGCAATTAATTGTCGATCCAGATTCTAAATTAGAAGAAGAAATTATTGTTAGGCCTACTTCCGAAACAGTGATTTGGTCAATGTATAAAAAATGGATTAACTCATATAGAGACTTACCAATATTAATCAATCAGTGGGCGAATGTTGTTAGATGGGAAATGCGTACTCGCTTATTTTTAAGAACCAGTGAATTCTTATGGCAAGAAGGGCACACTGCCCATGCTACTGAAAAAGAAGCTATTGACGAAGCGTTAAAAATTTTAGACGTCTATAAAGATGTAGTGGAAAACACAATGGCTGTTCCAGTATTAACTGGCTATAAAAGTGAATCAGAAAAATTTGCTGGAGCTGTAGAAACTTATTGTATTGAAGCAATGATGGGTGATAAAAAAGCATTACAAGCAGGTACTTCGCATTACTTAGGACAGAATTTTGCAAAAGCATTTGATGTAAAATTTCAAAATGAGGATAATAAAGAAGAATATGTTTATGCTACTAGTTGGGGAGTTAGTACTCGATTAATTGGAGCATTAATTATGGTGCATGGTGATGATAAAGGATTAAGAATTCCTCCTAAAGTTGCTCCAAATCAAATTGTTATAGTTCCGATATATAAAACAGATGAGGACAAGCAAAAGATTGCTGATTATATCAAGCCATTAATCCAAAAATTTAATGATGAAGAGATTAGATATTTATATGATGATAGAGAGAAAATATCACCAGGGTTTAAATTTAATGAATGGGAAATGAAAGGCGTGCCAGTACGTATAGAAGTTGGAATGCGTGATTTAGAAAATCAAATGATTGTATTTTCTAGAAGAGATTATAATTCTAAACATGAAATTTCATTTCAAGAATCTCTTAATTATTTTTCTAACTTGCTTTCTGAAATTCAAGATTCATTATTTTCACAAGCACAAAAATTTCAAAATGATAACATTCATAGCTTAAATGATTATAAAAAATTTCAAACTATTATTTCAGATGGTGGTTTTGTCAAATGCGGCTGGGATGGAGAAAGAGAAACAGAAGATTTAATTAAAAAAGAAACAAAAGCTAGTATTCGATGTATTCCATTTGATCAAAACATTGATGGGTTAAAATGTATTTATTCAAATAAACCTGCTAAGTTTGAAGTAGTATTTTCTCGTGCCTATTAATAGAGTATTATGATATCTTCATCACAAGGGATTATTCTTAAAGTTTTTCCCTATAGTAACACTAGTGTTATTTTAAATGTATTTACAGAAGATTTCGGAAAATTAACTTTTATTGCTAAAGGTATTAGAAAACCAAAAAATCCATTATTATCAATTCTTCAACCTTTTAATTTATTAGAATTTCAATATTATTATAAAAAAAACCGTAGCATGCAATTGATTAAAGATGCGGATATATTGATTAGTTTTGATCATTTAAGAAGCGATTTAAAGAGTATTTTTTTTGCAAGCACAATACTTAATATTATTAATCGAACATTCGAGCAAGAATATCCCAATTCTATTATATTTAGATTAATTTATAAAATTTTAGGGTACCTATCGTTTAAAAATAATGATAACAAACTATACTTTCTTTTTTTTATGTTTCATTTATCTAAACAATTGGGGTTTATGCCTAATTTTGAGAGGTGCCATTCTTGCAATATGTTATTTGAATATGATGCAATTTTTTCTTTAAGTTCTAATTCATTAATATGCGCAAATTGCAATATTAATAATGTATTAGATACAGATATTGTTGTCAGCACTGAAGGCTTATCATTTTTAAATTTAATTAATACAACAAATATTAATAAGATTATAGATTTAAAAATATCTCAAGAACATTTAAAGGAATTATATATTTTTTTGATTGCTTTCACAAAGTGCAACATAAATTATATGGAAAATGTTAAAGGATTTAAAGAAATAGATAAGATATATCATGAATCATAATGAATTTACAGATAAGTTTGATGTTAACAATTATTCTTTTAATACGAATAGTCATTTAGGCATTTATCTTATTCATGGTTTTTCAAGCACTACTTATGAAGTTCAAAAAATAGCCCAGCATTTAGCAGATCAAGGTTACCAGGTAAGAGCTGATAATCTGCCTGGTCATGGAACTTCTATTCAAGATTGCAATAATACATCACATACTGAATGGTTGTCATTTGTAGAGCAGGGGGTAGCTGAAATGTATTCTTCTTGTGATAAAGTAATAGTTATTGGAGTTAGTATGGGGGCAGTACTTGCATTACATTTAGGCACCATATTTCCTTTAGATGGATTAATTTCAGCATCAGCACTTTTTAAATTCAGAAGTGAATTTGATGTCAGAGTATTGGCAAGATTATTTCATAAAATTAAACCATCCATACCAAAGAAAAGCACCTTTCAACCGAATAAATTGAAATTAGTTACTAGTGGTTTTTATGGGTATAATAAATATCCTGTATCAGCTTTAAATCAAATGAGGATGTTAGTTGATAAAGTTCGATTAACGCTCCATACTATTTCTAGCCCATTATTATTAATTCATTCTAAGCAGGACCAAACAGCTATATTTGAAAATTTTAATATTATTAAAAATTCTTTACGTACACCTAATCTAGATACTTTAGTTTTAGAGGAAGCAGGACATAATGTTTTTGATACGCAAGGAAAAGATCAAGCTATATTATTTAATGCTGTTGATAATTTTATAAAAGATAAATTTGATGTATAATAATCCAGTTTTGTATGATGATATGATGTGGTGGAAAAAGGATGATATAGATTTTTGGTCATCTATCATTAAAGAGAATAAATCAAAAAAAATTCTTGAGTTATGCTGTGGCACTGGGCGAACAGGATTGCCATTAATAGAGCAAGGCTTAGATTATTATGGTATTGATTTATCTGAACACTTTGTTAAGCACTTTAAATCTAAAATCACAGATTCAAATTATAATTTAAATCATATTAAAACTGCAGATATTAGGGATTTTCATATAAATGAAACTTTTGATTTTATTTTTATTGGGTTTAATTCATTAGCTCATTTATTAACAAATAAAGATACAGAAAATTGTTTCAATGCGATTAAAAATCATATGAATAACAAAACAATATTTGCTATTGATATTTTTGTTCCATTACCATCTTTTTTATATAGAGATAATAAAGATAAATTTAATATGATGGATTTTTTATATTCTAAAACAAATGAAAAACTAAATGTCATAGAATCAATTGATTATAAACCAGTAAGCGAAATAAATCATATTAATTGGGATTTTATAAATGAAGATAAAATTTCTAAATTTAATTTTGAATTTGATATGAGAATGTATTTCCCAGATACTTTAAATAGAATTCTTACAGAAAGTGGTTATCATATTAATAATTTATATGGTGACTATAATTGCAATAAATTTGATGAAAATAGTGAAAAACAAATCTATTTATGTTCTAAATAATTAATTTTTATTTTATAAAAATATTTGTAACATACAAGTATGAACATCTCAGAAAATTTATCTGATATTAGCCTGAACTATTTTGCTTTAGTACGTAAAATATCTTCAAAATTTGAATTAACATTATCTCAAACATTAGTTTTATTATATATTCCTTTTGATGGAGTGACCATATCTGATTTATCTAATAAGCTTGGAATTGATATTAGTACGATGACTAGAAATATTCAAAGAATTGAAAAAAAAGGTTTAATTAATAAACAGCCTAATTTAAATGATAAGAGATCAATTAAGGTAGGGCTTTCACATCGAGGTCAAAAAATTTCTGAATCTATTTCTCAGGATATTCAAGATAATTTGGATAATATATTTCAAAAATATAATTTTGAAGAAATGCAAAAAATTCATGATTTATTAGAATCATTAGGTTGGGACCTGCATTTATATAGACAAGATATAGATTGATATGACGGATTTTACAAATAATATTCTTAAATGGTATAACCAAAATCATATATTATTTCCATGGAGGGAAACATCAGATCCATATAAAATTTGGTTATCAGAAATTATGTTGCAACAAACTCAAGTACAAACGGTTATCCCTTTTTATAATAGATGGATTAAGAAATTTCCTACTATTTATGATGTTGCAAAATCATCAGATGAAGAGTTATTTAAATATTGGGAAGGGTTAGGTTATTATAATAGAGCAAACAATTTTCGTGAGGCGTGTATACAGGTTATCAATCAATATAATGGAGAAATCCCTGATAATAAAATTGATTTACTTCAATTAAAAGGTATAGGAGATTATACTTCCTCTGCAATTTCATCTATAGCTTTTAATAAACCTAATTACGTAATTGATGGTAATGTTAAAAGAATTATGGCACGCATATTATGTTTACCTGATTATTCAAAAACATCATTTAATAAAATCAATAAATTTTTAATTACAAATATCAATAAGAATAAACCAGGAGATTTTAATCAATCTTTAATGGATTTAGGTCGAGAAATATGTAAGCCGAAAAACCCTATTTGTAAGGATTGTCCTATTTCTTTTTCTTGTAAGTCCTATTTAACCAATCAAGTTTCTAAATACCCTATTAACAATAAGCTCAAAACTATTAAGCCCCATTATAAAGTAGGGGTAGGCATTATTTGGAATAAGGATAAAATTTTAATTACTAAAAGAAAAAAAAATGGATTATTAGGTGGTTTATGGGAGTTTCCAGGAGGGAAAGTTCTAAATAATGAATCTATTACAAAATGTATTCATAGAGAAATTAAAGAAGAATTAAATATTCAAGTTAATGTAGAAGCATTTATTACTAACATTAAACATCAATATTCTCATTTTAGTATTGATTTATATGCACATCATTGTTTTTATAATGGAGGAAAAATTAAGTGCACTTCTGCAGATGATTGGAAATGGGTTTCTCCAAAGATGTTTTCAAAGTACCCTTTCCCAAAAGCAAATCATTATATATTTCCTCATATTTTAGATAAGCAGACAATATAATGTATCAATTAATTAGTATATTTTTGTATTTATTAGGCGGATTATATTTTATAATATTTGGTATTTATGTAATTGTTATATCATTTTTATTTAGCCATATATTATTATATCCTACACTTCCATTTTTAACTAGAGTGCAATTATTTTTGTTAGGAGCATGGATACGTTTGAATAAAAAAATTCCTCAAGGGGGCCCATATGTAATTATGATGAATCATTCATCATTTGCAGATGTATTTTTATCTGTACAAGGGCTAAAAGGTAAATATACTGCAATATTAGCTTCATTTAATTTTAAAATTCCAATCTGGGCTACTATGCTTCGTTCATTTAAGGCAATTCCAGTATATAGAAAAAATAAATCTAAAGCTATTGAAGCAATTAAACACGCAGAACATACAATTAAAGATTTAGGATATCATGTTGTTATTTTTCCAGAAGGCACTAGAACTACAGATGGCAAATTGAAAAAATTTAAAAAAGGTGGATTTCATATGGCCTTAAATGTGGGTGTTCCAATAATTCCTATTGCAGTTAAAGGTGGGTTTAGATTTAAACCTAAAACACGCTGGTATATTAAACCATCTATTATTGATATTAAAGTTGGAGACCCAATAGATACTTCTAAATATTCAACTGATTCATTAAATCAATTAGTAGATGATACGCATTTAGTATTTCAAAAATTATTAGAAGAATAAATTAATTAGATCTTAATTTTATAAATCCATATAAAGTCAGACCAAGTATAAATTCAGCAGCAATAAATATAAATAAATTTAAAGCGACCCCTTCGGTAAAACCATAGCTATGCAATCCAACACTAAGCAAGTTCACTCCAAACCAAGCTAATGCCACTGTAATATTTGCTAATACTAATCCTAAAGCATATCCATCAGCTTTAACCATACCTGATATTTTTAAATGAATCATCATTAGAAGCCACATTACAATTAATAGGGCTCCATTTTCTTTAGGGTCCCAACCCCAGAATCTTCCCCATGATTGGTCCCCCCAAATACCGCCTAATATTGTTCCAAACATTGTAAAAAATAGAGCAATAAAAGTCATGGCTATCATATTATTATATATAACTTTTAATTGAGGGTTATTTTTTGGAAGTAAAATAGCTTTAAATAAATAAAGGTGGCCAATTAAACTGCAAATTACAGTTGCCCCATAGCCTGTTGTAATTGTTGTGACATGCGTAGCTAGCCAAAAATTTGAATTTAATACTGCTACTAATACTCCTAACGTATCTCCATCTGCAGCATAACCAAATGATATATAATGTAATATTATGCCTGCAATTGACCCAATATACAAACTCCAATCATTTTGTTTAATAAGTGATAAGATAATACTAAATAAAACAGAAATGAGTCCCACAAAAACAACTGATTCATATAATGTTGAAACGGGTGGGCGTAGCAATATAGTCATACGAATAATAATGCCAAATAGATGATATAAAAAACCAATCACAATTAAAATCATAGGGATAAGTTTATATTTATTATGATAGGATCTAAAAATTGATAAAATAAATAAACTAATTAAAGTACAAATGTAAAAAATCAAGCTCCATATAAATAAATTAGATTTATTATAGTTTACTTCTCGCATCAGTATTTGAGGCTGCACATCATTTAATGAAATTAAAGATGCTGTGTAGTTATTTAAGTTAATTTGTTTATTATTAAATGAAAATATATCTTCTAATATGGAAAGCATAACATAATGTTCGTTTACTACATTATGTTTATTATTTTTAATTTGATTTATTAATTCCCAGGGAGAAAACCATATATTCGTTTTTGGATCACCTGGAAATATTTTTAATATATCTGAACTAATAAAAGTATTTGAATGATTTCGCATAAAAAGTTCATTTTCAAATATAGATACAAATTCCATTATAGTATTTAATTCAAAAAACATATTCTGTGGTGGTTCTTCTCCAACCCATGATTCAGATAGTATTTTTAAATTATTATGAATTTTAGTTTGATTTTTAAGATAGTATGAATAACTAATTGATTGGCTAGGTTGAATATCTAGAGCTTTTGCAATACTGGAATCTTGAATTGTCATCATTGGAAGTATGCATGATGCACTATTAAATATTTCCATAAAAATCTGTTTTTTAATAAATAATTCAACTAATTGTTTTTCAACTAATGTCATAAATTTTTCATCAGTTTGTATTAAATGATTAATTAGTTCCTGATTATTTTTAATCTTAAAGCCATTTTCAATTTGGGTAAATGTATAATTAGATTTTTTATTTAATGCTAAGTTGAGAGTATTTACTACGTCAGGATTTTCTATTTTAAATATAGGTTGATTTAAACTTTCTGTTTGTTGTGTTATAACTGAAAAAAGCCAATCAATAGCATCAATTTTATTTTTTGAGCCATCATCATTATATATTGTTAATTCTTTTTTCCCATATAATTTTAATAATTGATTTCTAGCAAATGAATCTAAGGGTTTTATTCTCCCCTGTTCTTGAATTGGAATATGTATAAATTCAAAACTGGAAGCTTTGATAGGGCAGGTTAATAATACTAGACATAATATTTTAAAATATAATTTAATCATTATTTTAATAATTTAGGTAATCTCATAATCATTTGTAATAGTATACCAATACACATAATAATGCTAGCAATATATGGAAATAATCGGCCATAATTTTTTACAACAGCTAACACAGTTGCTTGTTTTCCATTCTCTAATTCTGCAAATGAAGCTTGGTATAAAGTATAACCTTTATGTCTCAATGGAGCATTCATTTCAATTAATACCCTTCTAGAGGTTTCATTTTCTACTAAATAAATTTCTGAACTAAAACTTTTTGCAATTTCTGTTCCTGGATGCATTATTTTTTTAAAATCTTTCAATTGAATTGTAAAAGGCAAATATGTTCGTTCTGGTCTTAGAAGTAGGGCATAATCTTTATTATGGATTGTAATTATTTCTGGGTTTCGTTGTTCTAATTGGTATATATAATACCCATTTATTTTTTCATCATCTGATATTATTTTATACATAACACCGGAAATATTCTCATTCATTTCTTTTGCAGGAGAAACTTCTTTAAGTTCAAATTTAATTGCATCACCTTTTAATGTCATCAAATCACTTTGAAGTGTTCTTTCCTCAATTTTAGAATTTAAATAATATTGAATTATTTCAATTTTAAATGGAATGTTTGAATATGATAATACATTGCCTGGAGTTAACAATTTTTCATTAAAATTTATTACTTCAATACTATCACTATATTCATCTAAATTTAAAATTGTAAATTCTTTATAATAAAAACTGTGCATATAATTAGATTCATTATTTTCAACAATAATCATATTTCCTTCTTCACTGAACACATTAGTAATAGCAGCTCCTATTAATAATATTAATGCACCTAAATGTATCACAATTACCCCAATTTTATTTTTATTCCAGATATTTGGTTTAAATATAAATGATAATAAATTGATGGCTAACACAGTCATTGTAAGCAAACCTCCTGGTAAAGGAATGCCATAGATCCACACAAAAATACTTGAAAAGTATTTATTTTGTGCTGCAAATAAGCCTATATCTTTTTGTGCAATAGTTCCAACAAAGACTAATACCATTAACCATATGATTGTGAATA
>MDTE01100591.1_pt1 | contig 11909 bp, 11 predicted proteins | sample 811231 | NCBI WGS metagenome assembly MDTE01 (sample SAMN05326651, study PRJNA326480) | marine metagenome | isolation source: seawater | place: Indian Ocean: Red Sea | collected 2010
AGTTGGTTCAGGTTCCGTTGAAGGTTCTGGAGTTGGTTCAGGTTCCGTTGAAGGTTCTGGAGTTGGTTCAGGTTCCGTTGAAGGTTCCGGAGTCGGTGACGGGGTGGGTTCCGGAGGGTCAGGCCAGGTCAATGCCGGCAGCTGCAGGATCTGAAGGCCAAGACTCGTGCGTTGCTGCCGAAGCTGCTCAACGCTCCAAGCTTCAGCCGTGGAGTCGTTTTGGGGGACTTGGATCAGCAACAGCAGCGCCTGCACCAGTTGCTGGACCTGCCAGACGAGCAAGGCCAACAGCGGCGCGGTCAACAGCAGGCTCACCAGTCGGGAACTGTCCTGCAAGGGGGAAAATTCGTGGATCAGCCCCGCGGATTCATCCAGCCACCACAGCAGCGGCAGTAACAGTGCAGTGCATCCCACCAGGGCAGAGCGGCTTCCCCACGTCCCTTCCGAGGCGCTGAGCCTCAACTGATCACTGCTGCGGGACGCTACCGGACAACGCAGCAGCAACAGGGAGCCCCAGTCCGCTGGTCGTTGCCAAAGGGCGATCGCCGGTGCCACGGCGCCGACCCCCCAGATCAACAGTCGCTCCACCATCGGCACAGGGCCTGGATCCGCCCCTGCCAGAAGGAGGCGGATCAGCAGCAGTTCCAGGGGAATCACGCCGATGGCCAGGCACTGAAGCCAGAGCAGGGGTTCGCGGCGGGACTGCACGGCGGAACGGAGCCTCAGGTGGTGAGTTTGCGGCGTTGGGTGACCATCTTGAAGGCTTCAATCCGGTCGCCGTCTTCCCAGTTCGCGAAGCGATCGGTACCGACACCACACTCGAAGCCGGTGGCCACCTCCTTGACGTCGTCCTTGTTGCGACGCAGGGAGTCGAGGTCGCCACTGAACACCACCTGCTTGCCGCGGTGCACCCGCACCTTGCAGTTGCGATGCAGTTTTCCGGTGGTGACGTAACAGCCGGCCACGGCGCTCTTGCCGATGGTGAACACGGCCCGTACTTCGGCTTCGCCGAGAGGCTCCTCCACCAATTCGGGCTCCAACAGACCTTCCATGGCCAGCTGGATATCCTCCAGCAGCTTGTAGATCACGTCGTAATCGCGCACATCGACGCCGGTGGCGTCCGCTGCCTTCTTGGCACCGGACGCCATCGAGGTGTTGAAGCCCACGATGACGGCTCCGGAGGCCGCCGCCAGATCCACGTCTGTTTCGGTGATTTCACCCGGCGCCGAGAGCAGCACCCGCACTTGAACTTCGTCCTTGGGCAATTGCTCAAGGGAGCCGAGAATCGCTTCCACGGAACCCTGGACATCGGCCTTGAGGATGAGGTTGAGCTCCTTGAGCTCGCCTTCGTTGGCCTGACCGGACATCGCTGTGAGCGACACCCGGCGCGAGGCCATCTGCTGAGCCAGTCGTGTGGCCCGGGCATCTGATGCACGATCGCCCACAACAGCCCGTGCCGATTTCTCGTCGGGATAGACCTCGAACTCGTCGCCGGCGGTCGGAACTTCGCTGAAACCGAGGGCTTCAACGGCAAAGGAAGGACCTGCCTCCTTGAGACGTTGGCGGTTGTCGTCGACCATGGCGCGCACCTTGCCCAGCACGGGGCCGGCAGCAACAACGTCGCCGGTCTTGAGGGTGCCGTTCTGCACCAGCAGCGTTGCCACTGGACCCTTGGCTTTGTCCAGGTGCGCTTCGATCACGGTGCCGCGAGCCATGCGATTGGGGTTGGCCTGAAGGTCCTCCACCTCGGTCACCAGAAGCAGCATCTCCAGCAACTTGTCGATGTTCTCGCCCTTGATGGCGCTCACCGGCACCATCACCACCTCGCCGCCCCAGTCTTCGGCCAGGAGGTTCTGTTCGGACAGTTCCTGTTTCACCCGGTCGGGGGAAGCCCCTTCCTTATCGATCTTGTTGATCGCCACCACAATCGGTACCTCCGCGGCCCGGGCGTGGCTGATCGCCTCGAGGGTCTGGGGACGCACGCCGTCATCGGCGGCGACCACCAGTACGGCCACGTCGGTCACCTTGGTGCCGCGGGCCCGCATGGCGGTGAACGCCTCGTGGCCGGGAGTGTCGAGGAAGGTGAGCTTTCGGGCTTCGTTGTTGTGTTCGATCTCGACCTGGTAAGCACCGATGTGCTGGGTGATGCCCCCGGCTTCGCCGGCGGCCACCCGCGCCTTGCGGATGGCATCGAGAAGGCTGGTCTTGCCGTGGTCGACGTGACCCATGACGGTCACGACGGGCGGACGGCGGATCAGGTGTTCCTTGTCCGTCTCCTCGATCATCTCGACGGTCTTCTTGGCCGCTTCCTCCACGTCGTCCTGGAGCACAGGGACGCCGAACTCCTCGGCCACCGTTTCGATGGTGGGCATGTCCAGGGTCTGGGTGACCGTGGCGATGATTCCCTTGAAGAACAGGGATTTGATGATCTCGGAGCTCTCGACGCTGAGCATGTCGGCCAGCTCCTGCACCGTGAGGTTGTCCTCCGGAACAATGATCATTTCGGGCCGCACCTGCTTGGCCTCGCGCGCGGCACGAAGCTCCATGGCCCGACGCCGCTGCCGCTGACGGGTGGTTTCCTTCTTGCGCTTCCGCATCGCCGCCACCGGCTTGGGCGCGGCCTTTTTCTGCGACTTCGGCTTGGCGGGGCGAGCCAGGCTGGCTGAGAGCACCATGGCCTGCTGTTCGCCAGCGAATCCTCCGGTTTCAGCGGTCAGTGCATCGTCGTTCTCGCCGATGATGTGAACCTTCTGGCGCTGCTTCTGGGGCGAGCGGCTGCGCAGGGCTTCCAGCTTGGCGCTGTCATCCCAGTCAGGACGACCTGGGCGGCGTTGACCTCCTGGTGCACCTGGACGGTACCCAGGGCGTCGTGGTGCCGTCGGCGGTGTGGGTCTGGCCACCGGTGGCGTTGCTGTTCCGGCGCCCTCTCCTGGCTTGGTGGGGGCATCCGGCCGGCGGGGGGCAGGAGCTGTGGGGCGTCCCACGGGCTTCTGCAGTTGCATGAGCTCGCCCGGTGCCACGGGTTTGCGCATGCCGCCGGGCATGCCGGGGCGCTGCGGGCCGCCCGCACCGGGTCGTGTCGGCGGAGCAGGACGACCACCACCGGTGGAGCTGCCATCCCGGCGGATCGGCTTGCCGACCAGCTCCAGCGTGTTGCCGCCACTGCGGGTCGGTGCGCCGGGTCGTGTCGGACGCCCGGGGCTGCCTGGACGTTGAGGGACACCGGTGCCGGGGCGTTGCGGTCCTCCGGCACCACCGCGCGTCGGTGCTCCCGTGCCTGGACGTCGTGGAACCGGTTTGCCCACCAGTTCAGGGCGGGGTGTTGGCCGCGTGGGTTGACCGGCTCTGACTGGAGCTGCTGGACGGGCAGGAGCTCCGGGTCGGGGAGCACCCGGGCGGGGTGCGGATCCCGGTCTTGAGACGATCTGGGGCTTTTGACCGGCACCTGGGGTTGGGCGGCTGGGTGCCGCGGCAGGCCGGGGTGTGGGTTTGCCGGCTGTGGGGCGAGCGGGGGCTGGACGGGCTGGGGCAGGCCGTGCAGGTGCTGGCTTGGCGGCAGAGGGTTTGGCTGGTGCGGGCTTGGAGACCGTGGGACGCGCAGGCTGAGCCGTTGGTTTCGACGGAGCAGACGCCGCGGTCGGCTGCGGCCGCGGTGCCGGCGCAGCAGCAGCAGGTCTTGGTACGGGTTTGGCCGGTGCTGGAGGGGCGGAGGCCTTGACGGGTGCAGGTCGCGCCGGTGCTGCGACCACCTGAGGTTTGGCGACAGGCTTCACGGCCGTTGCCGGCTTGGCTGCTGCTGGCTTTGCCGGTGCTGCGGGTTTTGCCTGGGCCGGTGTCGGTTTGGCGGGGGCCGCTTTCTTGACCGAAAGGATCGCCTTGCCAGGCGCTGGTTTGGCAGGGACAGACGCTTTGCTGCCGTTGCCGTTGGACTTCAGCAGGCTGCGGATCTGTCCGGCTTCGGCGTCACTGATGGAGCTGCTGTGGCTCTTGGCTGCGATCGACAGCTTCTCGGCCGCATCCAGCACGTCCTTGTTCTCAAGGCCCAGGTCCTTGGACAGCTCGTAAATTCTGACTTTGCCGCTGCTGGTCATTCAGGTCGGATCTCCGGTCGGGCCGGGCACGGTGTGCCGCGGTGGCCACACGCAATGCGGGGCCAATGTTCAGTTTGCCTCAGCGGACACGTCCGTTGCATCACGGAGCCGCTGTTCCAACGCTGTCAGGACATCATCGGGCACCTGGCAACGCAGGGCTTTCTGAAGTCGTTTGCGGCGTCGGGCCTCTTCAAGGCATGCCTCGCGTTGACAGAGATAGGCCGATCGGCCCATGCCCCCTTCAACACGGACCCCATCCTGATGGTCTCGGATCACCCTCCAGAGAGAGCGGCGATCGAGAAGCTGGCGGCAGGCCACACAGCGACGCAGGATGGGGCGTTGATTCACCGGGCAACCTCGCTTTCGTCCTCCGACGCGGGGGCCTCTGAGGACTCGCCTTCGACCACCTCATCGGTGACGTTTTCGCTGCCGGCTCCGTCGCTCTCAACGTAGTCCTCCTGGCCTTCGATGTAATCCTCATCGTCCTCAGGCAGCGGGTACAGCTCCCGCAGGCGGGCATCTTCCTCGGCCCGTGCGGCCTGTTCCGCTGCCAGCCGCTCCTCCGCTTCCATCTGCAGAGCCTCTTCCTCCTCCCGTTGGGAAATCAGTTCGGCGACCACAGCGTCTTCAGCGGTCTGGTCGTATTCCGTTGAATTCTTGATGTCGATCTTCCAGCCGGTCAGCCGGGCCGCCAGACGGACGTTCTGGCCCTCGCGGCCAATGGCCAGGCTGAGCTGGTCGGGGGGAACCAGCACATGGGCGTGCTGGCCGACTGGGTCCACCAGTCGAACCATCTCCACCCGTGCCGGGCTGAGGGAATTGGCGATGTACTGGCCGGGATCCTGAGACCAGCGGATCACATCAATTTTCTCGCCGCGCAGTTCGTTCACCACCTGCTGAATGCGCGAGCCGCGGGCACCGATGCAGGCCCCCACGGGATCGACCTCCCGCTCGATGCTGTCCACCGCCACCTTGGTGCGGGGGCCAACGGAACGGGAGGGTGGATTGGCTTCCCGGGCCACCGCCACGATCCGGACGGAACCTTCCTGGATCTCGGGAACCTCGTTTTCGAAGAGGTAGACGACCAAACCGGCGTTGGAGCGGCTGACGAACAGCTGTGGGCCACGGCGTGGAACCTCGCTCACCTCCTTGAGGAACACCTTGAAGGTGGCGTTGGCGCGGTAGTTGTCGTTGGGGAGCTGGTCTCGCCGAGGAAGTTCGGCCTCCACCTCGGGCCGTCCCAGACCTGAACTGACGGCCATGATCACGGACTGACGTTCGAAGCGGATCACCCGAGCGGTCAGCACCGGGTCTTCCAGATCGGCGAACTCCTCCTGGATCATCCGTCTCTGTTGATCCCGAAGCTTCTGGGCCAGCACCTGTTTCGTGGTGGCCGCGGCCATGCGGCCGAAATCCTCTTTCTCCGGCGTCACATCCAGCACAACCGTGTCGCCTGCCTGGGCGTCCTCCGCCACCTGCATCACCTCCGCCAGGGCGATCTGGTGATCTTCGCTTTCCACCTCTTCCACGATGATCTTGCTGGCAAGAACCCGGTATCCCTCCTCCTCGAGGTCGAGTCCGACATCGAAGTTGCTGAAGTACTCCTCGTCGAAGGGGTCTTCGCTGATCCCCAGATACATCGTGCGTCGGTAGCGCTCGTATCCCTTCAGCAGGGCTTCCCGCAGGGCCGCTTCCACCACCTGCGGCGGCAGCTTCTTCTCTTCGCTGATGTCATCGATCAGGTTGGTGAGGCCTGGAAGCAGGACGAGAGCCATTGGGTCGCGGTGTCAGGGAGTGTTGAGAGAGCTGTTCGGTTGGCTACGAGCCAGGAGTGGTGAGGCGGACGCTGAGAACGCGGTCACGCGGGAGACGTTTGATCCGGCCGCGGATGTTGATCTGCAACGTGTCGTCGTCGCGTTCAAGCAGCAGCCCCTCGAGCCGCTGTTCCGCGTCATCCCCGTCGTGATGCACGACTTCCACAGGAAAACCCCGGAAGGTCTGGAAGTCGCGGTCGCTGGACAGGGTCTCCCCGATCCCGGGACTGCTGATCTCCAGAACATAGGCCTCGGCCAGCAACTGGGCCTCCTCGAGGGCGTCTCCAAGCCTTCCACTGAAGCCGGCGCAGTCATCCAGACTGACGTCAGCGCCGTTGCTGTGGCGAATGTGGACCTCCAGGGTCATGGGGGCCATATGGGTGAGCAGCTGAATGCCGCAGAGTTCAAAACCCTGAACTGTGGCCACGGATGAGGCCAGGGTTTCGAGTTCAGGTAGCAGGGGATGCGGCAATGGAAACTGAGATCGGGCCAGCCCGACGTGCATTCAGTTGTGACCGATCTCCCTCAGGAGCTGCGCGTCGGACACGTTTTCAATGTATCCGACGACCTGCGCAACGTCAGCTCCTGGGCAAGTCGATGGTTGGTGCCTCGGGGAAGGCATCTCCCTTCTGTTCAGCTCCTCTCAGCTCCGGATCCTGATTGATGCACTGGCGTTGCTGATCAGGGGTTTTGAGGTACTGGCAGACCCGGCTCCAGAGCTTGCTGCGGGTACCCTTCGGACCATTGCTGAACTGCACGACGTCCAGGGCTCCACCGTTCGATTCAATCGAAACCTGACAAAGAGGGCAGCGCAGGAACTCAGGGGTCGCGGTCACGGTTCATTGACGATGCACGACGGGACACTAGTCAGTGCCCCATCCGTTGCGCTGATGGATCAGTTGCAGCCCTGAACGGAAATTCTGTAGCTGAAGCCGGTGGCTTTGGGGTCGTTGTTGGCGCCGATCCGGAAGTTCACCTGGCTGATGCTTTTCCCTTGCACTTGGGTGAACGGCCCAAACATTCGACCGGTACCAATTGGTGGCTGAAGCTGTTCATCAGCCACTTTGAGGTTGCTGCCGTCGCTGAATTTGAGAAAGGCCTGAATCGGATAACTGGTGGAGTCCGTTGAGTCGGCGGTGAAGAAAAGCTTGAAGCTTTTGTAGGGGCGATCCACAACGAAATCGGTGTTCCAGTTAGTACGACCCACGGCCTTGCCGACAAGACCCTTTGGCCGCTCGACTTTCTTTTTCACGATCTTTTCGCCACCGCCAACTGGCTGGAGAAAGGTGCAGGCCGCCTCTGCGTTGAACGGAACCATCAGCAGCAGTGCCGTACCGCTGAACACTGAGATGAAACGAATCATGGATCGACTTAGTGGGTGGGTTGGGGGGGGAGTGGAGGCCCTGCTTCAAAGCGCTCCAACAGGACCTGAACAGGGATCTGGGTGCCGAAGCGGCAGGCGTTGGTTTCACTGGAGGCCAAGGTGCCGTGTTCCCAGAACTTGTTGCTACCGTTGCCTCAGCCACAGAGGTCGAAGTACTCGCAGCCCTTGTGGCAGGTGTCCACACCGCTGCGCATGTCGGCCATGAGCCGACGGAACTGGTCGGTGTGGGTGGATTCCACCAGCGTCAGATCCTTCAGCTTGCCGAGGTTGAAGCTGCCGTAGCGGTCGCTGGCCACCGACCGCAGCTCAGGGTCGAAGGTGGAGAAGTTGCCCTGCCAGTCGACGCTGAGGATGGAGAACGGCCGGTTGAGCTCGTTCTGGGTCATCCGCTGATTGCCCTGAATCAGGCTGATCACCTGCTGGAATTCCCGTAGCACAACGGGATAACCGTCCTGCTCGCTGAGGCAAGCCATTGCGGTAATCGCATGCAGGCAAGTCTTTTCGGCATTGATAGCAGCGAATTTCAGGTGCTGAACCCTCCGATGAATGAGAAGGGAATTTGTGTCCGATCCGGACCATCGCTCGCGTCCACTACAACTGGTCAACGAATGACGTGCCGCCGATGTGGAAACGATGGGTCCAGGCTCTGTGCTGCGGTCTGGTGCTGTTGCTCGCCCTTCAGCCGGCTGTGGCGTTGGAACACAGCTTTGTGGCAGACGCTGTTGGGAAGGTTGCCCCAGCTGTCGTCCGGATCGATACCGAGCGCACGGTGGAGCGACAACCGTTTGATCCCACCCTGATCGACCCCTTGTTGCGTGATCTTCTCGGCGACCCGCCGGTCGGACAGGAACGGGAGCGTGGCCAGGGTTCCGGTGTTGTGATCGATCCCGAGGGCCTGGTCCTCACCAATGCTCACGTGGTGGATCGGGTGGACACCGTCAGCGTCACGCTGGCGGATGGTGACCAGCTGGATGGACAGGTTGTTGGCACGGATCCTGTGACCGACCTTGCCCTGGTCCGCCTCGAGACAAGGGACTTGCCGCCGCAAGCCCCCCTGGGTGACTCCGAATCCATGCAAGTGGGCGATTGGGCCATTGCCCTTGGAACTCCCTACGGCCTGGAACGAACGGTGACCTTGGGAATCGTGAGCAGCCTGCATCGCAACATCAACAGCCTTGGTTTTTCCGACAAGCGGCTTGATCTGATCCAGACCGACGCCGCCATCAACCCCGGCAATTCCGGTGGACCGTTGGTCAATGGCGATGGCGAGGTGATCGGCATCAACACCCTGGTGCGCTCAGGTCCCGGAGCTGGTCTTGGTTTTGCAATCCCGATCAATCTGGCTCGGAGGGTTGCCGATCAACTGCTCCAGCAGGGTGAGGTGGTGCACCCCTACATCGGGCTGCAGCTGGTGGGGTTGACCGCCCGCATTGCCCGTGAGCACAACCGTGATCCCAACGCTCTGGTGCAACTTCCAGAACGCAATGGTGCTTTGGTTCAGAGCGTGCTGCCGGATGGCCCCTCTGACAAAGCGGGCCTGCGTCGTGGTGATCTGGTGATCGCTGTTGAAGACCGTCCTGTCGACGACCCTCAGGCTTTGCTGGAGGTGGTGGATGCGGCCCCCATCGGGACTCCCCTTCCCCTGAAGCTGCTGCGCAATGGCCGAGAGATCAGCCTGTCGGTGAAGCCGGCCCCGCTATCAGGTCTGACCTGAAACCCTTGCTACGGTCGCGCCCATCCAATCCGATCTGATGGCCGATCTCCAGACCCAGATGAAACAGGCGGTTGCTGATGCTGCCGTTGAGCAGATCAAGGACGGCATGGTTCTTGGACTGGGGTCTGGATCCACGGCTGCCCTGATGATCAAGGCCCTCGGTGCGAGGCTGGCCAGCGGTGCGTTGAAAGACATCGTCGGTGTCACCACCTCCTTTCAGGGTGAGGTTCTCGCCGCGGAGCTGAACATCCCTCTTCTCAGCCTTAATGCGGTTGATCGGATCGATCTGGCCATCGATGGCGCCGATGAGGTGGACCCGGGTTTTCAACTGATCAAGGGAGGCGGCGCCTGCCACGTCCAGGAAAAACTGGTGGCAGCAAGAGCCGATCGATTTGTCGTGGTGGTGGATTCCACCAAGTTGGTGGACCGGCTGAATCTTGGATTTCTATTGCCTGTGGAAGTGCTGCCCGGTGCCTGGCGTCAGGTTCAGCAGCAGCTGGCAGCTCTTGGTGGCAATGCTGTGCTGCGCATGGCTCAGCGCAAGGCAGGCCCCGTGGTGACCGACCAGGGCAATCTCGTTCTTGATGTGACGATGGACGGAGGTATCTCCGACCCGGCGGCCTTGGAGAAGACCATCAACAACATTCCTGGCGTGCTTGAGAACGGCCTGTTTGTTGACCTCGTCGATGAAGTGTTGGTCGGCGAGATCACTGATGGGAAGGCCGGTGTCCGCAGCCTGGAGAAGCAGCTCAGCTGAGCCGCCTGCGAACGGATTCGGCATGGCTGTGCAGCCCTTCGCTTTCAGCCAGCTCACACACGGCTGAAGCGGTGGCCTCCAGGGCTGCCCTGTTGAACTGGATGATCGAGGAATGGCGCATGAACGTTTCCACGCTGAGGGCACCGCTGAAGCGGGCTGCAGCGCAGGTGGGCAACGTGTGGTTCGGACCGGCCAGATAGTCACCGACCGCCTCAGGTGACCAGGGACCAAGAAAAATGGCACCGGCGTGCTGGATTCGATCGGCCAGGGCTTCCGGGCGCTCAACCAGCAGCTCCAGGTGCTCGGGAGCAAAGCTGTCACTGAGCTGGGCGCAGGTCTCGAGATCGTCACAGACCACCACCAATCCCCAGTCTCGAAGCGATGCCTCGCAGATCTCGCGGCGGGGATGCTGCTGCAGTTGTTGTGCGATGGCGCTGCCGATCCCGTCAGCGAGTTGGTGCGATGTGGTGATCAGCACTGAGGAGGCGAGGGGGTCATGTTCCGCCTGAGCCAGCAGATCGGCCGCCACCTGCTCCGGTCTGGCGCTCTGGTCGGCAATGATCAGCACCTCGCTGGGCCCGGCCAGGGAATCGATGCCCACCTGGCCGTAAACCGCCTGCTTGGCCAGGGTGACGTAAATGTTTCCCGGGCCACTGATCACATCCACCTTGGGCACGCTTTCGGTGCCGTAGGCCATGGCGGCGATGGCCTGGGCCCCACCGAGGCGCATCACGGTGTGAACGCCGGCCAGATGAGCGGCCGCCAGCACCACGGGATTCACCTGACCATCATCACTGGCGGGGGAACAGATCACGATCTGTTCAACGCCGGCCACACGGGCCGGGATTGCATTCATGAGGACGGTGCTGGGATAGGCCGCGCGGCCTCCGGGTACGTAGAGACCAGCGCGTTGCACCGGTCGCCAGCGACGCCCCAGCTGTTCCCCATGGGCCCCTTCCATGCGGATGTCGACCGGACGCTGCCGTTGGTGGAATTCGCTGATGCGGCGGTGGGCCAGTTCGAGGGCATCTCGCAGGTTGTCCGGCAGGCCATTCCAGGCTTGTTCAAGCTGCTGCTTCGGCACCGCAACCGGATCGGGACGGAAGCCGTCGAAGCGTTCCGTGAACTCGCACACAGCAGCATCGCCCCGCTCACGAACGGCCGTGAGAATGGAGTCAACCCGATCCTGAACCTCCTTCTGTTCGCTGGTTTTGGTGCGTTGGGTTAACCGCTGCAATGCGGCCTCAGCCTGTTGGGGATCCCTGACGCAGCGCAGAGGGAAGGCCAGAGATCGGCTTGCGGACAAGGCGTGGGCGGGGGGCGGTTCGATCAAGCTAGAGCCCGGTTGTGTCAACAGCCGAGGAGTATGGTGTTGGATTGTTCGCATCGTTTCAGCCTCAGTGGCCAATAACAAAGCAGCGAAAAAGCGGATTGAGATCGCTGAGCGCAACCGCCTTCGCAACCGCACCTACAAGTCCGCCCTGCGCACCCTGATGAAGCGTTGCTTTGTCGCTTGCGATGCCTACAGCCAGGAGCCCGGAGATTCAGCCAAGGCTTCTGTTTCCGCTTCGATGAATGCGGCTTTTAGCAAGATCGACAAGGCTGTAAAGGTCGGTGTGTTGCACCGCAACAACGGAGCCCATCAGAAATCCCGTCTCAGCGCCGCAGTGCGCAAGGTGCTCGAGCCCTCAAGCTGATCGACCATGGCCGGCAGAATGAGGGCGAAAGCGCGTTTCGCCCTCCTGTGTCGTCCATCCCAACGTTGATTGACAGCCACTGTCACATCGTTTTTCGAAATTTTGATGACGACCTTGATGACGTCGCCGCGCGCTGGCGCGACGCAGGGGTGAAGTCATTGCTGCACGCGTGCGTGGAGCCATCCGAAATTCCGGCGATCCGTGCCCTTGCCGATCGATTCCCGGAGATGCGGTATTCGGTCGGGGTTCATCCGTTGGACACGGAGCACTGGCGTGACGACACCGTTGCCGTGCTGCGGCGGGCGGCCCTGGAGGACGCGCGGGTGGTTGCCATCGGCGAACTGGGTCTCGATCTGTTCCGTGACAGGAACCTCGAGGAGCAGCTTGCTGTGCTGCGTCCTCAATTGGATCTGGCGGTGGAGTTGAACCTGCCGGTGATCATTCACTGCCGG
>MDTE01000586.1_pt1 | contig 11908 bp, 15 predicted proteins | sample 811231 | NCBI WGS metagenome assembly MDTE01 (sample SAMN05326651, study PRJNA326480) | marine metagenome | isolation source: seawater | place: Indian Ocean: Red Sea | collected 2010
CTACCAGTAGGTCCAGACTTGAACACAGGCAGAAGTGGAGCACAATACTTTACTTTTGCATTTAGAAGAACAACAATGGCTAACTTTGTAATTAGATTAACAGGAACAGTTAGCGGAGTCTTTATAGCGGCTCCAGGCACAGGTATAGATAGTGCTAGTTCATTGAACGGTTGGTTAGATGCATCTACCACATATGGTGGTGCAGGGACACCGGGTGCTAATACAGGATCAGGTGGTAACGGTTCAAATGGTTGTGCATTTACATCAGGTGATAGAATATTTGATGGCACATCTTATAGTAACCAAACATTTACAATGACACTAGGTGATCAAAACGCAACAAACTCTACAGGTAATAACATACTTGTAAGAATTAAACTTGAGGATGGCGATTCTCTAACAGCATTGAGTATTGAATAATGGCAATAACAGATAGTCAAAAGGTTGATTTACTTTGGAAAAAGGTAGGTTTTAGTAAGGCTAAAACAGATACCAATGCCCAAAAGAAAGCACCTAACGAAGCAAACGTATCTGATTTAATTATCAAGTCCTCAATGATATGGGCACAATCAGATAGTATCCCTGCTGTTATACCAGCAAGTAATTCCAGTATCGTTCATTTGTATGTAGATTCTGTAAGTGGTGCATTAGAAACTACAGAAGACGGAACTGCCGCAGATAACAGAACTTGGAAGACAGGAACAACAAACTGGATACCACCGGCATTTGGTGCTACATATCAATTAAAAGTTTATGCCGCGGCATCAGGTCTTGCAAATGCTCAAAGTGCCGGAACACAATTATTTGAAACTGGTTCTGGTAATGATGACCAATGGTATTTTGATTACCAATCAGGCATATTGCACTTTATAGGAGAAAACTTACCTACTGACATAGGCACTGGAACATCAAATGTAATTTATGTTGCAGGTGCAAGGTATGTTGGCTCATTAGGTATAGGTGCTGATTCTACTGGAGCAAGTTCTACTTTTAGAAAGAATAATTTAACTGCCGTGTTTGCAGACACTTCAATAAACGAAGGAGATATAATTGAAGTTACAGATGCAGGTGATGGCGAGTATGCTGTATATCTTGCTAAACAAGATAATCCTGCTTCAACAGGACACTTAACATTAATTAGCACTAGAGACAGTTCAGGCACAGACGCCGCAACATTGAGTTCAACTGTTCAATTCAATGATGGTAATGTAACACTAGGTAACGTCAGTAATTTAAGTAGACCAATGGAAGTATTGGTAGAAGTCACTACAGTATTTGATGGTGATACAACTATTACAATAGGTGATGATGCAGATCCAGATAGATTAATGGGTGCAACATATTTAGATCTTAGTGAACTATCAGTGTTTGCTACTAACCCAAGTTATGTTTATACTGATGCCTTAGATGCCAACAATACTATTAAAGCATATATTTCTACTTCATCAGGCACACAGGGAACTGCAAAGATCCGTGTAAGTTACGCCTAACAGAATAATTCTTCAATATCTATATTAGTAAACCCAGGCTTTTTATCCCATACAACCGGGCGATTGTATTTTTCTTTTTGATTGAGTTGATGTGTAAACATTAATTCGTTGTCTATATTGTTTATCATATCACTTAATTCTAAATATTGATCGTGCAAAAAATTTACACACCATAACCATTTGTCTTTGTCTAGTGTTATATCTATGGACTGGTCAAAGTTATCATGCCAGTTTCCTGTTTGTTTACACACATAATAACTTTGGCATTGCTGGTCAAAGTCTTTTCTCACTAGCACAATAACTTTTTCTGCGTATAGTATTAGTTCTTGTAAAAGATTTTCTATTGGACTTTTTTCTATGTGATAAGGAAACAATTTTACTACACACTTTTTATTTTTGCTGATATATCTTACTGCATTTTTATGAACATCGGGTATGCTTTCGTGAAAGCATTCGTCTAGGTTTTCATATGCATATTGTTTTGAAAGTTGTTTACATAGATTAGTGCTACCTGTTCTATATGTTGATAATACTAATATCATTGTATCATTTTAAAACCGTGTTCCTTTTGCAGTATGTCATAGAACATTGGCTCACCGTTAGCAACATTGGACTTCCATTCTGTATCTGCGTCTTTATTTGCATCGTCACTGATATATTTGTAACAGATAAAATCTCTTTCCATCATTGCACAAACTTTGGCTAGAGCATACGCCTCCATGTCAATACAATTGAATCTTGCACCTTTCATTGTGTATTCTAAAACATCTAATGCATCTACATTATCGCAAAATTGATCTTGTGTTCTGCAAACAAGTCCATCATCACCAAAGTTTAACATGCCCTGAATAACTTTGTCATCTCCGTATGTTTGACCTGGGCCTCCTACAAGTTCACCACAATCCATATCTCCTTGAACGAACGATGTGCATTTTACTACATCGCCTTGTTTAACTCCGAAGATGCCTCCTGCTGTTCCGTAATTGATTACTGTTTTTATATTTGGACTACGTTCTAAAAATCTTGTCAACACATGTGTAGCATTAATTTTGCCTACACCAGTAAACAGTATTTTTTCTGGTAGCATGTTAGGTAGTTCTTGTTGTAATGCAGTTACAACTATGTAACTCTCATCAATAGATCTTAAATGAGTGAATAAACTTGGTTGTCTCATAATATGTGGTCGTGGTCTCTGCCTTCCTCTGTTATACAAAAGTATTTTATTTTTGGAGTCTTGTTGATTATTTGTTCAACAAAGTCTCCGGGTCCTGTAAAGTTATGACTGATACATTCCCCTAGTTGATGTCTACCTGGTGTGAACCTAGGCTCAGACAAATCGTAGTAATCACTTACATTGTTTTGTTTACACCAATCCCAGTATTGTTTCTTACCATCTTCCCATTCCATATGACTGCATTCATTCCAATCATATTGCACCCATGGATTCAATTCCCATTGCGGACTTACCATTTTATCCTTAACTAGTTCTATGTCATTTGTGTTTGCACAATGCCACATGTCTTTACCTACAGTTCCAAAGTCTAGTTGTAAGCCACCTATAGGTCTTACAGCAGTAAAGTGTTCATAGTCTTCTGGCTCTAGTAACCATTCTGTTTTATAATTGCAACTAAACTTTAAACTAGTAAAGTATGCCGGTGGTGCTGATGCTATCTCTGTTGGTGATTTTAAATTTTGATCTAGTTTTTCGTTATAATGGACTAATAGATTAATACTTTGTAATTTATTCCAAAGCAGTTCATGTGTTGCTTTTTCCATTTTGTTTTCTAGTATGTATTCGCCTAGATGTTCCATATGAACTTCAAACAGTTCATGCAGTCTATTTAAACTAGGAATCCGCATGTCATTTAAATCTTCTGTGTTTAATTTAAGTTCTTCTGGAAAACTGTAACCTAACTCTTTTGCTACAGGATGATTGTTAAGTAAATTTATAGTGTTGTTCATTTCGACTCTACTTTCTAATATCCAATCTTTAGTAAGTCCTCGATAAACATCACTGATCATTTCAAAGGCACCTTGATTACCTCTGATTTTATAATCGTAAGTGGTTGCCCATATCTTATTTTTATATGCTGTAATAAATTTTTTAGTTAAAGGCAAATCATTCAATTCAAAAGTAACAACCTGTGTTCCTTCTTCATTTAATAATTTGTTTGGGGTATAGTGCCAAAAGTAATCAGTTGAAACATTACTACCAAAGTAATCTACAAATCCTTCGCTATAAACTACGTGGTAATAATATTTTTTAGACATAACCTAGAGTCTCATTTGGAGGTGTGTTCTCATTTACAAATTCAAATATGTGTTGAATGTGTTCTAAGTCCTCTTGATTTCTGAGACTACATAGTTCGTTAGCAAAATGTAATTCAACATTGTTGTCGATTGCTAACTGTAATAACTGCCTTCTTCTGAAAGGATCATCTGGTAAGCAGTAAATACTACAACATACTATTCCGTCTACATTGTAGCCTGTGATATATTTTTCTAAACCTGGAAACCAGTCGACGTATTCATTTTCAAATTGATAGTCACTGATTTTGATTTGATGTTTATCACAGTATTGATTGATAACGTTTCTCTGCATAGGCAAAGGTATAGGCCCACTAAACTTACTGTTCCAGCCTGCATAACTAATCCATTTCTTTGTATTGTCTACACTTCTATCATCGTCCTTCTCACCTACAAACCTAAAGTAACCTCCTGGTAGTTTTCTATGATAGTGTCCACCTTTTGGTAAAACTCTACCGTCCATACTCCAACGTGTTATGTCTGTGTCGTTGTTAAAGTTACCATGTATATGGTGTTGCTGAAATAAATGTGCTTGTCCTGGATCAAGTGTTACAGGCCAACAATGCTTTGCACACTCGCCTTGTAACTCATCATAACTCATTTTCTTATCATAACATTCTTTAGTTAAATCATCTGAGATTTCCCAATCCATAATTTGCATTGAATTGTTTCCGTAGCATTTTGTAAAAGGTGTCCATATTGTCCTAAGACCTAAACCATTACCAACCCATATGCCTTGATGAAATGCTAATAGTCTACCTTTTTTTGCTTGGTCGGGTATTACAACTCTAATTGTAAAAAATCTTTGCAACATCCAATCATCTTGATCGATCAGTTGCGGAACATATTCACCGTAATAAGCATCTACTCTTTCTATAAAATCGTTGTCACCTGTTCTTTTTTGAAGGTATGAACCTAGTTCTGATATTTGTTCTGTGGTTAAAATTTTATGGACTGTTTCAAGTGATTCAATTTGTGGAAACTTTTCTTTAGCAACATTGAGCCAAAACTCTGGCCAATTGTGTTTTTCTAAATCATAATTTAGTGTTTGGTTATCCCAACGAGGGTCTAAATTCTGTATGCTCATATTTGTATTTACCGAGTGTTTGTTAAAAGTCTAAATTAATTTGGAGATCCTCATAATTGCCTTTATGTTTTTCAAAGTATTGATCCCATTGATCTATATCCCAATCTACATCTAAATTATTACTGCCTCCAAAACTATACCGCTCTCTATGTGTTGCTATAAAATGATTGTTGTATTCTATTTCTATATCTGTTGGTTTTGTGTCTCGCCTATCCCAATACAAAAATCTCATGTTTACTTTACTAAAGTCGCTCCATATCCAATCTGTGTTTGGAACTATTTTCATATCGCTATATTGCATAAACCTTGGTGCTGAATCTTCTCTCCAAAAACCAAATGCCCTATGAAATGTTTTAGGAAATAAATCCCATTGTGCTTTTTGTATTTTGTGGCCATATCCTTTACCTCTATGTTCTTCTAGCACAAAGATACCTCTTGTTCTTATAACTGTATCGCTTAGATTATAAACGCAACTGTATGCAACAGGTATGTTATCGACTTTGTAACATACAGGAAACAGTATTATGCTATTGTGCCACATGTGTTGTGGGTATTGAATTATGTGATAGGGATTGTTAAATATGGGGATAGTTTTTGGTTTAGTTTTCCATAATGGAGCGATCCCTTTTTGAAATTCGCTCCACTTGATTATCTCTAGGTTTTCATTGCTCATTTAAATATTCTAACATTGTATAAGCATCGCTTACTTCGAAAGGATCGCCTTGTGCATTGTCTGATACACCTGCCTCTACCCACATCTTTTCAACTATTCCTTTATTAACAATCATTGAATATCTCCAACTACGCATTCCAAAACCTATGTTAGTTTTGTCTACTAGGAATCCCATCTTGCGAGTAAATTCTCCTGCACCGTCTGGTAAATATTTTACCTTTTTTATATCTTGATGTGCAAACCAGTTTGTCATTACGAAGTTATCGTTTACACTTAAACAATATACTTCATCGATTCCTTTGCTTCTAATGTTATCATATTCTGCTTCGAATCCTGGTAAATGTGTGCTACTGCATGTTGGTGTGAATGCTCCTGGCAAGGCAAATACTGCCACTCTCTTATCTTCGAACACTTCTTTCGATGATAAGTCATACCATATAAAGCCTGGTTCTGTATCTATCTCTTTTCTGGTTTTGAAAACAACGTCAGGGACCATTATATCAAATGCCATTTTATTTCTCCTTTGGGGTGTTAAGCATATATTTATTTGTTTTTAAAGAATACCCATTTGATATTTGGCCTCATCAGATACATGTATATCTGGATTCCAAGGTGGATCAAATGTGAGATTTATTTTGACAATATTTGCTTCTTTTACACTTCTAACAGCAAATTCTGATTCCATCATTATCATTTCACCAAATGGACAATTAGGTGCTGTGAGTGTCATTAGAACTTGAACATCATTTTCTTCGTTTACATCTATATCGTAAATTAAACCTAAGTCAACAATGTTTATTCCTATTTCAGGATCTATAACTCTGCGAAGATTAGATTTTACTTTATCTTCTAACTTAATTTCTTCACTGCCTTGCATAATCCTTCTACTAAATTATTAACATCATCTTGGTCGTTATATATTCCAGGACTTACTCTTAAAACTCCTTTGCCTCCACTAACTTTATTTACTATAGGATGAGCACAAAGTTTTCCTGCTCTTACGGCAATATTATCTAAACTAAGCATTGCACTTAAATCGCTAGGATGATATCCTTCACATCTGAAACTGTAAACAAATCTACCATTCTGCCTGTAGTTAGGATATAGTAAATTAAGTCCTTTGATATCAAATAATCCTGCGTCGCTTAATGCTAAATCCATTTTGCTCATGTATCTTTCTATCTCGTTGTATCCTACCCATTTGATATATTCTGCGGCAACTCCTAGTCCTAGAATGCCTGCTATATTTAGTGTGCCAGGCTCATGTTTAGTTGGGCCTTCTTTCCAATCTACATTTCCTTTAAAGTCATAATGATTGATTGTGTCACCGCCTTGCTGTATTGCTCTGTGATTATCCCATCCGAGTCTGCCATATAATATACCTACTCCTGTAGGACCATACATTTTATGTCCGCTGAATACTGCATAGTCAACTGTATAAACATCGAATTCGTGTGTGCCTAGTGTTTGACATGCATCTATACAAACTTTGATACCGTAGTCATGTGCCGCTTTAGTGAGTTTTTTATAATTAGTAGGGATACCTGTAACGTTGCTATGGCTGTGAATACTTAACATACTATAAGGATATTTTTCAAATAGTTTTACTGCTTCATCAAAATTAACAAGTCCTCTATCGTTCAAGGGCAACACTTGTAATCTTCCATTGTCTATCGTTCTACCTTGCACTATCCATGGCATAATATTTGCAGTATGTTCTGCTTCGGTGATAAACACCACTGGTGCATCTTTGTTCCATTCTGCTACCATGTTTAATCCATGTGTAGCACCTGCAGTAAACACTATGTTGTCTGCTTCACAATTGAGTATGTCAGCAACACTCTGTCTTGCAATTTCTATATCTTCAGATACTTTTTGACTTATGATGTAGTCGCCTCTATTGACATTACATCTTTGTTTTTCATAATAATCATTCATTCTTTTTAACACAGATGTATGTGTTTGTGTTGAAGCGGCACTATCGAAATAAGTTAAGTTTCTATCATTGATTAATGTTGGCCATTCTGCCTTTGTTGTTATTAATTCAGAAAGCATTCCTTCAGTGTGTTCCTTGCCATTTGATTATCTAATCCTCTGGCTTGTAAGAGATACATTTGGTCACGGTCTATGTTACTAACTGTGCAACCATGCGAACATGCTATCTCTTTTGTGTTTATATCTAGTTGCGGTTCGCTTACTGCAACTGCATTTTTGCTTAATAATAAATTTTTATTAAAAAGTTTTGCATCAGTTCCTAACGCAGTTTTATCTACATATATGTTTCCTATAAAACTGCTATTAGATTTATCATCAACTACGGACTTTACATCTATGTCACTAATGCTATTGTTTTCTAAATGGTTTACTAGAACGCCAACATGATTACTCTGTTCTTTTGATAAATCATATCGACCGTCTAAAACTACTTGACTACTTCTGTATATATCAAAATCAAAAAATTCTTGTGTGTAATGAGAACCTTTTCCACTCGATTGAACAATTACATCACTTTCTGGAAAGCAAATAAATTTACTGTCTACAACTGTTAAAGAACTGTCGTCGCCTAATGTTCTTCTAACAATTTCAAGTTTTGCACCCTGCCTTACTAGGTATGTTATTTTAATTAATTTGCAACTGTCTAACTTAGGTTTGACAACTTCTTCTAATCTAACATGAGAATGGTTGCCTATATCAACAATAAAATTTATACATGATAAATCGTTATCGATTGTTTCTTCATCAAATACAATACAACAATCTTCAACTACAGCAGTATCGAATTTCAAACCCACCGGTCCTGTGGTATTTAAAAATGCAAAGTCTGATACTCTTCCGGTTGGCTCAAAATAAGGCTCATATGGTTTCAGATTTGAATGTTTTTTACTAAATGTATCTAATACTCTAACACCATAAGCATATTCTTCAAAAGGAGATATTATTCTACCATCTTCTATATGCCAATCCATTTGATAATCGTTTTCTGCTTTGCCAGGTATTACAGTATGGTGTGGAGTTTTATTAATGTGTTGACCTAGTCTTTTTGCATTCATATTTTTGTGTATGTAACTCGACAAAGGGTTTTGTTTTGCAATACTTTTTGTAAATTTTTCTACTGCTTCAGGCCACAGTTTTTTATTCTTATCCCACAGCATGTTTTGTCTTATTTCTAATGCTAACAGATTAGGCAACTCGTGTAAACTATATTCTAAATAATCTTTAGACATTTGCAAAACCTTCTTCGAAGATCTTATATGCAACATCTTTACCTTCATATTGTTTAATTTTTTGATCTTTCATAATGCTTACAGAATCTACATTTAAATCTTCTATCAGTTGCTGATAGTGTGTAATAATAATTAGTGTTTTATTATCGTCTGCATTAGCATAATTATTAAGTTGTTCTGTTAATAGTTTTATGCCATCAACGTCTAATCCACTGTCAGGCTCATCTAATATTGCACACTTTGGATTCATCATTAACATCTGTATTAGTTCGTTTTTCTTTCTTTCACCACCACTGCTATCCACATTGAGGTGCCTTTTATCCCACTGAGAATCTAATCCAAATCCTTCTGCAAGTTCTCTGAACTTTATTAAATCTTCTTTAATTTGTAATGGCTCTCCTATAGATGATCTAGCCTGTTTGATAAATTGAAAATTACTAAGACCAGGCACAGGTGAGGGTGATTGGAAACCTACAAATAAGCCTGCCCTCGCTCTTTCAAAAGTTTCCAATGCTAGTAAGTCTTTACCAAAGAACTCAACTGCGCCTGTGGTTTCGTAATTAAAATGACCCATTAATGCATTTGCAAAACTGCTCTTGCCTACACCATTAGGTCCCATAAGGATATGTATGCCTGGCCCAAATTCTATATGGACATCATTTAGTATTGTTTTGTTGTCTACTTTGACTGTAAATTCTTGTGTAACTAACATGTCTTAATGATTTCTTCCTCCGTCAAATACACAAACAAAATACAATCCAAAATGTCCTGTATTAAACACTCTGTGATATTCTCCATCTTCGATGCAAACAACGTCTCCTTCTTTAACAGGAAAACGTTCTTCATTTATTTGCATTTCTCCTTCACCTTTTATGAACATATACACTTCTTCTTGGCCTGAGTGTGAATGTCCGTTAGTGCATTGATTTGCTCTTAGGAATGTGCTACTTAAAATTAAGTTATTTCCAAATGCATTGTCTTTGAGAAGATATTGTGAATTATCTTTTACAACTTCACCGCCTATGTCATCTATTTTTACTTTTATCATCCTACTGCTCCTTCTAAGGTTACACTTAATAATTTATTTGCCTCAGCGGCAAATTCTAATGGCAACTTCTGAAATATATCTTTACAAAATCCATTAACTATACAATTCAATGCGTCCTCTTCGTCCATGCCTCTCGACATCAAGTAGTAAAGTGCTTCTTCGCTGACTTTTCCTGCACTTGCTTCATGTTCTACTATACTGTTATTATTATACTGCTGAACCACCGGTATTGTCAAGGCCTTACTGTCATCTAACATTAGACTATCACATACTGTGTAGTTTCTGCTGTTCTCAGCCTTTTTACCTATTCTGACTTGTCCTCGGTATGTGTTACTGCTGTCGCCAAAACTAATACCTTTACTAATAATTGTGCTTTTAGTGTTCTTACCCACATGCAACATTTTGGTGCCTGTGTCAGCCATCTGTTTGCCTTTTGTTACAGCGACAGAATAAAACTCGCCAACACTATTATCGCCACGTAATATACATGAAGGATATTTCCAAGTGACAGCAGAGCCAGTTTCAACCTGGGTCCAACTAATTTTACTATTTTCACCTTTACAAATTCCTCTCTTGGTTACAAAGTTTAATACACCGCCGACTCCATCTTCATCGCCTGGATACCAATTCTGCACGGTGCTATATTTAATTTCTGCTCTATCATGTGTTACCAGTTCTACAACTGCGGCATGTAATGTATTTTCATCATATGCTGGTGCGGTGCAACCTTCTAAGTAACTAACATAACTGTCATCATCTGCTATTATCAATGTGCGTTCAAACTGCCCTGTGTTTCTTGCATTGATTCTAAAGTATGTATTAAGTTCCATAGGACACTTAACACCTTTAGGAATATAACAGAAAGTGCCGTCCGTAAAGACGGCACTATTTAGGCAAGCAAAGTAATTATCCTTATAGGGGATAACACTACCTAAATACTGTTTGACTAATTCTGGGTGTTCTTGTATGGCTTCACTTATACTGCAAAATATAATGCCATGGCTTTTTAATTCTTTCTGAAATGTTGTGGCAATACTTACACTATCGAATACTGCATCAATGGCCACCGTAGGTATTAAGTTATCTGGCTTTTTTGTTTCAACTCCTAGCAATGCATCACGTTCATGCAAAGGCACACCTAGTTTTTCAAATGTGTCTAATATTTCTTGTGGGATATCTTCTTTGCTTCTAAACTTTGGTGCTGAATAGTAACTTAATGCTTGATAGTCTATTGGATCATACTTTACATTTGCCCAGGTAGGTTCTTTAATTTTTTGTAAATGTGCAAATGCTTTGAGTCTAAATTCTGTTACCCACTCAGGTTCGTTTTTAACAGCACTTAGTTTTTTGACTGTATCTTCTGTAAGGCCTGGTTCAAAGTCCTCACTATCTACTTCTGTGCTGAATCCTGCTGTATATTTGTTATCAAACTCTTTCACTCTAACTTCTCAATGACGACTTTTAATGGATGTCCATTGTGGCGTGAAATCATCAAAGATTCGTTTTGCTTTTGTTCTGCTACTTCGTGACTGTATGTTCCTGCAACTCCTTGACCTTCTTCGTGAATCTTCATTGTTATTGCAGTTGCTTCATCTAAAGTTCTATTAAAAACTTCTACCAACAACTGTATTACAAAGTCCATAGGAGTATAATCATCGTTTAATAACAATACATTATATCTATTTGGGAATACAAGTTCTACCTTGTCTCTTGTTTCTACTTGTTCAATGGGCATATTTAAATTATACTAAATTTAAAAGATTTGTCAAGTATTATTTCTGGTGTTTAGGTAATTTTGCCTCTACAAACATTTCATGCTTTCTTTTGACAGGATTAAACTTTTTCATTTTAAGTTTTCTATTTTCCTGTATCAAACTTTTAGTTTTGTATGCGGTATAGTGCCACGTGTGGCTATCTCTAGTTTCACCTTCAGGAATCATATAAACTATGATTTTACCTTTCTTACTTTTGCTTGCCATATCTTTCTATTAAATTGAGGTAGACAATTTACTGCCTACCCCAATATTTACCTTAAAAATTAACTAATGCTAATCTTTTGTGGCTTCATTGCGTCAGGCA
>MDTE01031753.1_pt1 | contig 11908 bp, 12 predicted proteins | sample 811231 | NCBI WGS metagenome assembly MDTE01 (sample SAMN05326651, study PRJNA326480) | marine metagenome | isolation source: seawater | place: Indian Ocean: Red Sea | collected 2010
AATGCCATAATTCAAGTACCATTGGAAATTCAGAATTCTTTTATAAGCACACTAAACTTAAATCCTAACATTCCCTTGAATGATCAAAGACTAATTTCTCGCATGAAAAGTATCGGTAACTTAAGTGTGAATTCTGACTTTATTAAATCCATGCAATCAACGTCGATGGACCAAAATATTCACACACATAGCATTATAGGAATAGGAAAATTAAGTTGGTGGAAAAAATTAGAATCTACAAATGACTTTGTAGTGAGCTACGAAAGCTCACATCTTGAAAATACAGATTCAGAGTTAACTGTTTCCGGTTGGCATGATTTACAAAAAAATTCCAAAGCAATTTCTGAAGTGGGCAGAATATTAAAAGAACACTATTGAAGCTGTTATAATGAAAACTACACTTTTACATGAGGTCAATGAACCTGATGGAGCTGAAAAAACATTCAGTAAAGTTATAGAGCTTATTAATTCAGCTAAATCCAGCATCATAATTCACATGTACGTTTGGCGCTCCGATAATATTGGGAACGCTATAGGAGATGCATTGTGCGATGCTGCAGACCGCGGTATAAAAATTCAGATCAAGAAAGAGTGGTCGGCCATGATGTATGAGTGGATAGAAATGAACCAAAAATCTTATCTCCCTTCCAAACCTTCAATATTGACAAAACTTTGGTGGAAAATAATTCGCCCTACTTTTCCGAAAACATTCGTTAAAGATGATTATATTTCCGGGGTTGGAAGTAAATTATTAGAGAAAAAAAATGTAAGTATTGAATGGATCAAAAAAGTAAAGACGCATCAAAAATATTATCTTTTCGACAACAAGCACTTAATCACAGGAAGCATTAACATTGAGGACCGACACAGAAAATATTTTGATTACATGGTACACATCGAAAGTAAAGAACTGTCTAATCGATTTAAATCTAGGCTTAAAGGAGATGTGGAATATGTAAAAGATCAAGATATTGAATTTATTTTCAATCAACCAATGAACGATGAAAACAGGTTCGAAATAAAACCTCTTATCATTGAATTAATTAATCAGGCAAAAAATGATATCTACATTGAAGCTGCTTACATTGGAGACCACGACATTGACGAAGCAATTATTAAAGCGGCTAACAGAAAAGTAGAAGTGAGTATTCTTATCTCAGAACAAGCTAACATAGGAAATGATAACAACTACCGAAGAGCTGAAAAAATTATGAATGAAAGTTCAGCAAAAATTTATCTCTCAAAAAAAATGATCCACTCCAAAATGCTTGTTTTTGATAGGAAAATTGTAATGAGCGGTTCAGCCAATTTATCAATTTTTTCAATGAACAATGCCGGAGAACTGAATTTATTGATCAGAAACTCTAAATTAGTGGATGATTTTCTAAAAATTGCTGATTGGAGAAAATCAGTTTCCATGAAAGTAGATAAATTAAAAACTCTTAAAAGTTACAACAAAATTATCGCTTTCCTTCAAGAGTTACATCAAAAACTAAAATTGTAATCGATAATTAGGTTGTTAAATTATTACTATGCTAGAATTCAGTGATTTACCGTATCAATTTGTTGCACCAAAACCCAATCATTTCATTATTGGGCTTGGAAGGTTCGTCAATCGTTTCATTGGACTGCCTAGTAAAAATCATCTAATAAAAAATATTGAGCTTTCCGGATTAGATAGCTATTTGGAAACACGGTCAGACAACAAAGCAAGATATGTCATTGTATGCAATCATCCAACTCATAGTGATCCACAGGTGGTCAATGAGATTTGCAGAAGGATGAATATTAGACCTGCATTCATGGCCGCTTATGATGTATTTGCGAGAAGCAAAATTACTTCTTGGGTAATGCAGAGAGTAGGTGCATTCAGTGTTGATAGAGAGGCGAGTGACAGAAAGGCCATGAAGTGTGCTGGAGAAATCCTTGATCAAGGGCAATATCCCTTGGTCATTTTTCCAGAGGGAAATGTTTATCTTTGCAATGATAGAGTTATGCCCTTTGCAGAAGGCGCGGCATTTATCGCACTCAGAGCACAAATGAAATTAGGTAATGACCATCCTATTTATGCAATTCCAATTTCGCTAAAATACACTCATATTGAAGATGTACGTGAAAAGGTCACTGATAAATTGAAATCAATTGCCAAAAAATTTGGCAGTAATCTATCCAAAGAGGAACCCATAATCGATGAAATCACCAGAGTGAGCATACTGACACTTTCAGAACATTTAAAAGACCATGGATACAATGTTCCTAAAGAAGATTTTGAAGTAGAACAAATTATTAATGATTCCGCAGAACAAATAATTGAAAAATTAGAAACTGCACTCGATATGAATCTCAAGGAGGAAGAGCCCTTAATATCTAGAATTCGAAAAATTAGATCAAAAATACACTCAATCAAAATTGAGCCTAAAGATTCAGATGGAAGTAACATTCCTGAAAACATTGCCAATCAAGCAATGTTAGCTCTAAGAATACTTGGCTATTCGGGAGGATATGCAAAACAAAACCCCAACACAGACCGTATTACAGAAACAGTAATTAGACTTTCGGAGGACATACATTCAACCTTAGAAAAACCAATCGGCAAAAGAAACGTTTTTGCCAAAATTGGAAAACCAATTGATTTGCGAACAAGAATAAATTCGAAAGGCAAAATCGATAGAGATGCGATATCAAAGCTCACTGAGGATCTTGAAAATAATATTCAGATTAATATTAACCAAGCCAATGAGGAAAATAAAAATATAGGCGGAGAAAAATTTTAAGATGATTATAAATTTGGATAATACTATCATTCATAATATTTTTATATCTGAGGACCATAACTTTTATGGTCACCATGGAAAAGCTCCAGGAACAACTCCAATGGTTGAAGTTAATGAAGTGATTTGTGAAGCTGGAAAAGGGATTGTAGGTGACCGATTCCACAACTACAAAGAAGACTACAAAGGACAGATAACTTTTTTCTCTTTAGAAGTTTATAATGACATATCCGCGACTTTTGAAATAGAAAATCTGTCTCCCTCAGCCTTCAGAAGAAATGTTATAATAAGTGGAATTGATTTAAATTCATTAATTGATAATGAATTTAAATTACAAGGCATCAATTTCCTTGGCACCCAAGAAGCTGCTCCTTGTTACTGGATGAATGGAGCAATAGCTGAGGGAGCAGAAGAAGCAATGAAGGGCAGAGGAGGATTGAGGGCAAAAATATTGACAAACGGCAGACTCAAAAAGAGTCCAGAAGGCTAATTTATGAATGGAACTTTTTCGGCCACTATCCTAGCAGGAGGAACCTCCAAACGATTCGGTAAGGACAAAGCATTCCACTTAATTGAATCCGTTCCAATGTGGGAACTACAAACCCGCAAAGTAAGTCAGCTAATGCCGTCCGAGATAATTATCTCAGCAAATGAAAAACAAGAATTTAAAACAGATCTCAAAATAGTTATAGACTCCCAGTACGATGAAGGCCCCCTTAGGGGATTAGTTGACACTTTGAATGCAACCAAAGCTGAAAGGATGCTTTTGTTGGCGGTTGACCTACCTAAGATGCCTATCAACTTTCTCGGTGAATTAATCTATTCAGGTTGCGGAACAATACCTGTTCATAAAAATGGAATGACGGAGCCCCTAGCGGCAGTGTACCCCAAAAGCCTTATCAAATTAGCAGAAAAAAACTTAAAATTAGGAATATTAAAGATGCAAACATTTACTGCTCAGGCAATAGATGAAGGTTTTCTTAAAGAAAGACCCATCAAAGATTCCGAAATTTCATTCTTCGAAAATCTTAATTACTCTAATATTTGAAATAAGAATGGAAAATCATTCCAGAGCAATCAAAATCAATAAATACCGCGATGGAGAATCTAATAGCATCGAGGATTTCGTGGCCGTTGAAGAACCCCTAGAAATAAGAATTGAAAATAGAAGTATTGCAATCGTGATGAGAACTCCAGGTCATGATCAGGAGTTAACAGCCGGTTTTCTATTAAGTGAAGGAGCTATCAAAAACTCCAAAGAGATTTTCGAAATCTCAGAATGTATCAACCAGTCAAAAGATGATAAAGAAATAGGCAATTATGTTGATGTGATTTTAACAGATAATTCTAATTTTAATTTTGAAAATCTAACGAGGCATGTTTTTACATCATCTAGCTGTGGAGTATGTGGAAAAGCCACATTGGAATCAGTCATGACTGAGTTCGAAAAAATCCACAAAACAACAAAAATAAGCCCTGAAAAAATATTAAAGTTACCCGAGAAATTATTATTAGCTCAAGAGACATTCAAGAAAACAGGCGGCTTACATGCGAGCGCACTTTTTGATGAGAACGGTGAAATCGTGATAATACGAGAAGATGTTGGACGTCATAATGCTTTGGATAAAGTGATTGGATATGCTCTTCTTAATAATATGTTACCACTTCAAAATCACATTCTTTTGTTGAGTGGAAGAATTTCTTTCGAACTAATGCAAAAATCTTTAGCTGCCGGAATACCAACTATAGCTGGAATATCTGCACCAAGTTCTCTCGCCGTCGATTTTGCTAAAGAGTCTGGTCAGAATTTAATTGGTTTTCTTCGTGAAAACACAATGAATATATACACATAAATTTAATCTTATATTTTGATGATTAGTATCGAAGATTATTTAGAGGACATTGTTGGAAAAGCTATGAGAGGAAAAGGTTTGTCCTTGGATAAATTGTCAGATCTATCTAACGTTTCCAAGGACTCGATTAAGGAATTATTAGAGGGAGAATGCAATGAATCCGTTATCTCATCAATTGCTCCCCACTTAGATCTTGATACAGCTTCACTGATCAGAGCGGGGAAAAAATCATGGAGACCTGAAGCGGTAATTCTAGATGGAGTTTCTATTTACAACACTCCATGGAATGATATGTACGTTAATTCTTTTTTGGTTTGGGATCCTTCTAATGATTCAGCTGCTGTGTTTGATACGGGCACTAATTGCGAAGAATTAATAAATGAAGTCCAGAATAGGAATCTTAGAATAGAATCTATTTTCTTAACTCACACTCACGGTGACCACATCGCCGATCTTCCAAAATTAATGGCTAATTTCCCTGATGCTGAACTATACACTTCATCAAAAGAGCCAGTTGAGGGGGCAAATTTAATTAATTGTGGCCATCAATTTGAAATAGGAATATTAAAAGGAACCGCTTTTTTGACTCATGGGCACTCAGTGGGAGGGCTGACTTATTTCATAAAAGGCTTAGATAGACCAATTGCAATTGTTGGAGATGCACTTTTTGCTGGATCTATGGGTGGAGGCATGGTGTCATATGAGGATGCATTAAGAACAAATAGGCAACATATTTTCTCTTTACCAGATGATACAGTTGTGTGCCCTGGACACGGCCCAATGACATCAATTAAAGAAGAGAAACAAATGAACCCTTTTTATCCCGAATATAAAAATTAATAAAATTATGAATCAAAAAATTGGATTTGTTGGAGTTGGACGTATGGGCGCTAATATGGCGAGAAACCTCAAAGATAAAGGATACGAGATTTCATCCGTTAATGATGTAAACAAGGAAGCTGCAGCAGAATTAGCTCAAGAATTAGGTTGTCTTCATGCCGAAAATCTCGCTCAGGTCACTGAATCATCTGACATCATATTTACTGTCATAACTAATGACGATGCCATGAGAAGCATTTATTTCTCTGAAGATGATAACTTATTAATAAATGCAAGTGGAAAGACATTTATCAATTGCGCCACATTATCACCTGGAATTCAGAAAGAGGTTGCTGATGCTGCAGAAGAATCTGGCGCTGGTGCCTTAGAAGGTTGTATGGCTTCAAGTATTCCACAGGCTAGAGAAGGTAAACTATATCTAATGATCGGAGGCAAGGAGGATCTCTTCAATTCAATGAAGCCGATTCTTGAAGATATGAGCATAAATCTTAAGCTCATTGGAGACATCGGTAGAGCCGCTCAAGTCAAAGCACTAGTGAACATGGTAATGAATATTAACACCGCAGGACTCGCCGAAGGACTTGGTTTGGCAGATGCATTAGGCCTAGATCTAGAGATGGTTTGTGACGTCTTCTCACAAACAGGTGCTAATTCTCGCGTGCTTGAAACTGATGCTGAAGATATGATTGCAAGAGACCATGAAGCATGGTTTAGCGCGGAACATGCTGCAAAAGACTCTGGGATTGCGGCAGATATTGCAAACAGCGTTGGTGTAAATCTTCCACTCAATGATGCAACTTGTTCACAGTTTAACAAGCTTGTTGAAGATGGGAAAGGCGACCTTGATAAATCTGGAGTTGCAGAACTGACTTTCAAAGGGAGGCACCCCTAAACCTGTTAAATAGGTATACTTTTATTATTAATGGCGGCAACGTGCCTATCTATTGATTTCCCAGGAAAATCTAATTGTCTAGAAGCAGCATTTCTTTCAGATACCACTATATTACCCCCAAGCAATTTGAGTAACTCTAAAGCAAGGAGATGCTCTCTATCGAAGTAAGATGTTATAATTAGAATTCCTGTATTGGATAAACTATTCAAAGCGTATTCGTAGATTTTTTGCCACGTTGGTCTGTCGTGCCATAAATTCTGATGTCTAATAAAGATAACATCAAACTTTGATGGAATTTGACCATACTTACTTAAATTAACAGCATTGTCGGCAATAAACTCAACACCTTGAGCACTTTCTCCAGAATTAACTATTTTAGGATTCATTGCTGATTTAAAGATAGATTCAGTTGCCGCATATCTTCTTTTAGCTTTATCAATTTCAGCATCCCTGAGATCTACAGAAAATTGTTTAACTGATAGACCATGCCTTCCCCAGAATGCTGGTAGCACTGAACCTTCTTCACAATATCCACAAGCAAGATTCAAGAGATCAATTCGGTCTTTTCCCTTTCCAGGGTCAAGATTTGCTTTGATCTGAATTCTTTCGAGCATCAACCAAAGATTCCGCATATCTTCACCAAAAAATTCACTATTGTTAAATTCTTGTCTCATTTGCTTTAACAAAGCTGGATCAAGGTTTTCAGACTGATTATTGCCTGAAAAATGTGATAAAAGAGAATCAAACATAATGACTCCTAAACCAGAGTCTTTTGCACTCGAAATTGGGGATATGTTTTGTTCTTCCTCCATTATGCTAACATATGTTAGATTGCTTGCTTAGCTCTGTATAGAACGCTAATATTTAAAAATAATGAAATTTTGCACAATACTCACAATTCTAAGTCTCACAACATCAAGCCTATTTGCTGACGATCACGCAAAAGACCATAATGATTTTATTCCAATTTTTGATGGTAAAACACTTAAAAATTGGAATGGCGACCCAAAGTTCTGGAGCGTCAAGGATGGAGCCATAACCGGACAAACCACAGCAGCTAATCCGACTCGCGGAAATACATTTATTATTTGGGAGGCCGGGGAACTTGATGATTTTGAACTTAAATTAAAATTCAAAATTAGTGCCGGCAATTCAGGCATACAGTTCAGAAGTTTTAAATTAGAGAATGGTCCTGACGAATGGAGGGTCGGTGGATACCAAGCAGATTTTGAAGCAGGTGACACCTGGAGCGGAACCTTGTACGGTGAACAGTTTGGTGGTGTCTTTGCCAAAAGAGGACAGCGTATCAATATAGATGATAAAGGTAAAAAAACACAAGGTGAGGCCGTTGGTGATCCTAAAAAATTGAATGACGTCATCAAAAAAGGTGATTGGAACGAGTATCACATTATTGCCAGAGGCTACAACATTAAGCAGTCCATTAATGGGCAACTTATGGCAGAAGTGACAGACAACGGCCCTAAAAAAAGAAGACAGGGAATACTTGCGTTTCAACTTCATGCTGGGCCACCCATGACTGTTCAATTCAAAGATGTTATGTTAAAGAGACTTAAACTTGTAGATGCAAAAAAGATTTGTTTTTACGCAGGTACAAGATCTCACGGCTGGGGAGCCCATGAGCATAATGCAGGAAACATACTTCTGGCCAAGAGACTAAGAGCTCACTACGGAGATAAAATCGTCACTAGTTTATACAAAGATGGTTGGCCAAAGGATCCAACTGCAATGCAAAATGCAGACGCACTAATTATGTTCTGCACTGGAGGTGGGGCTCACTTTGCAAAATTCCATTTAAGGCAAATAGATTACCACCAGAAAAGAGGCATGGGAGTTGGATCTATTCACTATGCGGTTGAGATACCAAAAGGCAATCAAGGGGGTGACAAGTTCCTCGAATGGATGGGTGGATTTTTTGAGGCGCACTGGTCAGTGAACCCTCACTGGACCCCAGAATTTAAGACTTTCCCAGATCACCCCGTAGCTAACGGAGTAAAGCCTTTCAAAATAAATGATGAGTGGTATTACCACATGCGTTTTAGAGATGAAATGAAGGGTATTACCCCAATACTAAGCGCACTTCCTGGACCTGAAACTCTTAAAAGACGTGATGGAGCCCATAGTGGAAATCCCCATGTAAGAGCTTCTGTTCTTGAAAGGAAAGAAACGCAGCATGTCGTATGGGCTACAGAAAATGAAAATGGCGCCGGCAGAGGATTCGGATTCACAGGAGCTCACGTCCACAATAACTGGGCAGATGACAATTTCAGAAAAGTTGGCTTAAATGCAATCGCTTGGATCGCCGGACTAGATATTCCTGAGGGAGGTGTTCCCAGTCAAAGGCCTGACAAAGCGGAACTTGAGTCAAATCAGGATTACGCCAAAAGATAACTGAGAATATCTAATAACCTCAGAATATCTGCTAACTAATCTGCAGGTAAATGATCTATTGCTATTATTTAGTCACTTGTATTTAAGCCCCTAGGATAGTAAATAAAAGATATTATGAGCTCCATGATTGAAGCCCTCATCAAAGCTGCTTTTGAAAATAAAGCCAGTGACATCTTTCTTAGTGAAGGAAGCATTGCCAGAATGAAAGTGAACGGACAACTCATGATAGCTGGTGATGATCCGATAGAAAATGAGGACATGGTTGCTTTCTGGAAGAGGTGTGGCGCCGATCCAGAATATGATGGAGACAGAGATTCAAGTTATGTAGCTCATAATGGTGTTCGATTCAGGGTTAACCTAAACAGACATCTTGGCAATCTTGGTGCAGTTTTGAGGCAAATTAATACTGAAATACCTGATCTCGATAGTTTAGGAGTACCAGTAGAAATACTAACGAAGTGGGTTACTGCTCCGGCTGGAATCATACTCATCACCGGCCCCACTGGATCAGGTAAATCTACCACCTTAGCTTCAAGTCTAGAATGGCTAAATCAAAACTATGCTAAACATATAGTGACAATTGAGGACCCAATCGAATATTTATTCACCTCAAAAAAATCACTTTTTACTCAAAGAGAAGTTCATACCGACACAGATTCTTTTGCCAGAGGGTTGAGGAGCTCATTAAGACAAGCTCCGGATGTTATTCTTCTGGGTGAAATTCGGGATCCCGAGACAGCTAAGATTGCGCTTCAGGCAGCTGAAACAGGACATCTCGTTCTCGCAACCCTTCACAGCGCAAATGTTTCAGAAACAATCGAACGTCTAACTAACCTATTCCCGAGTCAGGATCGCGAAAGTCAGCTCCAATTACTTTCCAATTTGCTGATTGGAATATGTTGTCAATTATTGTTACCTGCAGCTTATGGTGGACTACACCTTGTAACCGAACACCTAGAAAATTCGGGTGTTATTAGGAATTACATTCGGGAATCAAGAATATCTGAAATTGTTGATTTTATCGGACGAGGCGATAATCCCAATAATAAGATTTTCATGAATGCACTTGTAGAGGCTGCACAAAAAGGACACCTAACAAGTGAGGAAGCCGCGTCAGCATCAGGCAATGAATCTGATTTTGACAGGGCAATGAGAGGCATATCGTAATTTCTCTAATATGAGTACCAAAAAACATATAGTAGACTATCTAAGTGAAACAAGAAACCGTGGAGGTTCTGATTTACACATTACCGGTGACGCTCCTCCAGCATGCAGAATTAATGGAACTCTAGAGGCCCTTGCAGATCATGATATTAGTCCAGACGAAGCTAAAGAATTAGTTCTCGGTGTACTCTCAGAATCTCAAAGAGCAAGATTGGAAGAAGACTTAGAATTAGATTTTTCAATTTCAATCAAGGATGTTGGGCGGTTCAGAGCAAATGCTCATTATGTCAGAGGTTCAATTGAAGGTGCATTCCGTTACATTCCCACAGAGATACCTGAATTAGCTCATCTTGGTCATGGTCCAGCAGTGAGTGACCTTTGCTCATTAAGGCAGGGATTGATTTTGGTAACGGGAGTCACTGGTGCAGGAAAGACGACGACAATCGCATCAATGATTCAAAAAATCCTAAGAGAACGATCATGTGTTGCCGTAACAATTGAAGATCCGATAGAATATGTCTATGATCATGGATACGGATTGGTAAAACAAAGAGAACTAGGCCCGGACACTCATAGCTTTTCAAATGCGTTGCGTTCATCATTGAGGCAAGACCCAGACATAATAGTGGTAAGTGAGTTGAGAGATCTTGAAACCATCCGCACTGCGATAACGGCAGCTGAAACTGGTCATTTAGTTATCAGCACCCTTCACACCATAGATGCTCCAAAATCATTGGACAGAATGATCGATGTTTTTCCAGCTGATCAACAAGAAATGATAATAACCCAGTTATCAAATTGCCTACAGGCTGTTGTTTCTCAAAGATTAATCACTCGCCAAGACGCACCAGGAAGAGTGATGGCCTCAGAGATCATGAGAATTAACCATGGTATCAGAGCATGTATGATCGAGAGAAAGTTTGAACAGATCGTTGGCCTTATTCAGATTGGAAGCCAAGAAGGCATGCATACAATAGATGAAAGTTTAGCCCATTTACTTGTTAATAGGCATATTTCATTAAATGATGCACTTCTCAATTGTCGTGATGAGGAATACATTCACCAAAATTTCAAAGCTGTAGAGACTTCCACAAATCCTTGATTAAATAACTCATTAATTTAAACTATAAAAAATAATGATCGCTGATTACTTTTGGAAAGTTATTTTTCTTGTCTTACTTATCATTGGTTTAAACTATTGGTTTGATTGGCGCGATGAAGTAAATAGTTATAATAGGCATCTGAACGCCTTAGCCGAGATATTAGAGAAACCGACCAGAAAAGGTGACAAGGCATGTAGAACAGCAACTTTTCAGTCTATGTTTCATCTGTATAAAATTGAAAAAGTTAAGGGCGAAAAATTTGGAGTTCGCTCAGTCATGGACGAATTGTTAAAAGAAAATTTAATTAATATCTCACTCGAGGAAAGAAGTCTTTACGTTGATGTGCTTAGAGAAAATTATGATAACGCTAGAGACTTTGGTTTATTTAAAAATGAGCAAAGTCTTGAAGCCTTAGAAGAAGGAAGGGGAACAAAATTGATGGCTGGCCCATGGAGGGGAGAAACTCTTCAACTAGGTCACTTTATTTCTCCGGAGATCAACGACACCATTCAATATCATTTTGTTAATCGACTCATCTTGCCAGAGACTGTTAAAGCAGCAATGGAATTTGCAGACATAACAAAAGATGTCAGAGATAGAGCAGACAGAATGAAAAGAGCAAAAGTATTAGATGTTGGATCATGTGATTCAATTATAAGGCAATACAATACTCTTAGAGAATTATCCTCAAGGAATTGACGACTTCAAAAATTGAAACTTTCGATACTATTTATTTGTACTGGAAATATTTGTCGTAGCCCCATGGCAGAGGGACTATTTCAAAAACTACAGAAGAATAGTGAATTAGATATTGAAGTTCAATCTGCAGGGGTTTCAACTTTCGAGGGGCAGCAACCCAGTAAACATACATTGGAC
>MDTE01078395.1_pt1 | contig 11908 bp, 9 predicted proteins | sample 811231 | NCBI WGS metagenome assembly MDTE01 (sample SAMN05326651, study PRJNA326480) | marine metagenome | isolation source: seawater | place: Indian Ocean: Red Sea | collected 2010
CACGCATCGATCATTCATCATGACGACCATCGCGTCGACGACGACGACGACGACGACGACGACGACGCGTCGACGAACGCGTCGCGCGCGTGCATCGCGTCGCGCGCGCGTCGTCGTCGGCGCGAAAAACGCGAACGAGCTCGCGCTGTGCGCGGTGGGAGAGAATCGTCCCCATCCCGACAAGGCGGGGAAAGGGGGAGAGGACGCCTGGTTCGTCGTCGTCGACGCCGAGGGCGGGAACGGAACGATGTGCGTCGCGGATGGGGTGGGTGGATTCAACGAACAAGGGGTGGATCCGGGACTGTACGCGCGCGTGTTGAGTTACGAGGGATTGCGGGCGGCGACGCGGGACGGCGGCGACGACGATCCGAGACGGGTGGCGATCGAGGCGCAGGCGAACACAAAGTTGCCGGGTGCGGCGACGATGTGCGTGGTGCGTTTGAAGGGTACGTCGCTGACGTGCGCGAACGTCGGGGATTCGGGATTTCGCGTGGTGAGAGACGGCGCGGTGGCGTACGGGTCGACGGCGGGACAACACTATTTTAACTGCCCGTATCAGTTGCAGTATCGAGATTTGGCCGGGGAGTGCGACGCCGCCGAGGACGCGGACGTGTTTAGTTTTGACGTGCGCGAGGGTGACATCGTCGTCGCGGGGAGCGATGGGTTGTTCGATAACGTGTTCGACGAGGAAATCGCGAGCGTGGCGACGGCGGCGTACGCGGCGGCGGACGACGCGGCGGGCGGCGCGAGAGCGGCGGCCAAGGCGTTGGTGGAAGTGGCGAGAGGACACGCGGGGGATAAATCGTACGACTCACCGTACGCGCGAGAGATGGCGAAGAGCGACACCGATAAGGGTGGCGCGCCGAAGGCGGTGGGCTTGTTCGGCGGATTTCAGCAAATGATGGGCGGCGCGAGCGCGCGAACGGGCGGCAAGATGGACGACATCACCGTCATCGTCTCCGGCGTCGTCTCCACCGCGGCGGCGCGAGGGGCGTTGAAGGATGCGCAGGCGTTCGCCGCGTTGAACACCAAGGCGTTGACCAAGGCGCGAGGATTGGCCTCCGTCGAGGAAACCAAGGTGGCGCGCACGGTGGCGCTTCGCAAGGAGATGGACGCCGCGTTCAACGAAAAAGTCGCCCAGGCAAAGGCCAAGGAAAAAGCCGTCGCGGACGCTGACCCCGAGTTCACGCGCGCGCAGATCGACGCCATGGACGCGCCGACGATTCGTAAACTTTTGCAAGAGAGAGGACTCCCCTCGTCTGGCAAATTGGAGCGTCTGAAGGATCGTCTCGCGCAAGTGAAAGCGCTCTAGATGGTTTTTAAAACATATCGTACAGTGCGTGTGAGGATTCAAATCACGGTGATCGAACCGCCGTTCAGCGCGATCTGTTCGAGGAAGATTAAGGTCACCGCGATGGCGTACGTCCCGGAGGTGGCTCCGAGCGGTTCGTAGTCGACGTAATCAAAATACGCGCCCGCGCGTCCTTCCCCATAATCCTCGTACTCGCTCGTTTCGTTCGCGTCGACGCTGTTATTTTTCCCGAGATTGGTAAAGTGCATCGCGCGCGACGTGTCCACGCCTCGAGGTCCGCGAACTTCGGTCCCGTTCTTGAGCGGTCGAATCCATCGCGCGACGCGTTCGGTGAGCGTTTCGTTGGAGTCGCTCGAACCTGACTGCGCCGAGACCTCCCCGTCGTCGCCTCCACTCGCGTCGCGCGCGGTCAAGTCTTCCTCGACGATCGTGTTCACCTGATTGACGATGGTTGTCACGGCGTCGATGACTTTCGTGGCGTCATTGATGGCGTTCGCCACGGCGACTCCCTTGGACACCGAAGCCGCGACCGCGACCGCGGGATCGATGGACGACGCAACGTCGATGCCCGCATCGTAGCCGTGAAACACAATCTGGTTTGAAATCGTATTCTCGGCGGCGGCTTCGTACGAGGTGATGCCCACGCCGGGCGTCGCCACGCCGACGAGCGCGACGGTTACGTCCAGGCTGATGCGGATCTGCGGATCGACGACGTACTCCTCGAGAAGCGCGATGAATCGATCGCGAATGGCGAGAGGTAACGCACCAGGAAACGATTCAAACCAATTTGTCGTGTACGCCTCGACGTCGTCGTACGTAACCTCGCTGAATTCGGCGTCTTCGCTCAATCGTCTGCCGCCGCGCTCGGCGTCGGCGTCGGCGGTGGAATTTCGTCGAAGCAACGCGCGTCTCATCAATTCGCGCGTGGTTTTCGGATCGAGCGGATGTCGTACCTGCGTGATGACCTCGGCGCCCTCGGGTAATTTTCTCGCCTTGGCCTCCTTCGTCGACAAGAGTCGTCGTCGCCTTCGATCGCCGGCGCCGGAGATGGATTCCGCGGCGTATTCGTAGTCGTACTCTTCCTTCAAATCTTTTGGTTGCAGCGTCTGCTGAATCGCCATCGCGGCCGCCCCGCTCGCTTCAAACCCAAAACCGAAGAATTGTTCGATCCCCACGGCGCCTGTGAAGTCGCGATCGATCTGTCGCGGTCAGTCGACGCGTTCGACGTCTGCGCGGCGCTCCCGCCCGTCGATTTCGGCGCGCGACGACGCACCTCCCGCGAAAAATTCACTGAACACGGTGTTATCGAGCGTGCTAAACCCATCGATCACCCACTCCTGCGCCAAGACGGTGTCCGTGGTGACGCCGCTCGAAAAGTCTTGAATGGCGCCCGCGGCGAAACTCGCGAAGACGTTTGTAAATTTCGTATACCCGAGATCCGTCGACAGAATCATTTGTAGAAACTCCTCCGTCGGATTCGCCCCGATTTGGTTTCGAAGAATGAGCAGGGCGACGCGTAAAAACGTCGTGGGTTGTATGATGGCGTTCGTGATGACGCCCAGAGGTCCGACGGGAACGGTGAGCAGTTTTCTCTTCGCCGTCCCCGGGCCGGCGTCTTGGGCGACGCCGGGATGGTTCCTCTGCGCCGCGAAACATAAACACACAAAGAGGACGAGCGAACAGACGACGAACGCGCCCGCTCGAAAGTAGACGATTCGCTTCATCCGTTCGCGATCGAGCGCGAAGGTATCGCGCCACTCGGACGCGACGGGCGAGAGGGCCTCGAAAATGTCAAATGTCAAACGACTGGTCTCGGTAATGTCGGTACCTAGTATTGCATCTTTTTCACGCTTGATTGATTGTTTGTTTGTTTGTTTGATGTCCACGACGACGTCCTCACGCCACCATCATCTTGGCGCGACTCTTTTCAAACTCCTCCGCGTCCATGCCGATCCGAGACACGACGGCCAACACGTCCGCGAGCGAAATCACGCCCGTCGGTCGCCCCGCTTCGTCGACGATCCACACGCGATGCACCGCCTTGAGATCCATCTTTTCCAACACCTGCGTGATGGTATCCGTCGGTGCACACGACACGACGAGTTCATCCGCGTGTTGCATCAACGCCACGGCGAACGCGGACGAGTTCGGGTTAAAGACACCCTCGCGTCGTTCCACCGACGGCGTCCACGCGGGGAGTCGATGCGCGTGACAGAGAAATTCGCCAACCGGCAGGGCCAACGCCGCGAAGGACGCGCCGCCGCGAAGATGCGTGATGTCCGATTCAGCAATGGTACCCACGAGCGCTTGCGTCGCTTCATCGACGACCGGTAACGCACCGACGCGATGTCGCTGCATCTCCCGAAAACATTCAATCGTCGGCGCGCTCGCGCCCACCGACGCCACCGTCGGCGTCGACGTCAATCCTAATTCTTCGACCGACGCGTCTCGCCACGCCGGCGAGAGAATGTCCCGATTCGTGTGCAAATACATGCACACGTCCGATTGAGAGACGACGTATTCGATGAAGTTCTCGTCGTTCATCACCGCGAATCGATGCGGCGCCGCGCGCAGAGAGACGTCTCCCGGTTTCGATTCCGGCGTCACGTACAGACATCGTTGCAACGCGTCGGCGAGCGAATGATACGCCGTCGCCGATTTCCAAATCACCGTCCCGTCCCACTTCGTGCGCGCGTGTTTCAGAGGTAAAGATTCCAACTCGAGTCCGATCGTCGCCATGCGTCCCATGAGCGAGATGACGTCCCCGCTCTCCGTCGCGTCGAGCGTCGCGCCCGCGGCGTCGAATTTCGAGACGAGCGTCGCCGCCAAATCTCCGACGCTCAGAAAGCACAACGCCTCGTACTCCTCCGTGTTCATCGGCGTCTTATACCGAACCAAAGGCATCGATTGCACTCGAAGTCTTCGCATCATCGCGCACGCCTCACCGAACGTGTTCTCGTCGCCGATGATGAACGCGCCGCGACCTCGGAAATTTTCAGGCACGTCCCCGCGCGTCTTCGCGGCGAGTTTCGCTCTTTCGATGAGATACTTGTCCAGATTCGTGCGTCCGAGGACGTGTAACGGCGTTTCGAGCGGTGGTGTCATGACGTTCTTTCTCTGTTCGTTCGTCTCTCTCCGCGTCTAGAAATGACGCAAAGACAGCCTCGGGACAGCCTCCGGACGGATTCACGCCGACGCCGACGCGTCGTCGCCGTAATCGCCCGCGCGCGCCCTGGATTTCTTGATATCCGTGATCATTCCCTCTATTTTCTTCGCGCACGCGGCGAGTCTCTCGGGTGTGCCCCCACCTCGCCCGCTCGCGCGTCCGTCGATGGCATCGGCGACGATGGATTGTAATCGAGACTCGACGCGTCGTCGACGCGTCGGCGTGCTCGGCGAGGACGGATCGTCGCCGGTGAGAAGAAACGAACGAAGCGATTCTTCGTCTCGATCGCGATCGTCGTCGTCGGTGAAGACGAAGGATGAATCATCGTCGTCGGTGAAGACGAAAGAGCCGTCGTCGTCGCCGCGTCGTCGTCGTCCACCGTCGAGAGGCGCGGGACGGAGGTCGGGCGAATCCTCGCCGGACGGGGACGCGGGGACGTCGCCGAGGCGACGGAACCGTAACGTCGAGCGCTCGTTCGGAGACGCGCGCGCGAGACGCATCTTCGACGAGATGGACGACGACGATGACGTCGCCCCGGTCGTCGAACGGAGGATGGGAAAGTCTTCCTCGAGCGAATGGAATTCATCCGACGACGCGTCTTCGTCCGTCGTCGAATCGGCGGCGAGGACGCGCGGCGGTTTCGAAACCGTCGAACGTATGGGTGAAATCATCGTCAACGCCTCCTCGAATCGGTGCGCGGACCGATGGTGACGATGGTTGTCCTCGTTCTCCTCCTCGTCCTCGTCGCTCTCCGAAACGACGCGAGATAGCCAATCCGCGGTGGAATCGAGCGGCGCCGGCGGCGACGCGTCCCCGTACACTCTCTTCGCCTCCACCGCGAACGACGTCGACGCGTCGTCGTCACTCTCTTCGTATTCATATTCACACGCATCGTCGTTCGCGCGCACGGGCACGAAGGACGACACGGAAAACATCGCGCTTCGGGATCGTCCCGTCCCGCGCGTCGTCGCCGATCCTCCTCCCCGCCGCCGCCGCGCGTCCTCCTCTCTCCCGCACGCGCTTCGAAGATACTCCCCCAACACCCACGGTGGCGCCCCTTCCGTCAACATCGCCTTCAATTCATCGCACGTCTCGCCGTCATCGTTTCGAAATAAGAGTTTCCCCGCGCGCGCCCACGACGATCCCGCCGCGCGCGCCCCGTCGACGGCGCGCGCCGACGGCACGCAATACGCCACCACCGCCCGCGCGTCGTACCCATAATGCACCGCTCTCGCCTCCAACGGATTCCCCTTGACACACACCCGCGCCAATCTCGGAAAATACCCCAAATGTCTCAATTCCTCAACCTCCGCGATGTCGTTCCCCGAGACGTCGAGCGCCGTCAGCGCGGCGGGCAACGTCCTCGGCGTCTCCGCCAGCGAACACAACGCGTTCCCTCGCGCGTTCACGCACCGCAGCGCCGGACACCCTCGAACATCCGGCATGCTCTCCAATCCATTCTCTCTGACGTCCAGTTCCACCAGAGACGCGAACCCATCGATCGCCCCCGCGCCTCCGTCCCGCAACGCGTTTCGTCCCAGTCCCAACGCGCGCAATCGAGGCAACCACTCCCCCAACCCTCTCGTCGTCCGCACGCCGTTCTCCCTCGCCTCGATCGCGCGCAACGTCGCCCCGCACCCTCGCACGTCGTCCAGCGTCGTCAGACGATTCCTCGAACAATCCACGACGCGCAATCGACGCAAACGATCGACGCCTCGCAGATGCACCAAGCCGTTATTCGACACGTTGAGCGTCGTCACGCGCGCGTACGGTGCGAGTTCCGGGAGCGTCGTCAACCCGTGATGGTTCCAACGCAACGCGTGCGTCGAGTCATCGGGCGAATCGGGCGAGTCGTCGTCGTCGAGGGGTCGCGCGCGCGTCATGATGTGTCGATGTCGATGCACGTTTCGATGCCTCACATTCGCGCGCATGTCCAAATCGTGCGCGGGCATGCTCGCGGAGTTTCTCGATTGCGTCGAACGAAGCGCGTGCGCGACCAAGGAGGGGAAGACGCTGTCGGAGTGCGTGAGAGGGGAGAACGGGGCGGTGGCGCCGAGCGAGTGTGAGGTGAAACGTGGGAATTACTTTGCGTGTCGACGAGGGCAGTTGGACATGCGCTCGAGGTTACGAGGGAATAAAGGGTACTGATTCGCGGTAGGAACGCGTCGAAAGGACGAGGAGGGTCGTCATGCGTCGTGCGGTGTCGACGGCGTCGCGGTGCGTCGATGGGAGAGGGTCGTGGGGAGATCGTCTCGACGCGCGGCGCGGGCGGCGAAGACGGCGCGGAGGCGGCGCGGAGGCGGCGAGAAGCGGCGAGAGGGAGGAGAACGCGCGTTCCGTTTTCGCGTGCGTGGACGTTGGAAATGTCGGTGAACACGCGTTTCACTCGCGCGAGCTCGAGCGGGCGTGCGCGGTGGTTCGAACGAGATGTTTCTATGAAATCGAAAACGAACGGCGCGGCGAGACGTTGACGTTTTCCTTCGACGACGCCGACGAGGCGGACGAGGCCGATGAGGACGACTCGAACGCGACGCGAGCGTCCAAACCGCGATTACGGTGGTGGGAAGACCGAATCGCGAGCGAAACCGCGCGCGAGACGATGTTTCAGCGCGTGGGCATGCGCGGCGTGCGCACGTTCGCCGCGGCGACGCGCGCCGACGCCGACGGGACGCCCCTCGACGCCGACGTCGTCGCGTCGAACGCGACCACGCGCGAGAATCCCATCGACGTCACCGCGCTCCGTCGATGGAGCGTCGTGCGCGCGCGCACCGACGCCGAGGACGACGCGAATCTCTTCGTCGTCGCCGGGACGCTCGACGTCCATCTCGGCGCGTCGCTTCCCGGAGAAGACCTCGTCGGCGCGCGCCCGTCGCCCTCCGACGACGACGACGACACCGAGACCGACGCGTTCGACCCGATCGACGCCATCACAAATCCTCGTCGCGCCTACATCTTCAACGTGTGCGTGGCGCCAGAATTCCGAGGTCTCGGCGTCGCCGAGCGGCTTCTCGCCCGCGCGCACCGACATTTGCGCGACGACACCGACGTCGTCGCCGCGTACGCCCACGTCGAGATACGCAATCGCGCCGCGCGTCGCGCCTACGAAAAGGCATCATACGTCGTGGAACGCGAGCAATCCTTCGACGACGTCGACGCGCCTCGAGCGCTCTTATACCGACCCGTCCGCCGCGCCGACGAGGCGTCGCCGCGAAACGGTTCAAAAAGATGAATCATTCTCACGCGCGCATTCATTCAAACGGCAGTGTCCCGCGCGGGAAACCGTCGCGCGAAATCGCGACGAACGCGCGCGCGAAACGACGGTGACGATGTCCGGCGCCCTCATCGCCGGCGTGGGCGCGGTCGCGCTCGCGTTTCAGCGTAAAAAAGCCGAGCATCGACTCGAACGGGCCACCGTCGCCCGAGAGACGACGATCGGGGCGCTGCATCGCGATCGCGTCGACGCCGAGTGCGAGTTGGCGCTCGCGCACGCGGATCTCGAGGTGACGTCGCGAGCGCTGGAGGAGGCGGTGCGGGAGAGGGAGGCGGCGGAGGCCAAGGTTGAGGCGTTGGAGGGGGAAAAGACGGAGGGGGAGGCGAGAGCCAAGGCGGAGAAGGAACAGACGACGAAACTGCGGTTCTCACTCACCGTCGCCAACGGACGGGTGGATAAGATGCGAAAAGAGATCGAGACGCTCAAGGCGAAGGCGCGCGCGGACGCCAAGCTTGGGGAGGAGAATACGCGTTTGCGAGAACATAAAGAGGACTCGCAGAAAACCATCGAGTCGTCGAGGAAAAATATTCAAGAGCTCACCGAGCAAAACGGCGAGCTCAAGAGGAAACATCGACGGATGGAACATCAGTTGGAGGATCTGAAGGCGATGGAGGCCAAGGTTGAGGCGGCGCGAACGAGTAACGTGGAGTTGACGGAATCGCTCGAGGAGAAGAACCAGGAACTGTCGGCGGCGACGCACGCGTTGCAAGACGCGGAAATCAATCTGCGACAGGCGGAGAGTCACAACGTGCAACTCGGGATCGAGGTTGAGGAACTTCGCGAACAAGTCGTGCAGTTGCGCGCGCAGGAGATCGAACTTCAGCTGGAATTGAAGAGTATGCTCGAAACGTTGACCATGGTGACGCACCGAGACGAGGAGGAGGGCGAAGGCGAGGGGAAGGGCTTCGCGTCTCCCGTCCAACTCGAGCGCGTCATCGAAAAGTTCGACACGCCATTATCCGAACGCATCCACGGAGACGACGGGGACGACATGTCCGAGGTACAGTCTAGGATGGCGATATTGCTCTCTCGCGTGGAGGAGTGCAAGACGCCCGTCGGCATCTCCAAGGCGCTCGCCGAGTTGGACGATCTTCAATCCAAGCTTCGCGATCTTCAATCCGTCGAGGGCGATTCCGACGACATCATCCCGCAAGACGCGTCGTCTCCCGACGCTTGGCCGATCTCTCCGCCCTCGCCCGTGACCACGTCGAAGAATCTCGCCGACGAAGTCAACATCGGAGAGGTGACGCCGCCGCGCAGTTTGACGTTTGACGACGACGAGAAATCGGAGAAATCGGAGGCGACGACACCCGAACGCGCCCATTCGGACATGTGCGAAAAGTGCGGCATCGTTCCCAAGGCTGAAGGCTTGGAGCGGTGCGAGGAGTGCCACGCGAAGAAACAAGCCAAACTCGCCTCGGCGTCGCCGCTTCAACGCGGGTTAAACTCGTTTAAAAAGGTGCTCTCGCCCGGCAAGTCGAACGGTGGCAAGAAGAAGAAAGGAAAGAAAAAGTAATAACGCATCGAATGTCTAGGAATGTATTGTAATTTTTACGACGCATGCGCAGGTGAAATACAGCATTTCTAGAAATAGTCGTAAATCCCGAATCCGTCGTACGCCAGCGTCACCGCTCGCGCTCGATTTTGCGCGACGCGAATCACTTCCATCGCCGCAATGTGCGCGGTGATGTGCGCCCTCGAAGTGCTCATCCACGTCGTGAACGCCTCGCGAACGAATCTTTCGTTCGGGCCCAGACTCGTGCTCACGATGGACACGCCCGCGCTCGTCGTCGCCAATTCGATGACGGGCGACTTGACTTCTCTCGCCAAGGCGATGGCGGCGTCCGCCGCGGGAAGCGCGCTCGTTCGAATGAGGGCGTGGTACTTGTACGATTCCATGTCGTCGAGATCGCACAAGTCATCGACTTCGCACTCTTTGCGTAAAAAACGTCCGGAACCGCTCGCGCCGAGCACGTCCACGTTTCCGACGCCGATGGCGGCGAGCGCGGAGACGCACGCGTCGTTCGCCCCGGAATCGACGCCGCACACGAGGACGTACATCTCTCGCAATTTGTTCAGGGCGTCGTACCCGAACAGTTTACCCTGGGTCTCGAACCCGTCTGAATCGTCCTCGTCGCCGTCGTCGCCGTCGCCGCTCGGAAGCGTCTCGTACTCGCTCTTGTTCGGCGCGGGCGCGAGGTGCGCGTCGACGCGATCCGGCCGGTACAGCGAGAACGCCTCGACGTGCGTCCACTGATCGCACGCTCGCGTGGGCCCGCTCACGGCCGCAGTGCCAAATATGATCTTATCCAAAGCGATCGCGGCGACGAGCGCGCACATGCTCGCCGTCGGCGGCGCGTCGTCGTCGCCGGGCGCGCGCGTCGTCGCCGCCGCGCCGCTCGCCGTCAATAACGGTCTCGTCTCTGGATTCGCGCGCAAAAACTCGAAATGGAGCGCACCCTGCGTCTCATCTCGTCCATTCGAGCCATCGCGCGACGCCGTCTCCGCCGCACGCGTCTGTAAATCCTCCGCCCATCGACACGTCGCCGACGGTCGCAGCGCCTCGTACAGCGTCCGCTCGCCCGCGTCCGCGAACACCGTCCCCCTCACCGCCCTCGCCGTCGCCATCACGAACACCGGTCCGTTCCCACTCACCCCACTCGCTCTTCGACGCTCTCGCACCGCTTTCACCGCCTCCGCGATCCCACACGCGCCGCTCAGACCTCCGTCGTCGTCGCAGCTCGCCACGACGTCGGCGCCGCTCGTCGCGCACGCCTCCGCGTCCAACCTCCTCCCCTCCACGCCCGACGCTCGCGCCCGCGCCGTGACCAGCGCCCCCTCGCACGCGCGAGACTCCCCGTATCGATTCACCGCGTCCACGACGGCGTCCACGATGTCTCGACCGACGTCTTCGAACCGCAACGCGCCGCCGCTCGACTCGACGTCCTCCGTCTCCGCGAATCTGTACTCTCGCGGGTCGTGCACGAGAATCTCCAGCGACGCGCGCGACGTCGACGACGCGTCGAGCGACGCGACGTATCGCGCGAGATTCGCGGCGAGATTCGCGGCGACGCCGCCGCGCGCGCCCGTGATGAGGATTTTCTTCGCGGGCGACCGCGCGCGGGCATCCATCGTCTCCGACGCCGTCTCGCGCGAGCGCGGTGCGCGGTGCGCGGTGCGCGGTGCGCGAGGCGCGAGGCGTTCGGTCGCGTTCGGGCCGCGTCGCGCGCGGACGAACGTCGAGCGCGCGAAGAGCGCGCGCGCCGATGAATGAGGACCATTGGAAAATCTCCGGGAGCCGCGCGCGCGAGACGATCGACGGCACGACGTCGCGCGCGACGACCCTCGTCGAACGGTCGACGAGCGAGACGTGCATGGACATAGCGCGCGCGGTGGGACGAGCATTCGCGCGAGGAACGAGCGGACTCACGGGACGCGAGCGCGCGGAACGATCGACGGCGAGCGCGCGATTTTTGAGCAAAACCATGTCTGGGGACGACGTGACGGTGACGTTCAGTCACAACTGAGGTGCGAGGGGACGCGATGGCGAGGCGTTGTCTTTGGGTTCGGTTCGTTCGCGCGCGCGAGGCGTTCGAACGCGCGAGGGTGGGATGGGGAGGGGACGTCGAGCGCGGGACGCGCGAGGGCACCGAGCGGGAGACGACTCGACTGACGAGAGAGCGCGCGTCGTCGCGCGCGGGACGCGCGCAGACGGGGGGATGCAAGAATTCGAAGCCGCGAAAGCGGCGATTCTTAACGTGAGACCGAACGCGAACGTGGTGGCGAACCGGGTGGATAAATATCCAATCACGGTGACGGTTTCGTCGGGAGGTAAAGACGTCTGGAGCGGAAGACAACAGGGATTGTTCCGTAAGAATGGACGACCGGCGATGAAAGAAATCGAAGACGCGATGCGTGGCTTGCAGTAAAGTCGTGGATCGTTTCCTTGTGACTATTATTTACGCGCGAAAGAGGACGAGACGCAGCGAGTCGCGTCGACGAGGACGAGTGACGAACGGTTCGGAAAATCGCCTTCGCGCAATGTGAACCGGTTCTGATGTGTCTCTTCGTCGACGCGCGCGCGGTTACGATCGTCATAGCGTGTCATCGCTCGAAACGCGCCTCTGAGAGGCGAGGATTGAGCAATTTTATTGTTATC
>MDTE01140890.1_pt1 | contig 11908 bp, 9 predicted proteins | sample 811231 | NCBI WGS metagenome assembly MDTE01 (sample SAMN05326651, study PRJNA326480) | marine metagenome | isolation source: seawater | place: Indian Ocean: Red Sea | collected 2010
TAATGAAAACGGAGAAAATCGAACTGTGCTTCTGTTAGGTGAATTTGGTACCGCTGTTACCAATCCACCTGTTGAAGTTAGAGTTGTAGGGGATTTATTTTCAACTGATACTTTATCTGGAGAGTCAGCTTGTTCAGTAATCATAAACTTAAACGGAATCACTACCACGAATGTTATTCCGCTTGCTGATGGACCAAGTTTATTCTTTGCTCAAAGAATTGATGGTAATCTGAATGAATGTAATTCAGGAATACAAACTATTCAAGTTGCTTGGAACGGTGGCGTTACACCGTATATAAGTGGTGATACCGAATCCGACTTATTTCAATACTATGTTGGATATTCTGAGTGTTCTGGAGTTCTAATACCGCATGTGCCTATTTCGATAGCAGATATAGATGACAACGACAACTTCCACCAACTTTGTTTTTCTACAAGTGATGAAATTGCTAAAATTTCAATGATGGCTTTCACGGTTAAAGACCCAAACCACGATCCAAATTTATACAGTGAAATTTATGTTAGTTCCTGCACTCCTTAGAGACACTTAATGATGATAAGACACCAAATAGTCTTTCAATATTTATGGTTCAGAAACAAACGACAGAATATATCGAACCTCAAATTTGAATCCAATATTTATGTTAATCTATTTATTTTCTGGAGTTAAGTATTATTCTAATAAAAGATGGACTAGTAAAAATCCTAGTCTGTATTGTGTAGTAGACAACTCATTGGAAATATCGAACATTTTTAAACCAAGGTATTTTGAGTACACAATAATGTTTGTATATTTTATTCAAAGTAATTTGAATTAACATTGAATTTCTTCATTTCTTTTATTTATAATAATTTTTTTATTAAATGAGAGTCTATCAGAAAGTCTACTATTGGGGTCTATTATTCTCCAAAATGGAGATATTTTAGTTCCCTTCTTGCTTAAATTTTCATAATTATATTCAGCTACTATTCTCAAAAAAATTCCAGTAGTCATTGGGCAAGTAAAATCTGCACCATATTCAATTGCCAAGTCATTTCTCATAGTTTCAACTTCTGAAATATTACCTGATTCAATATGATTGATGTATTCTTGAATGATTAAAGGTGTGGGTATTAACATTTTAGAACCAGCAACATGACCCAAAAAATTCTTTTGAATCTTCTTTATTTCAAAATTTTTTTTTGAAAAAAATTTCTCTCTCCATGATTTAGCCATATTCAAAAATAAAAAAAACGGTTAACTATATAATAGTATAACCGTTTTATTGTTTTAGTAGCGGGAACCGGACTCGAACCGGTGACCTTTGGGTTATGAGCCCAACGAGCTACCTACTGCTCTATCCCGCGATATTGGACGTCAAAGATACAAACTTTATCAAAATTGGCAAACATAGAATAATACTTATGTGTAAATTTGTCTGTTGAGATGAAGAATCATAAGTCAGGTTTTGTAACAATTTTAGGTAACCCTAATGTGGGTAAATCCACTTTAATAAATGCTTTAGTTGGAGAACAGTTATCTTTAATTAATAAAAAAGCCCAAACCACAAGACATAGAATTTTAGGTTTAATAAACGACAAAAATTATCAAATTGTTTTGTCAGATACACCAGGAATTATTAAGCCAAACTACGGATTACAAGACTCAATGATGGATTTTGTTAAGGGGGCTATAATTGATTCAGATTTTTTAATTTATATGGTTCAAATAAATCAAAAAAATATCAAGGACGAAGTTATTTTTTCAAAAATAAAGTCTGCAGAAATACCTAAAATATTATTAATAAATAAAATTGATAAAGGTGATCAGGATAAATTAAACGAAACAATTAATTTTTGGAAAGAAAAATTACCAAATATTGATATATATCCTATTTCTGCTCTGACAGGTTTTTCTGTTAAAGAGTTAATAAATGTAATAGTAGAAAATCTTCCGACTTCACCGCCATATTTTCCAAAAGATCAATTTACAGATAAACCTGAAAGATTTTTCGTAAATGAAATAGTCAGAGGAGAAATTTTAAGATTATACAGTAAAGAAATACCTTACTCTGTTGAGGTAAATACTGTTTCATTTATTAGAAAAAATAAAATAATTCATATTGGTTGTGAAATTTATGTCGAGAAACAAACTCAAAAAGGAATTTTAATTGGACACAAAGGAGAGGCTTTAAAAAAAGTTGGAATTAGATCAAGAAAAAAATTACAAGCTTTTTTTGAAAAAAAAATTAACATTGAAATCTTTGTAAAGGTTTTAAAGAATTGGAGAAATAATAAAAAGTATTTAAAAAAATTTGGTTATAATATTTGATTAAAATATGAATGGAATTGTAGCAATTGTTGGAAGACCAAATGTAGGGAAGTCAACTTTATTCAATAGATTAATAGAAAAAAAAGATGCAATTGTTGATTCTGAAAGTGGTGTAACAAGAGATAGAAATTATGGAAAATGTGATTGGAATGGAAAAGAGTTTTCTATTATTGATACTGGAGGTTATTTGGTTGGAGGTAATGATATTTTTGAAAAACAAATTGATAAACAAGTTGAATTGGCAATTGATGAATGTGATCTTATAATTTTTTTAGTTGACGTAGAATCAGGACTAATTGGAATGGATCAAGAAGTATCTAAACTTTTATACAAATCTAAAAAGCCCTTTTTCTTAGCAGTAAATAAAGTTGATAATTCTTATAGACAAAATCAAATTCATGAGTTTTACCAAATTGGAGTTGATAAAATTTATCCCATTTCAGCAATTAATGGTTCAGGCACAGGAGATTTACTAGATGACGTTGTTATTAAATTACCAACTATCCAAAATGAAAATCAGCAAAATCTTCCCAAGTTTGCTGTAGTAGGTAGACCAAATGCAGGTAAATCGTCATATATCAATTCATTAATTGGTGAAACAAGATATATAGTTACTGATATACCTGGGACAACCAGAGATAGTATAGATACAAAATACAATTTGTATGGTTTTGAATTCATTTTAATTGATACCGCAGGTATTCGAAAAAAATCAAAAGTGAAGGAGAATATTGAGTTTTACTCAGTTATGAGATCAATAAGATCAATTGAGAGATCTGATGTGTGCTTCTTGATTTTTGACGCAACAAGAGAATTTGATAGTCAAGTTCAAAATATTTTTTGGTTAGCTGAAAAAAATAACAAAGGGATTGTGATTTTAGTTAATAAATGGGACCTAGTAAAAAAGTCTACAAGAACTATTGATGATTTTATTAATAAAATTAAAAAGAGAATTGAACCGTTTGATGATGTACCTATTATTTTTATTTCTTCGATAAATAAACAAAGAATTCATAAGGCCATTGAAAAAGGCATTCATGTTTTTAAAAATAGAGTAAAAAAAATAATTACTAGGGATTTGAATACTGATTTACTTGAAGTGATAAATAATACTCCACCTCCTTCAATAAAAGGAAAAAGTATAAATATAAAATTTTGCACTCAATTACCTGGACCATACCCACAGTTTGCTTTTTTTTGTAATTTACCTCAATATATTAAAGAAAATTACAGAAGATTTCTTGAAAATAAAATTAGAGATATATATGATTTTCAGGGATGTCCAATTAATATATATTTCAGAAAGAAATAATCTTATATACTAGATTTTAATTTTTCCAATTCACTTTTTATATTAATCAATTTTTGGACAATTTCTTTATCAGTTTTGATTTCTTTTGATCCACTGTTCAAATTTTTTTTTGCTCCTTCAATTGTAAGTTTTTCAACTTTTAATAAATGATAAATTGTTTTTAATATATCAATATCTTTTTGAAAATATTTTCTAATTCCATTTGATTTTTTTTTAGGATTCAATTCCTTAAATTCTTTTTCCCAAAACCTTAACAATGACGAGTTAACTTTAAAAGCTTTTGAAACCTCTCCAATATTATAGTAAAGTTTATTTTTTAATTCAATATTCATATACTAATCTAAAGATTCATTTTCTTGAGATGCCTGCTGGACTAAAATATTAAATTCATCAGGGGATAGATTTCCGTAATAAAAATTAATTGGATTAATTTTTTTTCCATCCTTTACAATCTCATAATGTAAGTGAGGAGCAACAGATCTTCCAGTATTTCCAACAAATCCAATAATTTGTCCTCTTTTAACTTTTTGTCCTCTTTTGACATTATATTTATCTAAGTGAGCATAAATACTTACATAACCAAAACCATGATCAATTCTTATATGTTTTCCAAAACCTGCAGCTCTGTTATCTACTCTTTTAATTATTCCATTTCCAGTAGCATATACAGGGGTTCCCCTAACAGCAGAAAAGTCCATACCAAAGTGACGTCTCCTTTTTTTAGTAAATGGGTCAATTCTCCATCCATAACCTGAGGCCATCCTTTTAAGGTCCTTATTTTGTATCGGTTGTATTGAAGGTATTGATGCTAAAAGGTTTTCTTTTTCCTCAGCGAGGCTTAGAATTTCATCAAGAGATTTTGATTGAATTACAAGTTGTTTAGTTAAAATATCAATTTTTTTTGTCGTGTTGATAATCAAATTAGAATTATCAAAACCTTCAAGATCTTTGTATCTGTTAACTCCTCCAAAACCTGCTTTTCTTTGCTCTTCAGGAATTGGACTTGCTTCAAAATAAACTCTGTAAATATTGTTGTCTCTGTCTTCAATATTATTTAGAACACTTTCCATTTGAACTATACGTCTATTAATAAGTTCAAATTGAAGTTTATAATTTTCCACCTCTCTCTTTAAAAGAAGCTCTTGAGGAGTATTGACTATACTTGTATTGAGTAAAACAAATAAAATTATTCCACCAAATAAAAAGGAGGATATAAAAAAAATAAGAAGTCTAGAAATCTTTACAGTTCTTGACGATTCGACAGGAACATAAGATAAGGTCTCAGAATCAAAGTGATATTTTATCTTTGCCATAAACTATTTTCTATTTCTGAAAAATTTTGATTTCTTTTGTAGAAAATTTAATGTACAAATATAATAATATTTAATTTGAAAAATTTTAATTGGTTATGGATTCAAAAAAAATAAGAGATAATTTTTTTAACTTTTTTGAATCAAAACAGCACAAGTTAATTCCATCAGCTTCTTTAATAGTTAAAAATGATCCTACCCTCATGTTTACCAATGCAGGAATGAATCAATTTAAAGATATTTTTTTAGAAAATTCAAAATCATCATATAGGAGAATAGTAAATAGTCAAAAATGTTTAAGAGTTTCAGGAAAACACAATGATCTTGAAGAGGTTGGAATTGACACCTACCATCATACCTTTTTTGAAATGCTTGGCAATTGGAGTTTTGGTGATTATTTTAAAAAGGAGGCTATTATTTGGTCTTGGGAGCTCCTTACAAAAGTATATAAAATTAATTCTGAAAATCTTTATGTGACTTTTTTTGAAGGATCAAATGAGGATAAATTAAATGCGGATTTTGAGACTAAAGAATTATGGGAAAATATTTTACCAAAAAATAGAATCATTAAGGGTTCAAAGAAAGATAACTTTTGGGAGATGGGCCAAAGTGGCCCATGTGGACCGTGTAGTGAAATTCATATTGATCTGAGAAATGAAATTGAAAAGGAAAAAGTTCCTGCAATTAATCTAATCAATAATGATCACCCTGAAGTTATTGAATTATGGAATTTAGTATTTATTCAATTTAATAGACTTTCTGATGGCAAATTGATTTCATTAAAAAATAAATATGTTGATACAGGTATGGGTTTTGAGAGACTATCAATGGTTCTCCAAAACAAGAAATCAACTTATGATATTGATATATTTAAACCTATTATAAGTCAAATTGAATCTGTAACAAAATATAAATATGGTAAATCTAAAGAAATTGATATTGCAATAAGAGTTATTTCTGATCATATCAGATCTGTTTTTTTTTCAATTTCAGACGGTCAATTACCAAGTAATAATGGACCAGGTTATGTAATTAGAAGAATTCTCAGAAGAGCTATTAGATACGGGCATACTTTTTTAAATCAAAACAGCCCTTTTTTACATAAAATTTTACCAATAATTGCTAAAATTTACTCAGATTATTTTCCAAGATTAACAAGCCAAATAACTTTAGTTACTAAAGTTGTTAAAGAGGAAGAAATTTCTTTTTTAAAAACTTTACAACAAGGTTTGTCAATTTTAGAGGATTTTATGAGAACTGAAAAATCAAATACAATAAGCGGTGAAAATGTCTTTAAATTATATGACACATATGGATTTCCAAAAGATTTAACTGCCTTAATTGCAAAAGAAAATAATATGTTAATTGATGAAATTGAATTTGAAAGTTTTATGAAAATTCAACAAAATAGATCAAGATCAGTTTCTAAGAAAATTGTTAGTGATTGGATTACATTATCTGATGGAGAACATTCAATATTTGAAGGTTATAACTCGTTAACTGAAGAAGTTTTTGTCAGAAAATATAGGAAAGTTTCAGTAGGTAATAAAAAAGATATATATCATATAATATTAGACAAAACCCCTTTTTATCCAGAAGGAGGAGGGCAAATTGGTGATTCAGGTATTTTAGAATTTGGAAATAAAAAGATTAATGTAATAAATACGATTAAAGAAAATGATTCAATAATTCATATAGCTGAAGAATCACCAGAGATTTTCTTGAAAAGGGTTAGAGCACTTGTAAATAAAGAAAGAAGATTTTTAACCTCAATAAACCATTCATGTACTCATATTCTTCACAATGCATTGAGAAATATATTGGGGGATCACGTAAATCAAAGGGGTTCAATGGTTAATTCTAAAATTTTAAGATTTGATTTTTCCCATTTTTCTAAGATTTCCGAAAGTGAAATAAAAAAAATAGAGGATCATGTCAACAAAATGATTAATGAAAAAATTAAAATGGTTGAGAAGATTAATATTCCAATTAAAGATGCTTTAAATCAAGGAGCTATTGCATTATTTGATGAAAAGTATGGTGATAAAGTTAGGGTTATTAAGTTTGGTGACTCAATTGAATTATGTGGAGGAACTCATGTAAACAACTCTTTTGAGATTAAAAATTTTAAAATTATATCAGAAAGTTCTATTGCATCAGGAGTAAGAAGAATAGAAGCACTAACTGAAAACGAAGTTTTAAATTACTTATCTAAAAAGGAAGTTGTATTAAATGATGCTTTAAAATTATTAAAAAATCCAACAAATTTAATAGATTCAATATCATCACTTTATGATGAAAATATAAAATTGAAAAAAGAAATTAAAGAGTTTAATTTATTAAAAGTCAATCAGTTAAAACTCAATTTAATAAATAACATTGTAGAAAATAAAAAATTAAAAATCGTTATAAAAAAGGTTCAATTATCACCAAATTTATTAAAAGATCTTGTTTTTAAAATTGGTGATGAAATAGAAAATATATTTATTTTATTAGTTTCAGAATACAATAACAGAGCATATATAGTATGCTATATATCTAAAAAATTGGTTAAAGATGATTTTAATGCAAGTATTATTATTAAAAATTTATCAACCTTAATTGACGGAAAAGGTGGTGGGCAAAACTTTTTTGCAACTGCTGGCGGAGACAATATCAAAGGAATTAATGACACAATTGTTATGGCCAAAAAAATGTTAGATTTAAATTAGTTTGGATAATTTTTTAAAATTTCAGAAACAAATTCATCAATTAATTTTTCTCTATTTTTAGCTCTCATAGAGATATGACCTGATCCTATGCCTTGCCAAACAAGTTTTTTTGAGTAATTGTCAATGATATCAATAATAAGTTCTCCATTTATCCTGGTTGAATAAAAATTAACTGGATAAATTGGTGACCAGTAGTAATAATAAGGACTGTAATAATAATGATACGGATTATTAATATAAATTTCTTTACTAGCATCTAATTTGATATTAACCAAAAAATCAGGATTTTGTGATTTTTTAATACCAATTGAATCTAGGTTTTTCGTGATCGAGTTTAATAATCTTCCCTTTTCTATATCAGATATTTTTAAATTTTCAATTCCTTTATCAAAAAATGAAAAAGTTTGATACTTATTAAAGTTAGCTGACTTATCAAAATCACTGAATACTTTAACATTACCACAACTCAATATAAATGTTAATAAAAGAAAAGCAAAAATATTTTTATACATAAATTAAAATGTTATTAACTGAAATTCAGATACTAATAATAATAAATTTAATAAAAATATTTGTTGATAAATAAAATTTATTTGCTTTTCCTTTTTTCGTACTTTTTTTCAAAACTTTTTTTGAAAAAATATATTAAAATTTTACTATTTTTTATCTTCTTTTCAAGCTGTGGATTATTAAAATCTTCAGGTAAAAAAAGTAATTTAAACAAAGATATAGTAAATAAAAAAACACCCACCTCTGTCAAAGTGAATGATTATTTAAATAAATATTCAGCTTTTGCAATTTTAGAAATGAAAAGATATAAAATACCTGCAAGTATAACACTAGCTCAAGGGTTATTGGAATCGTCATATGGTAATGGTAGATTGGCAGTTGAGGCAAACAATCATTTTGGAATCAAATGTCACAAATCATGGAGAGGAAAAAAAATCTATCATGATGATGACGAAAAAAATGAATGTTTTAGAAAATATCGTGATGTAGCAGATTCTTACAGAGACCATTCACTGTTTTTGAAAAATAGATCTAGATATTCATCTTTGTTTGATTTAGATATTAAAAACTATAGGGCTTGGGCAAAAGGACTCAAGAAAGCGGGATATGCCACAGATCCTAAATATGCCAATAAACTAATAAGTTTAATTGATAGGTATGAACTCTACAGGTTTGATAAAATAAAAAGGAGAGATATTTTAAATCAAAAAGTCGATGAATCAAAAAAAATAATTCATAATGTTAAAACAGGTGATACTCTTTTCTCAATTTCAAAAAAGTATAACGTTCCCATTAATCAAATAATTAAAAATAACAATTTGCAAAATAATTTAATAAAAGTTGGACAAATCTTGATTATCACTTTGTAAATTTGTATTAGTGAAAAATAATCTTAGTGAACATAATTTTAAGGAAGCAAAAAAATTTATCCCTGGTGGAGTTAATTCTCCTGTAAGGGCATTTAAGTCGGTTGGTGGTAATCCAATATTCATAAAAAAGGCTAAAAATCAGTATTTGTATGATGTTGATGGTAATCAATATATAGATTTTATCTCCAGTTGGGGACCGATGATTTTAGGGCATTCAAACGAAAAAATTTTAAATTCGGTTAAAAATAAAATTGATTTAGGAACCTCTTTTGGAATTCCAACTGAATTGGAGACTAAAATTGCGAAGTTGTGTGTTAAAATGGTTCCAAATATAGATAAAATAAGATTTGTAAATTCAGGAACTGAAGCTTGCATGAGTGCCGTTAGGTTAGCAAGAGGTTATACAAAAAAAGATAAAATAATAAAATTTGAAGGTTGTTATCATGGACATGCTGACAGTTTTTTAATTCAAGCCGGAAGTGGTGCTGTAACAATGGGATCTCCTAATAGTCCAGGAATTACTCAAGGTATAGCAAGAGACACTCTTATTGCTGAATATAATAATATTGAGAGTGTAAAAAATCTTTTTAAAAATAATAAAAATCAAATTGCTGCAGTAATTATTGAGCCCGTAGCAGGAAATATGGGTTGCATCCCTCCAATTAAAAATTTTTTAGAGGAAATAAGGTATTTATGTGACGAAAATAAATCACTTTTAATTTTCGATGAAGTAATGACAGGTTTTAGGTTATCAACTGGTGGTGCTCAAGAGAGACTAAATATTAGAGCTGATATTGTAACATTTGGAAAAGTAATTGGAGGAGGTTTTCCGGTAGGAGCTTTTGCTTCATCAAATTCAATAATGGATTCTCTAGCTCCTCAAGGAAAAATTTACCAAGCTGGAACTCTAAGTGGAAATCCTATTGCTATGCAAGCTGGATATAATACTTTAAAATATTTAAATGAAAACAAATCCGTCTATGTTGAATTAGACAAAAAGACTCAAAAATTAGATAGAGGGATGAAAATGATTTTAGAAAAAAATAATCTATCTTTTAAGGTCAATTGCTTTGGCTCAATGATTTCAGTTCACTTTTCTGATGTTGAAATTATCGACTTTAAGTCAGCAGTGACTGGAGACAACGAAATATTTAAAAAATTTTTTCATTTCTTTTTAGAAAAAGGTATCTATTTTCCCCCAAGTCCATATGAAAGTTGTTTTCTTAACAACTCAATAACAAATGAAAATATTGATTATGTATTAAATACTTTTGAAAGTTTCTTAAAAAAAAATAATTTAACTGTAAAATACTAAAATTTCATTGCCCTCTTTTGAAATCTTAATTAAGGCATTTTTTACTAATTTTTTCAAAGATTTATCAAATTTTGTATTACTAATTTCTACCTTTTTTTTAAGATCATTTAAGTTAATAGGGGATTTTTCCTTTAAAATTGATATTATTAGCTTTTCCTCTAAGGTCATTTCAATTATTTTTTTCTCTGGTTTCATTTGAGGGAAAAACAGAACTTCTTGAATAGATGAATTATCTGTTAAAAGCATTATTAATCTATCTATACCAATACCGATACCAGCGGTAGGAGGCATACCATATTCTAATGACCTAATAAAGTCATTATCTATAAACATCGCCTCTTCATCCCCTTTTTCTGATAATTTCAATTGATCTTTAAATCTTTCAAGTTGATCTATTGGATCATTTAGTTCTGAATATGCATTTGCAATTTCTTTACCATTAACAAAAAGTTCAAATCTTTCTGTTAATTTTGGGTTAGATCTGTGTGTTTTTGTTAATGGGCTCATTTCTTTTGGATAATCAATAATGAATGTGGGTTCAATTAATTTTTTCTCACACTTTTCACTAAATATTAGATCAGTTAATTTACCAACACCCATTGTTTCGTCAACTTCGATTTTTAACTCTTTAGCAAATTCCATCAACTCATTTAAATGCATATTGGAAATATCTTTTCCAGTAGCTTCTTTTATTAAGTCATGAAACTTAATTTTTTTAAAGGGTGGGGTAAAATCAATTAGTTGTTTTTGAAATTTAATTTTAGTTTTTCCAAAAAGATTATTAACTACATTTTCTAATAAATTTTCAGTAAGTTTCATCATCCAAAAATAGTCTTTGTAAGCAACATACAATTCCAAAACAGTGAATTCAGGATTATGTGTTCTGTCCATTCCTTCATTCCTAAAATCTTTTGAAAACTCGTATACCCCATCAAATCCACCTACAATTAATCTTTTAAGATATAATTCATTTGCTATTCTTAAATAGAGAGGTATGTTAAGGGTATTGTGATGAGTAACAAACGGTCTTGCAGAGGCACCTCCAGGTATTGGTTGAAGAATTGGAGTCTCTACTTCAATATATGACCTTTCATTTAGAAAATTTCTTATCGAATTTATTATTTGAGTTCTTTTTATGAAAGTTTCCTTTACAGTGTCATTAAGAATTAGATCAACATAGCGTTGTCTATACCTTAACTCTGGGTCAGTAAATTCATCATATTTATTTCCATCAGAATCAGTTTTAGGAATAGGTAATGGTTTTAATGATTTATTAAGTATGATAAAATCTTTTACCATAATAGTCTTTTCACCGACCATAGTTTTAAATAAATTACCTTCAATTCCGATTATATCTCCAATGTCTAGTAATTTTTTATATATTTCATTATACTTTGTTTTATCATCACCTTTACATATTTCATCTCTATTAAAGTAAAGTTGGACTTTTCCAAAATTATCTTGAATCTCGGCAAAACTTGCTTTCCCTTGAATTCTTCTTGACATTATTCTTCCCGCAATAAAGACTTTTTTCTCTTCTTCAAAATTTTCATTAATTTTTTTTGAATTA
>MDTE01002407.1_pt1 | contig 11907 bp, 9 predicted proteins | sample 811231 | NCBI WGS metagenome assembly MDTE01 (sample SAMN05326651, study PRJNA326480) | marine metagenome | isolation source: seawater | place: Indian Ocean: Red Sea | collected 2010
AGAGACAAGTAGAGCAAACGAGGAGGCTAAAATCAAAAGAGATCAATACGAAAAGCAACTTCAAGTATTCTCTGCGCAATTTCATCCTCGTGATGGGGAAACGCCAAGTCTTCGCCACCTAGGTGAAGATCAAAGGTGTCGCCTAGAAGTTTCATGCTCATGGCACTGCACTCAATATGCCAACCGGGGCGACCCTCGCCCCATGGGCTGGGCCAAAAGACATCGCCATCTGAAGGTGCCCGGGCCTTCCATAGTGCGAAATCGGCTACAGCATCCTTTTCATATTCGTCATCGCTGACCCGATCTCCCTGTCGCATCTCATCAAAATTGAGATTTACCAGACGGCCGTACTCACAGCCACAACCTTGATAGTTCTTGATCGAGAAATAGACCGAGCCATCCGGAGTACGGTAGGCGGTCCCCTTTTCAACCAGTCGCCCAATAAGGTTGATCATCCCGTCAATGTGCCCGGTGGCGCGCGGTTTGTGGTGAGGATCGAGACAGTTGAGCGTTTTTAAATCATCCAGAAATGCAGCCTCAAATTTTCCAGTATATTCCGCGAGGGGAATGCCGGTTTCATTTACCCGCCGGATGATCTTGTCCTCGACATCCGTGATGTTCATCACGTGGGTAACCTCGTGCCCAAGAGATTCCAACGTTCGCCGCACGAGGTCCGCGAAGACAAAGGTGCGGAAATTTCCAATGTGTGCAAAGTCATGGACCGTGGGACCGCAGCAATACATGCCAACGGGTCCGCTGGAATTCAGCGGCTCAAACGGCTCAATCTTGCGGGTGAGTGTGTTGAACAGTCTCAACGACATTTGCTGGCGAACGTTACCGGTGACGTGAACAAAGTTGAAGAGGAAAGGGAATAGACGCGGAAACAAAATATCAAGTGGGACAACGAATGTCTCACTATGTGGAGTATGGTTTGCGCAGACAAATCAACGGAACCAAGGAGGACATGATGATCAATACACAAATGGAACTCGACTTCGGAGGTAGGCAGTTGCATCGATCGGTGCAGCATCGGCGGCGGCGCCTACCCAACGCGAAATGGTGGTTTGGTCAGATCCGCCGGATCATCGCCGCGCCGGGTGATCATCCCAAGCCACGGCCGATTCAGTGTCGGCTGGCTTTGGCACCATCCCGATGACGCGAAGGCGGGCTGGGAACACCCTCCTCAAAATTCATTGGTGTTTGCAACCAGTCCGCCTTTCGCGTAGAAACCACGTCCCGCTTTCGCGGGATGATGAACCGAAAAATTGAAATTTATGACACCACTTTGCGTGATGGCACGCAGGGTGAAGGCGTGAGCTTTTCGGTGGCCGATAAACTTCGGATCGCCCAAAAGCTGGATGCCTTTGGTGTGCATTATGTGGAGGGCGGCTGGCCGGGAAGCAACCCGAAGGACATCGAATTCTTCAAGCAGGCCGCCAAACGAAAGTGGAAGAACGCCGAGATTGCGGCGTTTGGCTCCACGCGTCGGAAAAAAATCGCGGCGATGGATGATCCGCAGGTGAAACTGTTGCTTGATGCCAAAACACCGGTGGTGACGATCTTTGGCAAAACGTGGCTGTTGCACGTGAAGGAAGTGCTGCGCACGACCCCCAAGGAGAACATCGCGATGATTGCCGATACCATTGCTTTTCTCAAAAAGAACAAGCGCAAGGTGATCTATGATGCCGAGCATGCGCTCGATGGGTTTAAGGATGATCCCGAGTATGCCATGGCCACGTGGAAAGCGGCCGAGGAAGCCGGCGCGGATTTTGTGGTGTTGTGCGATACCAACGGCGGAACGCTGCCCAGTGAAGTGACAGAGATCACCGCGGCGGCGCGCCGGGAACTTTCCTGTCCGGTGGGGATTCATACTCACAACGACATCGGCTTGGCGGTGGCCAATGCCTTGGCTGCCGTGGAGCAGGGGGCCACACAGGTGCAGGGGACGATCAATGGTTATGGCGAGCGAACGGGGAACTGCAATCTAACCAGCGCCATTCCAAACATTGCCTTAAAGATGGGGCGTCGCTCGATGCCCAAGGGCCGCTTGAAAAAACTGCGTGATGTGTCGCGGTTTGTGGATGAGGTGGCCAACCTGATTCCGGATCGGCGTCAGCCGTGGGTGGGCGGCACGGCGTTTGCCCACAAGGGCGGTATGCATGTGAACGCCGTGCAAAAAGTGGCGCATAGTTTTGAGCACACGAACCCGGATGTGGTGGGGAACCAGCGCCGCATTTTGGTAAGCGACCTGGCCGGACGCAGCAACATTGTGATGAAGGCCCAGGAGATGGGCATTCGCATTGATAACGATGCGCCGCAGCTCAAGGACATCCTCGGGCGCGTCAAGGAGCAGGAGCATCTCGGCTACGATTACGAGGGAGCCGAAGGCTCGCTGGCGTTGCTGATTCGCAAGGCGCTTGGCCGTGTGGAGCCGGCGTTTCATCTGGAGGCCTATCATGTTTCGATGCGCGGCGATGCGCTGGAACATGTTTGCGAAGCCACGGTGAAGGTGCGCGTGGGCGATAAGACTGCCCATACCGTGGCTGACGGAGATGGCCCTGTGAACGCGCTCGACCAGGCACTGCGCAATGCGTTGCGCGGGTTTTATCCGGTGCTAAAGAAGGTGAAACTGACGGACTACAAGGTGCGTATTTTGAATTCCTCACGCGCCTCGGGCACGGCGGCCAAGACACGTGTGCTGATTGAATCCACCGATGGCAAGGAGCGTTGGTACACCGTGGGCGTGAACGAGAACATCATCGAAGCCAGCCTGCAGGCGTTGCTGGACAGCATTGAGTTTCGGTTGTTGAAGAAATAATCATGGCGGAGATTCCCAAGGCTTACGAACCGCAGGCGGTGGAAGACAAGTGGTATTCGTTCTGGGAAGAGAACGATTGTTTCACCGCGGATCCCGAGCGCGTGTCTGAACAGCGACCGGCTTATTCGATTGTCATCCCGCCGCCCAACGTCACGGGCGTGCTGCACATGGGCCATGTGTTGAACAACACCATTCAGGATCTGCTCGCCCGCAAGGCACGCATGGATGGCAAGGAGGTGTTGTGGCTGCCGGGCACGGATCACGCGGGCATTGCCACGCAAAGCGTGGTGGAGCGCAAGTTGATCAAGGAAGGCGTCATGCGTCATCGCGATGAACTGGGGCGCGATGCGCTACTCGAGCACATCTGGGAATGGAAAGAGAAGCACGGCGGCATCATCATTGAGCAGTTGAAAAAGCTCGGAGCGAGTTGCGACTGGTCACGCCTGCGTTTCACGATGGATGAGGAGTACACGAAATGTGTGCAGCGGGTGTTTGTGGATTTGTATGAGAAGGGTCTGATCTATCGCGGCAAGCGCATGGTGAATTGGTGCCCGAAATCGTTGACCGCCCTCTCGGATGAGGAGGTCATCATGAAAGAGCAAAACAGCCAGCTCTTTTATTTCAAGGTGCAGGTGGTGGAAGAACCGGGAACTTGGCTGGAGATTGCCACCACGCGCCCGGAGACCATCCCGGGCGACACGGCCATTGCGGTCAACCCGAAGGACCCGCGATATGGCAAGCTCATCGGCAAGCACGCTGTGCGGCCGTTGCCGGTGGAGAATCAGGCGCACCTGCCGATCGTGGCTGATGACCACATCGATATCGAATTTGGCACGGGCGTGCTGAAGGTGACGCCAGCGCACGACAAGGCAGACTTTGAGATCGGCCAGCGTGCCGGCGTGGAGGCCATTGAGGTGATCACGGCGGACGGGAAAATGAACGAACTTGCCGGCGCGGATTTGGCAGGATTGGACCGTTTCGAGGCCCGCAAAGCTGCCGCTGCCAAGCTTGAGGAAATGGGCGCACTGCTCAAGACGGAGGATTACAAAAATAACGTCGGCTTCAGTGAACGGGCCGATGTGCCAATCGAGCCACGCCTGTCCGAGCAGTGGTTCCTGAAATACCCGAGCCAGCAACAATCGCGCGACTGCGTGGCTAACGGGGACATGAAGTTTTACCCCGAACGTTGGTCCAAGACCTACGACTATTGGATGGGCGGCCTGCAGGACTGGTGTATCAGCCGCCAACTCTGGTGGGGGCACCGCATCCCTGTGTGGTATCGCGGTGAGGAAATCCACTGCGGCCTGGAGGCGCCCGAGGGCGAGGGTTGGGAACAAGACCCCGATGTGCTCGACACGTGGTGCAGCTCATGGCTCTGGCCGTTCGCCACGATGGGTTGGCCGGAGGAAACCAACACGCTCAAGAAATTTTATCCCACCACCGATTTGGTTACCGGTCCGGACATCATTTTCTTCTGGGTCGCCCGGATGATCATGGCCGGCTACGAATGGCGCGGCGATCTGCCGTTCCGCAACGTCTATTTCACCGGCATCATCCGCGACAAGAAAGGGCGGAAGATGTCCAAGAGCCTTGGCAACTCGCCCGACCCGCTGGAGCTGATTGGCCAATATGGCGCCGATGCCCTGCGCTTTGGCACCATGCGCAGCGCACCGCAGGGGCTCGATGTGCTCTTTGATGAAAAGGACGTGGAGCTCGGCCGCAACTTTTGCAATAAACTGTGGAACGCCTGTCGCTTCCGGCAAATGCAGGGCGGTGAAACCGAGGGCGAGATCAATCCTGCGCTGCTTACCAGCGACGATAAATGGATTTTGCGCCGTCTTGATCAGGCGATTCGAGAGGTGACTGCCGCCTTCGAGGCCTACCGTTTCACCGATGCCACCGGCGCGTTATACCGTTTTTTCTGGAGCGAGTTTTGCGATTGGTACGTGGAAAGCTGCAAGGCAACTTTCTTTGGCAACGACCCCGCGCGCAAAGCCAACGTGCTGGCGGTGTTTGATTTCGTCATGGGCCACACCCTGCGCCTCTTCCATCCCTTCCTGCCGTTCATCACCGAGGAGCTCTGGTACGGCCTTGGCTACTCGCAGGACATGCCCGACGATCAAGGCGGCAAAACTATAATGACCGCGCACTGGCCGAAGGCGTTCGAGGATGATTTCAGGGAACACTACGCGCTGGACGACTCCATCGACGACCTCGTCGACGCCAAGCATGAGCTCGTCACCGCCGGCCGCAACCTACGCGCTATCGGCAATATTCCGTATGCCAAAAAAATCGATTACATCATCAAGCCCGCCGGCCAACTCGACCCGTATGAAGTCGAGGTTATCAAAAGCCTCCTGAATGCAGAGTCGTTGACCGCCGACGTCGACCACGCTCCGCGCAAGGGCACACCGACTGCTCGTTCTGCATTTGGCGAATTATATCTTCCGCTGGATGGATTGGTTGACGTGGAAGCGGAAAAGGGGCGGATTGGAAAACAGTTGGATAAGATTGAGAAAGAGATTGCCAAGTATGAGGGTAAACTTGAAAACAAGGATTACGTCGAGAAAGTCCCTCCGCATGTTCTTGAGGATGCGAAAACACGTCTGGCGGATTGCCGTGAAAAACGAGGGCAATTGCAGCAAGCGTTAGATTATCTCGCCGGAGCCTGAGTTATTCCAAGGGCATGGCCTACTTGTTCAAACTTCTGCTGAACCCGGTTGCGTTGGTCTGGTTGGTGTTGGTCGGGTTTTGCGGTTGGTGCATTTACAGGAGAAGAACGAAATTGGCCATTGGCAGTGGAGGGATGGTTGTTGTTCTCTATATTCTGGGAGCATCACCATTTTCCTCGTGGTTGCTGGGGAAGTTGGAACATCCATATATTCGTGAGGGTTGGAAAGGTTTGCCGGCGGCAGATGCCATCGTGGTGCTGGGAGGAGCTTTAGGCGCAGGGAAAATGAGAGAGCCGACGGGATTCAATGTAGGGTCTAATTTTGATCGTTTTCTTGCGGGAATTGAACTTGTGCATTTGGGTAAAGCTCCGAATTTAGTTTTGGGAGGCGGGAGCGCTAAAACTGGGGGGCGCATAAATACAGAGGCCGAGTTGCTTGAGCCATGGTTGAAGCGCCAGCAATTGAATGTGAAGATACTGGATCTTGGTGTTTGTGCCAACACGCGTGAAGAGGCTGGGCGAGTATTGGAATTGAAGGAAGAGTACGGCTGGAAGAGGATAATTCTGGTGACGTCGGCATGGCACATGCGGCGTGCCGAAGCTGTGTTCAGGTCGACGGGTGTTGGGATAATTCCTGTCGCCTGTGACTTTTCGGGTAGTCACCCCGGCGGTCAATCTCCGTTCTTTCAACGCTATTTGCCAGTTCCAGTGGGAGGGCGGCTTGAGCAGTTTCGTATGTATTTGCACGAAGAATTCGGCTGGTTGTACTACCGTTCTCGCGGATGGATAAAACCCGGGACGCTATGAAGCAAAGGGATTTATATCGCGCACACCAGGTGGCTCAGGAGACCGCGCGCAATGTCGGGGCATTTCTGAAAAGGCAGCTTCACGTCCGCAAGGATATCAATCACCAGTCAGCGTATGACATCAAGCTGGAGCTGGACGAGCGCAGCCAGCGCAAGATTGAGCGTGCTTTGCGCAGGGTTTTTCCAGAAATATCAATTTTGGGTGAGGAGGGAGTCGTTGGAGACCCCTCGGCGGACTGGCGTTGGGTCGTGGATCCGATTGATGGTACAGTCAACTTCAGTCGAGGGCTGCCGCATGCTTGCATTTCCATTGCCTTGCAGCGACGCAGGACTGACGCCAGTGGACATTGGGATGAATACAACACGATTCTTGGCGTGGTGTATGACCCGTTTCTCGATGAAATGTGGGTGGCTCGGTTGGGGCAAAGAGCCCGCCTTAATGGGCGGGTAATTTGTGTCAGCGACACGAGTCAACTGGAGAAATCCATTGTTTCAATCGGCTTCGCCAAAAGCCGGTCAACACTTCGTCGTAACATGCCAGTATTCATGCGGCTTTATCAAAGAGTGCTCAAAGTCAGGCTGCTGGGCAGCGCGGCTTTGGCGCTCACTTGGACAGCCGCGGGACGCCTAGATATTTACCGAGAGAACGGTATCCATCTTTGGGACATCGCCGCAGGGGGATTGATTCTCGAATGCGCGGGCGGAGAGTTTTGGAGGAAACCGCTAAACGGGCGGTACACATACGAACTGATAGCCAGCAATGGTCTGCTGCGAAAAAAGGTTCAGCGGCTGGTCTAGTGGCTACGCTTTTTTCGCGATCTTGGCCCATGTGTCGCGCAAGGGAACAATGCGGTTGAAGACGGGTTGGTTTGCTGAGCTGTCCGTTGGGTCCGCAAAAAAATACCCGTTGCGCTCGAATTGAAACCGTTCGCCCGCCTGGGCTTTAGCCAAGGCGGGCTCGACTTGGGCGGTGATGGTCTTCAGCGAATCGGGGTTGATGTGATCGAGGAAATTTCCCTCCGCATCTGGTTCGGACTGGGTGAAAAGTCGGTCATATAAGCGCACCTCGGCAGCGACAGCCTGCTCGGCGTTAACCCAATGGATAGTGCCCTTGACCTTTCGTCCGTCGGGTGAATGGCCACCACGCGTCTCGGGATCATAAGTGCAGCGCAATTGGGTGATGTTTCCATCTGCATCTTTCTCAAAGTCCGTGCAGGTAATGAAGTAGGCGTATCGCAGCCGTACTTCCCGGCCGGGGCCAAGGCGGAAAAACTTCTTGGGCGGATCCTCCATGAAATCGGTTCGCTCAATATATAGCCGCCGAGAAAAAGGCACTTTGCGGGTTCCGGCCTTTTCGTTCTCAGGGTTATTGACAGCATCCAATTCTTCAACCGTATCCTCCGGATAATTTTCAATAATTACCTCAATGGGGTCGAGTATGGCGCAGCGGCGCTCTGCGGTTTGGTTTAATTCCTCGCGAATGCTGTTCTCCAATAGCGTGATATCCGAGAGTGAATTATATTTGGTCACGCCCAAGTTCCGGCAAAAATTACGAATGGACGCGGGGGTATATCCTCGCCGGCGGAGACCCGCGATTGTCCACATGCGCGGGTCATCCCACCCGGCAACATGGCCTTCCTGCACCAGTTGGATGAGTTTGCGTTTGCTCATTACTGTGTAGGTCAGGTTGAGACGGGCAAACTCATGCTGGTGTGGCCGTGGCTGTGGCACAGGCAATGACTCCAACGCCCAGTCGTAAAGCGGCCGGTGTACCTCGAATTCCAGCGTGCAAATCGAGTGTGAAATTCCTTCGATGCTGTCGGAAAGGCAATGGGTGAAGTCGTACATCGGGTAGATGCACCATTTGTCGCCGGCATGATGATGCTCCTCATGACGGATGCGGTAGAGCACGGGGTCGCGCAGATGCAGGTTGGGCGAGGCCATGTCGATCTTCGCGCGCAGCGTCTTTTCCCCGTCGGCAAACTCACCCGCCCGCATGCGCTCGAATAACTCTAGGTTTTCCTCCACGCTCCGGTTCCGGCCGGGACTTTCCCGGCCGGGCTTCTCGGGCACACCGCGGTAGGCCTCCCAATCTTCCGCCTTCAAGTCGCACACGTAGGCCCTGCCATCCTGAATCAGCTGAACAGCGTAACCATGAAGCTGTTCGAAATAATCCGAGGCAAAATAGACCTTGGGCGCAAGGACTTGATCGGCCCAACCATCAATCAACCAACGAACGTCTTCCTGAATAGACTCGACATATTCGGTGTCTTCCTTGACCGGGTTGGTGTCGTCAAATCGAAGGTTGCACACGCCATTGTTCTCGAGGGCGATGCCAAAATTCAGGCAGATGGATTTTGCGTGCCCAATGTGCAGGCAACCATTTGGCTCCGGCGGAAAACGTGTGACCACTTGGTCATATTTCCCGTTCGCCATGTCTGCCGTCACAAGGTCGCGGATAAAATCCCGCGGGGCGTTATTGGTGAATTCGCTGCTCATGCCTCCGGACGCTTCATCGGGCAAATCCTTCTCGCCGTCAATCATTTCCATTCGCTTTGACTTTTCACAGCCGCCTTTCTAACGTCCCGGGAAATGGCGGATGCATTGATCGAAGCACTCTCCGAGAACAACGGCGACATGGTTGTTGCACTGAAGTCTATAGTCTCCGCTGAGGTCCGGGTCGTGTTGGAGGGTGGCGATGTTGTCGGCCTCAATCTCGATGACACCAAGGTTTCCGACGAGGCCTTAGCCCAGCTTCATGGGTTGGCCAAGCTGCGCTGGATTGGTCTTGTGCGCACGGAAGTGACGGCTGATGGAGTGGAAGCACTTCGCAAGGCACTGCCCGACTGTACCGTGTTGGCTGATTTGCCAAAATGAAGACGCGCAATAAACACCGCCGCGGCGTCACTATTCTGGAGTTGATGCTTGTCGTGGCCATCATCGGTATCTTGATGAGCATGATGTTGCCTGTCTTTGCCAAGGCGCTTCGTAAGGCTCGCAATGTGGGCCATGAGAATCCGAATGACCCCAATGGACCGCGAATTGCTCCATCCTCTGTCAAGCCAGGGCAATGGGACCGCGACTGATTGCAGTTGCGAATCGGGTCATTTTGGATTATCCCTCGGAAACCGCGCGCGTAGCTCAATTGGATAGAGCGCTGGCCTCCGGAGCCAGAGGTTGTGGGTTCGACCCCCGCCGCGCGTACCAGCTTTTGGCTTTTCTTTTTCCCGCCGCCGACTAGAGTGCGCGGCCAATCTGTCAGGAATACATTTAAAGATATTTTAATCATGGGAGCAGACACATCCTCGGGAGTGCAGGCGGTCGATGCGCCGCCGTTGAAACCACTGGCCATCCCCGCGCGGCTGGCCGACACGCCGGCGGGGCCGCCGAAATATGCCGTCATGGTCAAGGATGCCGCGGGTGCCGAGGTGGCGGTGGCCGACCCCAACGCGACGCGGGCGGCAGTGGCGTTGATGAACATTCACGCGGTCACCGGCGGCGCGGCGTGCCACTGGGGTGGGCCGGCAGCATTCGCGGAAATCATGGCGGCGGCGCACGCGCTGATGTTCGCCACCGAGGGCCGGCCGTGGCACGAGGCGTTTAATTTCGTCAACGACGCGGGCCACACGGAGAACGGCGTCTATGCGCTCCGGGCCAATTATGGATTTGACGGGATGACGTACGAGGCGCTGCGGGGCTTCCGCGGCATCGAGAGCAAGCTGACGGGGCACGGCGAGAGCCATCTGAATCCCGAGGGCATTCTCATCAGCAACGGGCCGCTGGGCTCGGGCCTGCCGCAGGCGCAGGGGCTGGCCATCGGCGACCGCGTGGCGGGCAACGACCGCGTGACGCTATGCACCATTTCCGACGGCGGCATGATGGAGGGTGAGGCCAAGGAGTCGCTGGCGGCCATCCCCGGGCTGGCGGCGAAGGGGCGGGTGAACCCCTTCGTGCTCGTGCTCTCGGACAACGACACGAAGCTCTCCGGCCGCATTACCGCCGACAGTTTTTCCATGCAGCCGAGCTTCGAGGCGCTGGATGATCTCGGCTGGAAGGTTGTGCAAGTCGAGGACGGGCATGATTTGCAGTCGGTGTATTCGGCATTGGAACAGGCGATTGCCGACGCGCGCGCGGATGCGGGCCGGCCGGTGTGCCTGTGGGTGAAGACGATCAAGGGCAAAGGCATCGCCGCCACCGAGGAGAATGCGGCCGGCGGTCATGGCTTCCCGCTGGGCAACGCGGAGAAGATTTGCGAGTGGATGACGGAGATTTACGGCGGCGATGCGCCCGCGGAGTTTGCCGATTGGGCGAAGGAGCTTCACGACGCCTGGGTCGCGAAGGAGGCCGCCAAGGCCGAGGCGCCCGCCAGCGACGCGCCTGTTGTTAAAAAGAGCAAAGTGCAGGCTGGCCTCGCGAAGGCGGCGATCAAGGCGGCGGAGGAGGGGATTCCAGTTTACTCCGTATCGTCCGATGTGCAGGGATCGACGGGCATCAGCGCGTTCCAGAAGGCGTGCCCGGACCGGTTCATCGAGGTGGGCATCGCCGAGGCGAACATGGTCAGCACCGGCGTGGGCCTGAGCAAGGTGGGCCTCGTGCCGATCGTGGACACGTTCGGCCAGTTCGGAGTCACCAAGGGCAACCTGCCGTTGACGATGGGCGCGCTGAGCCAGGGGCCGGTGATCGCGATGTTCAGCCACGTGGGCTTTCAAGACGCCGCCGACGGCGCGAGCCATCAGGCCACCACGTATCTCGCCGCCGTCAGCGCCATCCCGCACACTGTGGTCATCGTGCCATCCTGCCCGGACGAGGCGGAGGCGTTCATGTACCAGGCCATCCGGCGTTTCGCCGACGACCGCGCGGCGGGCCGCGATGGTGAGAGCTACATTTTCTTCGTCGGCCGCGAGAATTACCCGCTCAGCTGGGTGGAGAATCCCGTTTACGACTGGGGCAAGGCGCAGGTGCTGCGCGAGGGCGGCGACGTGGTGCTGGTGGGCAGCGGCGTGCTTTTAAACCGAGCCATCGAGGCCGGCGAGCAGCTGGCCGCCGACGGCGTCAACGCGACGGTCATCAACAACCCCTTCGTCAATCGCGTGGACGTGGACACCATCGGCGCGGCCGTGCAAGCGGCGGGCGGCCGGCTGGTGACCATCGAGGATCACCAGTCCATCGGCGGCATGGGCGCGCAATTGTCGCACGCCCTTTCTCGCGCGGGCATCGCGCACACGGCCAAGACGCTGGGCATCGACGGCGAGTTCGGCCAGTCGGCCTACAAGGCGGATCACCTGTACGAGAAGAACGGCCTCAGCGTCGAAGGCGTGCTGGCGGCGGCGCGGGAGCTGCTGGGCTAGTTCGTGGGTATCCAGCCCACGCCCGGGCGGAACTCGCGGTTGCTGCCACTGGGCCCTTGGCAGCCGGCGACGATGAGCAGACCGGTGGCCAGCAGGATGAGAAGCATTCTGGACATGCGAAAAGTCTAAACGGGATTGCCAGGAGCGCAAGCCTGTAGCAAATTGCCGTGACGCATGGACGCGGAATTTCAATCCCTCAAGGGGCAACTGCTGATGGACAGCGGCAATCTGGCCGGCTCATTCTTCATGCGCACCGTCGTGCTC
>MDTE01107680.1_pt1 | contig 11906 bp, 10 predicted proteins | sample 811231 | NCBI WGS metagenome assembly MDTE01 (sample SAMN05326651, study PRJNA326480) | marine metagenome | isolation source: seawater | place: Indian Ocean: Red Sea | collected 2010
AGAAGAAAAAAGCTAAGAAGAAAAAAGTTAAAAAGAAAAAGAAAAAGGTAGTTAAAAAGAAGAAAAAAGTAGTTAAGAAGAAGAAAAAAGTAGTTAAGAAGAAGAAAAAAGTAGTTAAGAAGAAGAAAAAAGTAGTTAAGAAGAAGAAAAAAGTTAAGAAGAAGAGAAAAGTAGTTAAGAAAAAGAAGAAAGTAGTTAAGAAAAAGAAGAAAGTAGTTAAGAAGAAGAAAGTAGTTAAGAAGAAGAAGAAAATAACTAAGAAAAAAGTAGCTAAAAAGAAGCAAAAGAAAAAAAATAAGAGAAGACGTAAGAAATAACCTAAAAACTTAATCAAGTTTTATTTACTTTAATTATATTCTGGCTAAATTCCTAATGTGCAGGCTTTATTATTAAAATACAAAAATTATTTAATATTTTTAATTCTATTAATTTTTCTAATAGTTTTAAAATATTTCAATCCAAGTTTTGTCAAATCCGTTTCTTATATAAGTTTTGATTTATACCAAAAGGTTTTTCCATTAGAAAAGAGAGATTCCAATGTTGTAATTATTGATATTGATGAAAAAAGTTTAGGAAAATTTGGTCAATTTCCATGGAGCAGATCGATATTTGCAAAAATTGTAGAAAATGTACATGAAGCTGAACCAAAAGCTATAGGTTTTGATATTTTTTTTAGCGAAAAAGATAAACAATCTCCTCAAGAAATAATTAAATCTTACAAATTAAATGAAGCAGATTCCGATGAATTTGTGGAAATTTTTGAAGGACTTGTTTCAGGAATAATTGTAAATCATGACGAAGTATTTAGAAATCAATTAGAAAATTCAAATTCAGTGATTGCAGTATTGGGGAGCAATGTTCCTTCCCACTCAAGTTATGATAGATCTGCAAAAGCTAAATTTCTTTCAAAAGGTGGAGATCCTAAAAATTTTACTTATTCTTTTCCTTACTCAATAGGTTCTCTTGAAGAATTAGAAAGTAGTGCAAAAGGATTAGGATCAATTTCTTTTTTAGATCAAACTGATGGAATTATTAGATCACTCCCTTTAATTGTTCGTTTTAATAATAAACTTTATCCAACAATGGGACTAGAAATGGTTCGTATCGGAACAAAACAAAAAAATTTATATGTAGAAATGAATGAAATCGGAATTACAAGAATAAGTTCTAGACCCTATAAAATTTATTCAGATCCTAATGCAATCATTTGGATTAGATATAAGAAACCATTAAAAAGCCAGTATATTTCTGCAAGTTCAGTTTTTGATGGATCATTTGATAAAGAAAGATTTAAAAATAAATATGTTTTAATAGGAGCGTCAGCTCAAGGTTTATTTGATTTAGTTAAAACTCCCTTAGGGTTAACTATTCCTGGGGTTGAAGTGCATGGTAATGTAATAGAAAATATTTTAGATCAATCTTATTTAATTAGAAATCCAAATACTTATTTATTTGAATTATTATTTTCTATTATAGTTGCTTGTGTTACTTTTTTCTTTTCTCAGCGTATAAAACCAAAATACAGTTTATCAATATACTTTTTCAGTTTACTTGTTGTAATTGTAATTGGTTTCAGCATATTTTTGTTTAAGTCACAACTTGTAGACATTAGTTATCCAATTTTTATGCTTACAATAACTTTTTTAACTGGTCTTTATTTTAGATATGTTGAAGAAAATAAAATTGCATTATCAAATTTACAAAAAGAAGCAAAATTATTAAAAGAAAGAGAACTAGCCGGCGAGGTACAGAAAAGTTTATTTCCTGATATTTCTAGATTTGAAAATTTTATTTATGCAACAAATGTACCAGCAAGAGATGTATCCGGAGATTATTTTGATGTAGTAAGCGTTGGTAAAAATGAATACTTTTTTACATTAGCAGATGTATCGGGAAAAGGGGTTAAAGCTGGTATGTATATGGCTAAAGCTTCTTCTATATTTAGAACTTTATCTAACCTTTCTTATCCACTAGAAAAAGTTGTTTTTGGAGTGAATAATGAATTAGTTGAAGCCAAGTTTAAAGGCATGTTTGTTACCGCTGTTTTTGGAAAATTTAATATAGAAACCAATGATATAACTTTTGTAAACGCTGGGCATGAAAGCATAATGGTTTTTGATGGAAATAAGAATTTTGAATTTATAAAATCAGAACTGCCCCCGATAGGAATTATAAAATATTTTGCAGAATCTATGGTAAAATCTAAAACTATTAACCTAAAAGATAAAACATTTGTAGTTTACACTGATGGCGTAACAGAAGGTTATTTAAAAAATGGACAAGAGCTTGGTGCCGAAGGTGTTGAAAGGATAGTAAAAACATTAGACAATATAACACCAAAAAAAATAGTAGATTCTATTGCTAGTGAATTAAATTGGGGTGCTGATAAATTAAGAGACGATATAACTTGTTTAGCAATAAATCTAAGAAATACAGAACTGGTCAAACCTATAAGAAAAAAGAAAGAAGAAAATAAAACTGATGGATGAAGTTATATTAAAAATAACTCAAAATATAGATACGCTTTGGGTGATAGATTGTGCAATCTTGGTTTTTATTATGCAGGCCGGATTTATGTGCATGGAAAGTGGTCTTTCAAGACACAAGAATAGTATTAACGTTGCTTTAAAAAATGCTGCAGATTTTGGTGTTTCTGTTGTTATGTTCTGGACATTGGGCTTTGGACTTATGTTTGGTAAAAGTTTTAATGGTTTTATTGGAACAGATTTATTTTTCTTCTCTACTAATATTTCACAATATCAAACATATTTTGTATTTCAGGCGATGTTTGTAGCAACTGCTGCAACGATCATATCGGGAGCTGTAGCAGAAAGATTAAAATTTATTGGATATTTAGTTATAACTGTTTTTTCTACAGGAATTATTTATCCCATAGTAGGTCATTGGGCTTGGTCTTCAGGCTATCTTGGAGAATCAATGAATAAAGGTTGGCTAGCCAATCAAGGCTTTGTTGATTTTGCAGGAAGCACAATTGTTCATTCTGTAGGAGGTTGGATTGCACTTGCCGCTGTAATAATATTAGGTCCCAGAATTGGAAAATTTTCAGAAGCTAATAGAGGAAAATTTACTGGATCAAGTTTTCCTTTAGCCGTACTTGGAACCTTAATTCTTTGGTTTGGATGGTTTGGTTTTAATGGGGGAAGCAATGGGGCAATGAATGAAGCAGTTCCACTTATTTTAATTAATACTTTTTTAGCAGCAGCTTTTGGATTACTAACAGGCTTAGTTGGTTCTTTTTTGATTCACAAAAAACCTGATCCTTTTTATGTTATTCTAGGTCCTCTTGCGGGTTTAGTAGCAATAACAGCTGCGTGTAATTCTGTAAGTTCAATATTGGCAATTATTATTGGTGTCATTGGAAGTATTATTGCAATGATAACAACAGAAATTTTAAATAAATTTGAAATTGATGATGTTGTTGGAGCAATACCAGTCCACTTGGCAGCAGGGATTTGGGGAACACTTGCAGTAGGTATTTTTTCAGATTTGGAAATACTTGGAACAGGCCTAACAAGGTTTGAACAAATAAAAATTCAATTAATTGGTGTTTTATCGGTAGGTTTATTTTCATTTGTTATTTCATTTATAATATTAAAAATTTTGAATTATTTTTACCCTTTAAGAGTAAGCCCTCTTCACGAAGAGTTAGGACTTAATATAGCAGAACACGGCGCTGTTTCTGTTGAACATGATTTAATTACTGTTTTAGATAAGCAATCAGATAGTGGTGATCTTAAAATTAGAGGTCCACAAGATCCATTTACCGCAGGAGGTGTTATTGGACTTTATTATAACAAAATGATGGATAAATTAGAATCGACTGAAGCTGAAAAAAATAAATGGAGAAGTAGAATTTCTAAAGAAATAGAATTAGCTGTAAAAGTACAAGAGAATTTTATGCCTAAAAGGAATTTAGAAAATTACCCAGTAAAAGGTATAAATATTCCAGCAAGAGAAGTTTCAGGAGATTTTTTTAGTTTTTATCCCAATAATGAAAACATTTATTTTATAATTGCAGATGTTGCTGGAAAAGGTATTCACGCTGGAATGGTAATGGCAAAAGCCTCTACCTTGTTTGAAATTTTGTCTCAAGGCAAAGTGGATTTGGATGAAATGGCTTTTCATATGAATAATGATTTATTCAATACTAAAACTGGTGGAATGTTTGTAACTGGAATTATTGGAAATTACGATATAATTTCTGAAGATATAAAATGGGTAAATGCAGGTCACCAACCAGCATTAATTAGACATAAACAAGGTAATTTTGAAGAGTTTGAATCCAAATCTCCTCCATTAGGAGTTGTTTTTCAAAAAAATAAATCAGCTTACCAAGTTAATAAAAAAAATTTGAATGAACATCGATTTTATTCATTTACCGATGGTTTATCTGAAAGTTTAGATAAAAATAATCAAGAGATAGGAATTGAAGGAACAAAAAAAATAATAAACAATAATTTTAATTCTAGCTTAGCAGACGAATTAGATAATATGTCAAAAGAAGTTTTAAGCAATTCTAGTAAAGACAAACTTGATGATGATTTGACAATTTTGGCTATTGGAAAATAAATAATATTTTTCAACTTCGATTATAATTTTACAACTTATTGAAACACCTAAAATGGTCATAAATTGGCTTTATGTGGTTTATTTATTTTGTTTTAATAAGAAATTATATAAAGTCACTTCAGGGAGAGATGAAAAAAATATTTTTTTTAATATCTATATTTACAATTTTAAGTGCTTGCGGACAATCAACAGCACTATTAGGACCAAGTTATACTATGGCTAAAACCGGAAGTGTTTTGCAAGCTGGAAATTCAGTTGCAGCCTCATATGGAATTAAAAAAACATTAAATCAATCCGGTCAAGGCTCAGTTCTGAACTCACTGGCAGAAACCAATATAAGAGAATGTCAAACAATACATTCAGCTGAATTAAATGAAATTTTTTTTAAAACTTTAGATGAAACTGATTGTTATATGGATCCATTCAGCATTCTTAGATAAATAATCATAAAATACATAATTATATACAATTGATAATTGCAGAAGTTAATCTTATCTGTGGAAAGATTTGTTTAAATTAATTATTTATTAGAAAAAAAATAATGAATAAAAATATAAAAATTGGAATTATAGGTTCTGGCATACAAGGTGTTTGCACTGCACTATTTCTTCAAAAAAAAAATTTTGCTGTAACTTTGTTTGATAAAAACGATCCTGGTACATCTGCAGCTTCATATGGTAATGCAGGACATTTTTCTCCCTATGCCTCTATTCCTTTAAATAGACCTGACATAGTTACAGATATACCCGCAATGCTTTTAAGCTCCACAGGACCTTTAGCTTTAAAATGGAACTATGTTCCAAAAATGATTCCGTGGTTTTTAAAATTTTTAAAAAATTGTAGTACAAAAAATATGATGCATACCGCTAAATATATGCATCAGATATTAGACTTAGCTTTACCAGCTTATGATGAATTGTTTGAAGAAATTGACTTATCTGGATTGGTTGAAAACAAAGGAATTATGTATATTTGGAATGATCAGAATTTAAAAAGTAGAGATTTAGAAATAAATATTAGAAACGAAATAGGAGCAGAACAACAATTACTTAACAAAAAAGAAATTCATGATTTAGAACCAAATATTAAAAAAATTTACCATGCAGGAGTTTTTTATAAAAAAGCCAGACATGCAAGGAATCCTGGAAAAATTTGGTTAAAATTATTTAATTTATTTTTATCAAAAGGTGGAAAGTTTATAAAAAGCAACGTCGACACTATAAGTTTTTCAGAAGAAAAACCAATTATAAAAACGAAGGAAAGTTCATTTAATTTTGAAAAAGTTTTAATTACTTGTGGTGCTTTTTCAAAAATTCTAACAGATCAAATGGATGAAAAAATTCCTTTGGATACGGAAAGAGGCTATCATATTCATTTTAAAAATTGTGAGCATTTAATTTCACGTCCTGTTGTGTTTCAAAATAGAGGTTTTGGAATGACGCCTATGGAGCAAGGTTTAAGAGTTGTTGGCACAGTAGAATTTGGTGGCTTAAAAAATCCATTGAGCAAAAATAGAATAAAAAATTTAGTAAATAATGCCAAATTCTTGTTAGATGGACTACCAGAACATCAAGACGAATGGTTAGGCTTTAGACCAACATTGCCAGATTATCTACCAGTTATAGGACCATCAAAAAATTATAAGAATGTATTTTATTCATTTGGCCATCATCATTTAGGTTGGACATTAGCAGCTATTTCTGGAAAGATTATTTCAAAAATGATTACAAATGAAAATACTAACTTAAATTTAGAACCTTATAGTTCTAAAAGATTTTCATAAACTCATGAAAAATAAAAATAGCTTAGCTTATATTTTATTATTTTTGACAACACTTTTTTGGTCAGGAAATTTTATTGTAGGTAAAGCAGCGAGCATCTATGAGATACCTCCATTTTCACTAAATTTTTATAGATGGCTCTTTGCATGGTTAATACTTTTTCCATTTACATATAAAGAAATTATTAAAAAAAAAGATTATATTTTAAAAAATTTAGGTTTTTTTATAATTTTAGGAATTACAAGTATAACTATATTTAATTCAATAGTTTATTATTCATTAAACTTTACACAGGTTATCAGCGGCGTTCTAATGATTTCAACAATTCCTGTTATGATTATATTTATTTCATCTCTTTTAAAAATTGAAAAGACAAACATTTTTCAAATTATTGGTGTAATTCTTTCGTTAACGGGCGTTGTTTTTATTATAACTAAGGCTGACATAGAAATATTAAAGACATTAAATTTTAATAAAGGAGATATAACCATGGTGGTGGCCATGTTTTCTTGGGCAACTTATTCGGCATTATTAAAGAAAAAAAAATATGAATTGTCACAAATATCTCTTTTAGAAGTTGTTATTACATTTGGTTTAGTTTTCTTAATCCCTATATATTTTATTGAAATGAACATGGGTTATTTAATCAAATTAGGTAAACCATTTTATTTAACTTTAACATATGTGGTTTTATTTCCTGGGCTTTGCTCATTCTTCTTTTGGATTAAGGGCATATCAATAATTGGAGCTAATCGTTCAGGAATATTTTTACACTTAATGCCAATATTTGGAGCTATTATGGCGATGATTATATTTGATGAAAAATTTATGTTTTATCATTTTTTAGGAGCTGTATTTATTATTATGGGAATTATTTTATCTAATAGAAAAAGTGTTTAATGATTAAAATAGCAATACTTGACGATTATCAAAATTTTTTTCATGAGTTTATTGATTTAAAAAAACTTGAAGGAAAATATGAAATAAAAGTATTTAATGAAGCTTTTAAAAATGAAGAAGAAGCAATTGAAAATCTTAAAGATTTTGAGGCTTTATTAATAATGAGAGAAAGAACACCAATTACAAAAAACTTAATTAATAATTTAAAAAAATTAAAGTTTATTGTTACTAGTGGCATGAGAAATAAAGCTATTGATTTAAAAGCAACTAAAGAAAAAAAAATAATTGTTACTGGAACAGAAATTAATTCTAATCCAGCCGCTGAATTAACTTGGGCTTTAATTTTAGGTTTAGCAAGAAATATTAAAACAGAAGTTGATAATATGTTTCAGGGTTATTGGCAAACCACTATTGGAGTTGAGCTGAAAGGTAAAATATTAGGTTTAATTGGTCTTGGAAAAATTGGTTCTCAAGTTGCAAAGATAGCAAAAGCTTTTGGAATGCAAGTTATTGCTTGGAGTGAAAATTTAGATTTAAATAAATGTAAAGAACTAGATGTTCTTCCTGTTAGCAAAGATGATTTATTAAAAACTTCTGACTTTGTTTCAATTCATGTAGTTTTGGGAGATCGTTATAAAGAATTGATTAAACTAAAAGAATTTGACATGATGAAGAAAACAGCATTTTTAATCAATACTTCTAGAGGACCAATTGTCAACGAAGATGATTTAATTATTGCTTTATCTACTAATGTTATCGCTGGTGCTGGTTTAGATGTTTATGAAAAAGAACCACTGCCCTCAGATCATAAATTACGTTTCTTGCCAAATGCACTACTACTTCCTCATTTAGGATATGTAACTGCAGAAAATTATTCTATTTTTTATTCACAAATGATTGAAAATTTAGAATCCTGTGTTAGTGGTAAGCCTATTAGAACAATTGAATAAACAATGGCAAAAGAAATAAATATAAATTTAACCTCAGAACAAAGAAAAGTTATGTTTGATGAAGGAACAGAACGTCCTTGGTCAAGCGAACTTAACAATGAAAAAAGAGAAGGTGGTTATTATTGTGCTAATTGTGGAATTAAACTTTTTGATTCAAGCGCCAAGTATGACAGTGGTTCTGGTTGGCCATCCTTTTTCGAATCATTACCCGGTGTTTTTGAAACTAAAACAGATTATTTACTAGGTTACGCTAGGACAGAATATCATTGCAAAAATTGTGGAGCTCATCATGGCCACATATTTGATGACGGTCCTGCTCCAACTGGAAAAAGATTTTGTAACAATGGAATTTGCCTTATATTTAAGGAAAAAGAGTAATTTAAAAAGATGTATTTTTTTAAAAAAAAAATGTAGATTTAACAAAGTTTATGAAAAAATTTATTGCAGTAATATTATTTATATCAGTAGCATTCGCATCCAATGCAGATGAGCTTTTAAATAATCTATCTGGAAAAGTTTCTGAATTTGCAGCTGGCTTAGTTCCAGGAGAAGGAATAACAGAAGTTGATATTAAATTTACAGAGCAAAATGAGCCTAGCTACTCTATTCTAGCAGTAAGAGACATTAACAAAACTGATAGTACTAATTTGTTCACTCAGTTCAGTATTTTAAATACCGATATTTCAAGCGATGAAAGAACCACTCTAAATTTAGGCTTAGGATATAGACTTTTATCAGACGATGAATCTATGATGGTTGGATTCAATTCATTTATTGATACAGAATTATCTAATGGTCACCAAAGAGGAAGTGTGGGATTTGAAGCAAAAGGAGCTGTACTTGATTTTAGTGCAAACTATTATGTGCCTTTAACACTTAGAGAAAAAGTGGAAGGAACATATGAACAATCTATAGGTGGTACAGATTGGAATCTTTTCTCACAAGTGCCTTATATGCCTTGGGCAAAATTTGGTTTTTCAGGATATAGACTTCATAGAGACAAAGCTTCCAACGATACTATTGGAAGAATTTATACTATGAACATGGCTTTAACCCCAACATTGGAACTAGATATTTCAAGAGACAAAGATATTGCTAGTTCAGATGGAGTAACTTCTGGAAAGTTAACTTTTGTATACCCACCTAAGGATAATAAACCAACTTTAGCAGATGGATTTACTAGCGACGAGATGTGGCACAAAGAATCAATGAAAAATAAACTTTCAGAAAAAGTTAGAAGAAAAAATAATTTAACAGTAGAAATTCAAGGAGCGGTAATCTTTACTAAGAAATAATATGAAAACATTTAAAATAATATCATTGTATTTACTTTTTTCAGCTCTCTTCTTTATGAAGACAACAACAAGTTTGTTTGCTGCTTCGGGCGCTGCGGTAAATTACATTAATACTGTTTACGCGTTAATGTTATGTGAAGAAGGTAGTACACTTTCTTCTTGTTCTAATCCTACAGTTATAAGATCAACTCCGGGCGGAACTTCTATGAACATAGGTGGTGTAAATCCAGGGGAAGCGGCGGGATCATATGGAAATTTAAATACTTTAGTGCCAGGAAAAACATATACGTATGGACAAGTGGTTTTAGATAGAAGTTTTACAATTTCAGGAACAGGAAAAGACGATGTTGGTGGAGATGATTGTCAAACAGGCTCAGGAGCAGCGGGAACAGCAACTGCTTTTGCAGTTGGATCAGAAGGAACCAGTACAGCCACAAGTCAAACTATTTATGCAGCAAATGGTACTGGAAATGGAGATGCAATGAATAGTTCTCCCAATACAGACGAAACCACAACAGGAGATGCAGCTGCAGGAACACTTTCTAGTACAGCTAGTCACAAATATATGAAATTTAGATGGGAATTGGCATCACCATATACTTATACAGGAACTAAAATTCCAAAAATGACAATTTCTTTTGATTTATCTGCTGGTTTAAATTTTAATGGAAATTGTGGTGGAGCAGCAGGAACAACACACGGAATAACCCCCGGATCACCTGTGATTACAAATACAATTTACGAATAGTTATTTAACTAAATTAAGCAATTCACCTTTTTTTTCTAAGTCTCTTAACTCTTGATATCCGCCAACATGGAGATTATTAAAAAATATTTGAGGTATAGTTCTTTTGCCATTAGATTTAGACAACATTTCTTCTTGTTTTCCTTCTTCAAGAGCAATATTGATTTCTTTAAAAGGAATATTATTTCTTGCTAACAATCTTTTTGCAGCATCACAAAAGTTACATCTGGGCCCCATATAAACTGTTACATCTTTCATAATTTATATATAGTGATTTTTTTTTAAATTTCTTCCTTTTAATTTTTTATTTTAAATTCATTAAAAATCACTTTTTTAAAAATACCCAATTTGGACTATTTTCAATTTCCTGGATTTTCAGAAATTTTATATGCCATTTTTCTCAAAAAAAAAAATAAAAGTTTAATGAAATTTCTCTTGGGTCTGATATTATATTTTTAGATAGTCCTATTTAGCCATTTTTAGCTCCCGGTTTTTTAGGACTATCCAGTTCTCATGAAGAAAATATTATTACTTTTCATTTTTTTGATTATTGTTTCTAGTGCAGCAAACGCCCAAGATAAAAAGAGTGGACCTCCCAAAGCCAAAGAATGGAAAGGTAAAGGAGAAAAGATTGAATTTTCATCTTTACCTACATTAACTATTAGAGATTTTTTATTAGGAAAAAAACCAAATAGAGAAATAACAATTTGGGGAACTTTAAATTTTCCCGCTAATGCAGCAGATAAAAATGTTCCAGCAGTTGTCATATTGCATGGAATGGGCGGAGTTAATGATGCTGAAGAGCACTGGATTGAAGTTATAAATAGTATGGGAATAGCTACATTTATGGTTGATAGCAATTGGGCACGTCGTAACTGTAAAAAAGATAATAATATAAAAAAAGAAATTCCTTGGTGCGCTGCCATGAATAGAGGAATGAATAGAATTATAGATGCATATGGTGCATTAAAACTTTTATCAAATCACCCTCGTATTAATCCTGAACGCATTGGTTGTATTGGTATGTCGCTTGGAGCAAGAGGATGTTTATATTTAAACGTGAAAAGATTTCAAAAAATTTGGGGCACACCTGGAATGGATTTTGCCGCAAGTGTTCCAATGTATCCACCATGCAATGTTACTTTTAAAGAAGATGATGAGATAACTGATACGCCAATTCGCATTCATGTAGGAGAACTGGATACATATTTTCCAGTTGATTCATGTATAAATTATGTTGATCGTCTTAAAGCAAAAGGAAAAGATGTTGATATAAAAGTTTATTCTGATGCGCATCATAGTTTTGAAGCAACAATTTCTGGAAAAAAATCAATGAAAGTTAAAGGTCAAAATGACGGAAGATGTTACTATGAAGAAAATCATTCACTGCCAGTTGCAGACATGGATCCGGATGATGTAGCAATACTATCTCAAGTTGGATTTGATGATTGGTATACAAGTGCTTCAGATAAAGATAAGAAAAAAATTTTTAAAAGAGTAAAAATGAGACACAAAATGGGTTGGAGGATTCCACAGTTTCAATATGATAGAAGTTGTGTAAGTAAATCAAACACTATAGCTTATAATAAAGCAGCATCAGAAGAGAATGAAAAACTAGTAAGGGAATTTTTCACATCAACTTTAT
>MDTE01172063.1_pt1 | contig 11906 bp, 8 predicted proteins | sample 811231 | NCBI WGS metagenome assembly MDTE01 (sample SAMN05326651, study PRJNA326480) | marine metagenome | isolation source: seawater | place: Indian Ocean: Red Sea | collected 2010
ATGCGTGCGTTTGCTTGATTTAAATGACGAAAATCGATGCAAACTGCGCTCGCGAACCAACCAATCTCGGGAACCACGCGAACTATCGGCCTACCCAATGGGGTAAGGCCTACCTAAATACGCGGCAACCATCCAATGCAATCTGCGGAAGAACTTTAGATAACGGTATCGCGTGATTATCGCGTGTGTACCTTAGGAAATAACATGAAAGATGGACTCTTTGCCTCGCTGGGGCTTCACCAAAGCTATTGTGAAACCGTAGCCAACCTTGGCTTTGAAGAACCTAGCGATATTCAGCGCGCCGCTATTCCCGAGGTGCTTGCACACAAAGATATTCTCGGCATTGCACAAACCGGTACCGGAAAAACCGCGGCCTTTGGTTTACCTCTGCTGCAAAACCTGGTGCAGGAAGCCGCACAGCGTAAGGGTGAGCTGCGAGCCAAGCCACGACACCCCAGGGCGCTAATCTTGGCGCCGACACGGGAGCTTGCCCTGCAAATACATGAAGAGCTGGGTCGTCTGACCGGCGTATCGAAGATGAATCATGCCTGCGTGATTGGTGGAGTTGGTCAAAACCCACAAGTCAAAAAGCTACGCGCTGGCGTCGATATTTTGGTGGCAGCGCCTGGACGGCTGCTGGACTTGATGAACCAAGGACATATCAACCTCAGTGAAACGCAGTTCTTGGTGCTCGATGAGTGCGATCGTTTAATGGACATGGGCTTTATCCCCGATGTACGGCGCATCATTAAGGCGCTGCCAATGCAGCGCCAAACGTTATTGTTCTCCGCTACCATTCCCACTGAGATTGCGAAGCTTTCCAAGGAAATCCTGCGTAACCCCGTGCGCATTGACGTGACTCCGGAGGAAGTGACCGTCGCAAAGATCCAGCAGAAGGTCGTACATGTCAAAACAGCTCTAAAACGCGCAGCACTAGAACACTTACTCAGAGACGAAAGTCTGGTTCGAGCCATCGTGTTCACCCGCACCAAGCACGGTGCAAATAAAGTGGCACGACAGCTCAATGCCTCGGGCTTTGTCGCCGAGGTCATTCATGGCAACAAAAGCCAGGCTGCTCGACAACGGGCTTTGGAGAATTTCAAATCCGGCAATGCATGGATCTTAGTGGCCACGGACATAGCCGCGCGGGGAATAGACATTCATGCCATATCTCATGTCTTTAATTACGAACTCCCCCACGAACCAGAAAGTTATGTACACCGCATCGGACGCACAGCGCGGGCAGGTGCCGCAGGCGTGGCGTGGGCCTTAGTCGACGCCTCCGAAGTCGGTCGACTCAAAGCAGTACAGCGGTTTACCAAAATAACCCTGGAGCGGGTGACCCTCGATCTAGATTTGGACGCTGCGACCCGGCAGCTGGCCCAAGTCAAGCCAGAGCCGAAGGAGACTAACCGGGGCAATAAAAAGCCCGCAGCAAAGCGCGGAGGATCGCGTCAAGGTACCAACCAAAAAAACGAAGCCGCAGGTAAGCGATCCAACAAACATCGGCGAAAACAAGCCTCTGACAACAATGGTGAAAACAGCCACACCAAGAGCAGGCCCGAGGGCAATACCCAAGAAAAAAGATGGGGCAAAACCCGAGGAAAAATAAATCGTCAAAAAGAGGTGGATGGCAATCGCCCTGACGTCAGCAACGCCAATCGCGATCCCTATGCTGAGCAGCGGCGTAACAGACGTCGCCCGAGCAATACCACGCACGGCGGTACCCCGAACCCCCGAGGTGGAACCAATAACGGCAGCCGAGGCCAAGGTAACAGCGCAGCGGGAAGCGAGGGTGGAGATCGGCCACCAAGGCGACGGCGTAGAGCGAATTCGAGCCAGGTCTAGTACGTTTTTCGCTGACTGAGATTGCTTCCTGGGCTTGCTACCCCTAGCTTGCTTACAAGCCTCGCCTTCGAGGTGCAGCACCGGTCAACAGACGACAGCCTTTGAGCCGTCGCTCTAACCGACGCCTCTGGCCCTAAACTGCCGACCCTTGATTTTATGTTGGTTCAGCAGTTGTTGGGCGACACCTGCCTGTTCTTTTGCAACTGCTACATAGCTGACCATGGGCATTATGTCGATTTTTCCGACGGCATCTGCACCAAGCGCACCACCCGCGGTTAGTGCGCCGAGAATGTCGCCGGGACGAAGCTTTTGTTTACGTCCACCATTGATCTCAAGTGTATGTACGCGGGGTGCTATCAAGGTGACATGAGGTCTGCGCTGTTCACCCTGAGTATCGCTATCCGCCCGCCAAAGACGCATAGCGCCGCGGTTCAAATCCGTTTCTATGGCCTTTAGCCGAGACATTTCTCGATCCGACACGAGCGACATTGCCGTGCCGTCGCGCCCGCCACGACCCGTGCGTCCAATTCGGTGAACATAGCTCTCCACCTGATGCGGTAACTCAAAATTAAAGACCGCGTCTACGTCATCAATATCCAGCCCCCGGGCTGCCACATCCGTCGCGACCAGCACGTTGGCACTGCCATTGGCAAAGCGAATCAGTGTCTGACTGCGGGCTTGCTGCTCCATGTCGCCATGCAGCGCGACGGATCCGATACTCATTTTTTGCAGCTCTCGGCTCACTTCGGCGCAATCGTTCTTTGTGTTACAGAAGACCAGGTTCAGTTTGCCGCCGTAGTATTGAAGCGCCTCGCTAAGCACTTGCGCTCGGGCGGGTAGGTCGCGATGAGGCGCATGGCACCAATACTCATCAATGGCGGGCGCCGTTTCGGTTCGCGTGACATCAACACGCACCGCGTTCGGACACAGAGCCTCAACCACCTTGGCCACCTCCCTAGGGAACGTGGCAGAAAACAGCAAATTTTGCCGGGGCGATGGCAAGAAATTCAGAATGGCGTCAATCTCGTCCGCGAAGCCCATGTCGAGCATTCGGTCAGCCTCATCGAGTACCAATACGCCGAGCCCATGTACGTGCAATGTGCCTATTTGCAGGTGCTTGAGTACGCGACCCGGCGTGCCCACGACGATATGCGCACTATGCTGCATCGAACCAATTTGCGGCCCAATGGCTACCCCACCGCAAAGGGTTACGATCTTGGTGTTGGCAACGTTTTTTGCCAGAGACCGAAGACTATCGGCAACTTGATCTGCCAGTTCCCGTGTTGGGCACAGCACTAAGGACTGCACGTGAAATTTTGTTTCCTGCAAAAGTTGTAAACAGCCCAATCCGAAAGCAGCTGTTTTACCACTACCCGTACTCGCTTGCGCAATCACGTCGGCACCGGCAAGCACATGAGGCAGTACAGTGGCCTGGATGGGCGTCATCTGGTCATAAGCGAGACGCTGCAGCTGGAGCTGCAACTGCGGACGCAATTCAAGGGACGAAAATAAGCGTTGATCAGACATAGCGGCAGCTTACCGCGTTTGCACCTAACAAGTATGTTTGGCGAGAAAATCTTCCGCGGCGGCAAAAATTGTTTGGCGTCGCTCACTCTTTAGTCGGTCCAGTGCACGAGGCATCAGCGCTAGTCGCGGATTAGTAACGAAGAAGTCACGGTTCTTGTCGATGAAGCGCCAGTAAAGACCATCCATAACGTCGCACCAAGGACCCTTTTTGTAGTCACTCATCTTAAGAAGATAGTTGGAGCCACATATATAAGGCTTGGTGGCAAAAATACCGCCGTCGCTGAATATGCCCATACCATATACGTTCGGCCCCATTACCCAGGACGATGAATCGACATACATCTCCATAAACCAACGGTGCACTGCTCTCGGTTCAATCTCGCATAGGGTCATGAGATTGCCTATAACCATGAGCCTTGGAATATGGTGGGACCAACCAGATTGCTGGGCTTCCTTGATCGCTACATCGAGGGGCTCGATACCGGTGTCGCCGGTATACCAGGCGTCGGTCAGCTGGCGCTGATGCTCCCAAAAATTGTTCTGATGCTGTTGATGGCTAAAGTGTTGATGAATACCGCGAATAAACTCTCGCCAGCCGATCACCTGACGTAAAAATCCCTCGATGCTTTGCAGCGGTATCTCCCGCTCCCGAGAGACCGCCAAAGTTCGCTCGACGATGTCGCTTGGCGTAATCAGTCCCAGATTCAATACCGGGCTCAACACGCTGTGAAAGAGCGTTTTTGAGCGCTGGCTGATGGCGTCTTCATAGGGGCCGAAAAGCGTCAGGCGCTGATCGAGAAAGTCATCAAGCCACGCCAGCGACTCTTGCCGGGTCACCGGCCATCTAAACCCTTCTACTGACCCCGGATGATCTGGGAACAGTTCCTTCACTTGCTCAGACACTTGAGCAACCACACCATCCTGGCGAGGCATAGGAATTGTCGGCGGAACAACACCCTTCGGCAGCTTTTTGCGGTTATCCTCATCGAAGCTCCACTGTCCACCCTGCGGGCCTCCATCCGAATCCAGCAGCACGTTTAAACGCTTGCGCTGAGACTTATAGAACGAGGCCATTTGCACCTTGGTGCGACCGTCGAGAAAATTGGCGAATGTTTCCCGGTCACACAAGAACATGGGCGATAGCAAAACACGCCGCTCAATACCCGATTCCAAGGCCCATTGCTCAAGGCGTGCCTGCATCGCCTTCCCCTCGACTTCGAAGTTGTAAAGCTCAGTTACTGCATGTTGCTGACTTAGGTGCTGCAGAACTTCGACAAATTCGTCTATGGAACTCGCCGCCGAAACGCCAGACTCTTCATCTTCAAGCGAATGATATGCAACCTCTACTCCTGCCGCCTGTAGGGACTCGGCGTAGCAGCGCATGGCTGCCAGTACCAGGACGAGCTTTTGCTGATGATAGGCGAAGTGCCGACACAGAAACCGATGCTCTATCATAAATACGCAGTCGACCTCAGCTGCTTGGACATGAGCTAGAGGAAATAGTTGGTTTCCTAAAATGAGCAGGGCACGTTTCGTTTTCATGGCTCGGCCTTTGTCATAGCGGCACGCGCTGAAGGCTGACAGGCGTAGCAAACATAAATGCGACGACCGCTCACTTCGATACGCTCAACGGTGCCACCGCAGTGATAGCAATCTTCATTTTGCCGGTCGAACACCAAGTGTCGATAACGCCGACGCGACAGACCCATTGCCTGCAACCTTTTCACGCGCGCGGCCGTGTTTGTAACACCCGAGGTGGCATAAGCCTGTCGAGTAAGCGCAAGCGTATTCCGCGCTAAAACCCCCAGCTGACGCCGTGACAAATCTTTGGGCCGGTCAAACGGATTCAATCCGGCATTAAACAAAATTTCTGAGCGTAAATAATTACCAATGCCCGCCACGAAACTTTGATCCAGGTAAAGGGCGGCTAGGGAACGTCCTGCAAACTTGGGGTCCTGCAGGCGTGTTAGCAGATCGCGCCAAACCACGTGGTCGTCCAATGCGTCAGGCCCTAGTCGAGCCAAGTACTTTTGACTGGATAACGTTTCCGGCGTGTGGACTTCGATCTCCGACGCACTGTACAAAAGCGCGCTATGGGTCTCGGTATAAATGGCAAGGCGCAGGGTGCGATTGGTGCGCGGTGGTTTGTCGCGCCGGGTGATATACCATCGGCCGTAAAGCTGGTTGTGGCTATAGATTGTCAAACCGCTATCAAAGTGCGTTAACAGCGCCTTGCCGCGACTGCTTACCCACTCCACCCGCTGACCCGACAGCTGTGATCCAAAACGCGCTACTTTTGGCTGAGTCAGCAGCACCTTTTGCGCTTCGCGACCGGCGAGTACCTTATGTATTCGGGTCGCCACCCGGCGAATCTCTGGGCCTTCAGGCATGGGCGCCGCTTCCCTGCTCATCGATGACCGACGCATGCTCGCCGCCGCTAGCGGAATGATGTTTGCTGCGCCGACACCGCTCCGAGCAGTACAGTACCTGATCCCAATCTCTTGCCCACTTTTTGCGCCAAGCGAAGGGCTTGGCGCAGGTCTTACAAATCCTTTGAGGCAACAATGTCTTGCTGTGCTTGGCCAAGCTGCACCGAACTTTCTTTGTGATGTGCCAACCTAGGGCGGCTCCAGTGAAACTTGGGTGAAGAACTAGCCCGTGCACGTCTTTGGCTAAGATGCGGTCAACAATGCCTTTGTTTGGGGGTCTTATCGCTTTGACCAACCCCGGCGCGGCACTTCAATTTTTCTTTAAGCACCACCTCATCATGGTCTATGTGGGCGGGGCGACTTTCGAAGCAGGATTCTAGGCGCGCTAATGCCGGGCTGCCAAAGCATGCCCTATCGTCCAGCTCGCAACAGAAAAACGAGCATCGCTTGATGTCTGCAAGGTCGGGGTGTGATCACCCGACTACACCCATTCCCATCTAAAAGTTGGTTTTATTCTTCATTCGATGATCTCTGTTAAACAAACTTCGGTGAAAAGTGATGATCGGCAAAAGTCGCTAATCTGTCTCTCCGTGACGGGATAGGCTGAGCATCACGGTCGGCACCAAACTGACCAGTACGATGGCTAAGGCCGCCGTCGATGCCTCTGCCAAGCGTTCATCTGAAGCATAGCGATACAGCCAGGTCGCTAACGTCTCGAAATTAAAGGGTCGCAGAATCAACGTTGCCGGCAGCTCTTTCATCACGTCGATGAACACCAGCAGCAGGCCTGTCAAAATCGCTGGCCGCAGCAGTGGCAGGTGAACCCGACGCAGCACGTTACCAGGACTATGCCCAAGGCTGCGCGCTGCCGCGTCCAACTGCGGGTGTATCTGTATCAGGCCCGACTGGGTGATGTTGAAGGCAACGGTCAAGAAACGAGCCACATAGACAAAGATCAGTGCCGCCGACGTACCGGTGAGCAATAATCCCCAACGAATATCAAAAACATCACGTAGCTGAGTCGCGATCCATTTATCGAAACTGGTCATTGGCAGCATGAGCGCTACCGCCAGAACGAGGCCGGGCACCGCATAGCCCAGTGTCGCCACCCGCACCGCACCACTTACGAGGCGCCGTGGATAGAGTCGTTCCGCGTAGGCGAGCCATAGAGCGGTGGCGGCACAGACAAGCGCTGCAGCGCTCGCTACCCAAACACTGTTACCAACCAATGCTATAAACTCACCGCTAGAGGGCATCTCGCCCGCGGTAATGGTCATCGCAAACAGCGCTAAGAGCGGAAGTATCAACCCCAACAGCACCGGGGTCAGACAAAGGCCACAGGCCACCCAGGCCTGCCAACCCCGAAGCTCATAGGGCACCTTTTTGCTTTGCCGGGCAAGGGGATTAAAGCGCTGACCTCGCCTAGCAAACTGCTCGGCGACTACTAGCACACAAACCAGCATGAACAACCAGCCCGCCAGCTGCAGCGCTGCCGCTGGTTCACCAATGGCAAACCAGGTGCGGAAAATTCCCGTTGTCAGGGTAGGCACACCAAAGTGCTCTACAACCCCGTAATCGGCAACCGTTTCCATAAGCACGAGGGCCAAACCACCCATCAACGCGGGCCAAGCAACGGGCAAACCAACTCGCCAAAACACGACCCTGCGCGAGGCTCCTAGCGCTCGGGCTGCCTCATGAAGTGCCCCGGACTGCTGGACAAAACTGCCTCGGGCGAGCAGATAAATGTACGGATACAGAACCAACGCCATGACCAGTGACGCACCCGGCAAGCTGCGAATGTTTGGCAGCAAAGCTTCATTATTTGGCAAGTCAAACCATTGCCGGATCAGAGTCTGAACCGGACCGGAAAACTCTAAGAGGTCGGCATAAACATAGCCGATCACATAGGCCGGCGCGGCAAGGGGTAGTGCCAGAACTGGTACGAGTAATCGTCGCAACGGAAAATTGTACTGCACCGTGAGCCACGCGGTTGTGATGCCAATGCTGGCGGCGAATACGGCGACTAGGGCCATCAGAACCAGAGTATTGGTGAAATAGAGACCCAGTACCGTATCGCGCATATGTGACCAGCTCTCTCCACTGGGCGCCAGCGCCGCGCCAACCAATACGACAATGGGCAGAGCGACGGGCACCGCAATAAGCAGCGTACCGATAAGCCATGACGGAGAGTTTGTTCGTTTGGTCAGCATAGGGCAGGCACTATACCTAGCCGCCCGGATGTTCGACACAGCCGATGACGGTCTGAGCCGGAGAGCAGACATAGCCCTGAAGCCCTACGCAGTATTGGGCTTAGTCTGCGTAATCGGGCAGTATTGGTCGCGTTCAATCATCTGTTACTTCATGAGTATTCAACTTAACGCCGTTAGCCATCACTTTGGCAAACATTTGGTGCTTGCCAACATTTCACTATCTTTGGCAGACGGTGAGATTCTGTGCGTTCTTGGCCCATCCGGCAGCGGCAAGAGCACTCTGCTGCGAATTATCGCTGGACTGGAGAGCATTCAATCCGGTGAAATCTTGCTGGATCAGGAGTTGTTTGCAAATCCAACATACTGCCCGCCGCCAGAACAGCGACCCATCGGTCTAGTCTTTCAAGATCATGCCTTGTTTCCGCATTTGACCGTGGCAGAAAATGTGGGATTTGGCTTGCTCCAACTCACCGTGGCCCAGCGTGATCAAATCGTTACCCCGCTCCTTGAGCGCGTTGGGTTGGCGGCACTCGCGAAGCGGTACCCGCACACCCTCTCTGGCGGTCAGCAGCAGCGCATCGCGCTGATTCGCGCCCTGGCCCTAAAACCCAGGGTCATGTTGCTTGATGAGCCCTTCGCTAGTGTCGACACCCCGCTACGTCGCCAACTCCGACAAGATTCCCGGCATGAGCTTAAGCAAGCAGGCAGCACGACGATCATGGTCACTCATGACCCTGAGGAGGCCATGGCCATGGCAGATCGAATTCTGGTCCTCGTTGACGGCAAGGCGGTACAGCTCGATGCCCCAGAAATGCTATGGCGAGAGCCAGCCCACCGCTTCGTGGCAGAGACTATTGCTGGCCTGCAAACCCTGCGCGGTACTGTCAGCGCCGACTGTATTACGACCGCCTTTGGTCGTTTGCCACTACGCAATGTGCGCGGCGCTAGCGCGCTTACTGATGGTGCATCAGTCACCTTGGGAGTCCGCGGCAGTACCATCGGTATCACCGACGAGACAACTGACGAATCCGCGCAAGTGGCGGTGGAGGATATTCGGTTTGACGGCATGCACTGGACTGCACTGATTCAGCGCCAAGACCAGCAGCTGCGCTTTGTACTGGATCACAAATCACAGGTTCAGACCGGCAGCCGAGTTGCCCTGCGCTTTACGGATGCCGAAGCCATCCTTTATAGTTGTAAATGATTCTCATTTAGAAAATCACGCCTAGTCGGAATTTACATTATTCGAGCAACCGACCGTCTGCTCAATCCAAGGGTTTACTGGGAGAAATTCATGAAAGACACGCTTATCAAAGCCACTTCCCGACAAGGGTTTGACCGTGTATTCGCCTTATCAGGACGCCTAACGGCCTTACTTGCGCTGACTTTGGCGAGCGTTTGGCCAGCAACACTGGTGGCAGAGGAAGTCGTCAATGTTTATTCCGCACGCCACTACGACACAGATATGGCGCTTTACGAGGAATTTACGAGACAAACCGGCATCAAGGTCAATCTTATCGAAGGCGGAAGCGACGCACTGATCGAACGTATCGTCAATGAGGGCGAATTTACGCCCGCGGATATGTTGATCACTGTGGATGCGGGAAGACTCTGGCGTGCTAGCGAAAAAAACATTTTTCAGCCGGTTGAAAGCCAGGTAATGGACCAACGCGTACCTGCCAACCTAAGGGATCCCGATGGCCTATGGTTTGGCCTATCTAAGCGTGTGCGGGCGATTGCCTACAACAAAGCCGCCGGCCTGCCCATTGAGGTCATGCGTTACGAAGACTTAGCAAATCCTGCGCTGACCGATTCCGTATGCATGCGAAGTTCTTCTAACATCTATAACTTATCGCTGATGGGCTCGATCATCGAAGCCGCAGGAGAGGCGGCAGCCGAGGCTTGGGCAGCAGGTGTGGTCAAGAACTTTGCGCGCAAACCCCAAGGCAATGATACTGCCCAGCTGCGCGCAGTAGCCTCGGGTGAATGCGCCATCACCATAGCCAACACCTATTATTTGGGCCGAATGATCGACTCTGACGACCCCAAGGACAACTCTGTCACAGACGCCCTTACCGTGGTGTTTCCCAATCAAGAAGATCGCGGAGCCCACGTTAACATCAGCGGCGCCGGCGTCACGCGCTACGCGCCAAATAAAAGCAACGCCATAAAGTTTCTCGAGTACTTAACCAGCGACTTCGCCCAGGAACTGTTCGCACAGGGCAATAACGAATACCCCATCATCGGCCCAACCTCTGGACCCGTTGCAACCCTGGGAGCCTTCCAAGAGGACGCCATCAACGCTGCCGTTCTCGGTGAGCGCCAAGCCCAAGCGGTGCGTGTATTTGACCGAGCCGGTTGGCAATAATCGGTAGAACTCGGACAAAGGAAGCACAAATACCTATCGACAAAATCCCACAGCCTCTACAGTCGGTCCTTGGCGTCACCGGACGAGTTTTGCTGGGCCTGTACTTTTTGCTGCCGGGCATTACCAAAATCACTGAGTATGACGGCACGGAACAGTACATGTTGCAACATGGCGTACCTTTTACAGCTGCACTGCTGCCACTTACCATCATTCTACAAACTGGCGGCGGTGCTGCCTTGATTCTGGGTTCGCAAACCCGGGCCATGGCCTTGATGCTTGCGGGCATGACCATTGTCATTAATCTGTTTATGCATGACTTTTGGAATGTATATGAGGGGCTGAGCCAGGCCCATGAAACTCAGAATTTCGTCAAGAATCTGGCCATCATGGCGGGACTGCTCGCTCTGGCAGCGGGTCCAAGCGCCCAAGCACTGTCCCTGGATCGACGCTTAAATCGGACCACCGCTTAGTCCGCCCGCACCAACGCCGCAATCAGTCCTGCCAACGGGGCGCATCCGCCCCAGGGCCGCGCGGCGGGCTGTTCGGTAGCAGTGACTGGCCATTCATTCGAAAACCTATGCCCGGCAAGGAAACCTGGGTTTGTTCAGCGCCCACAGTCAGGTTTTGCAGCATCCCTCGAGCCTGGGGCTGACCCTCGGCCAAGGTCTCGCTCAACTTTCGAACCCGGCTGGCTGGCACGCCGGCCTCGTCGAGCAGTGCCTCCCACTGTGTCGCAGGCTTCGCCAAGAACGCCTTTTCGAACACCTTACGCAGTGACACTTGGTTTGCAGCCCGGGTTCCTGGATCGATCCATCGCGGATCCTCAGGCCACTCCGGGTGCCCAAGAACCCCACACAGTGCAGCAAACTGTCTTTCGTTGTTTGCAGCCAACATCAACAAACTCCCGTCCTGGGTCGAAAAACAGCCCGACGATGGCGCGCGACTGGCGGCCTCATTGCCCAATTTCGGCAGATCTTCATTGGTTGTGGCGACAGAGACCAAGTTATTGGCCATCATAGTCAGAGCCGTGTCAAGCATGGCTACGTCGACATGCTGGAACTCGTTGGTGAGATCACGCTGACGTAAGCCTGCCATCACCGCGAAGGCCGCGTTTAGCCCGGTGGCATAGTCGATATAGGGGGCGCCTACCTTAACCGGGCCCATGGCATCTGTACCCGTAGTGGACATGATGCCACTCATCGCCTGAACCACATGGTCATATGCAGGTCGGTGCCCGATCGGTCCTACGTCACCATAGGCTGATATTGAGCAGTACACGAGGCGCGGATTTATTTCTGCCAGCACGTCCCCACCAAGGCCCAGGCGCTGCGCCACACCCGGGCGGAAGTTCTGTACAAATACATCGGCCTGCGCTGCGAGAGACAACACTTGCGCAAGTTGCTCAGGGTCTTTTAGATCGAGCTCTACACAATTTTTTTGTGCGTTCTGTGTGCAAAAACTTAGACCCAGGCCCTGCTTCGCAAGCTCTGGCAATGCCCCGCCGTAACGGGTCATTTCGCCACC
>MDTE01202071.1_pt1 | contig 11906 bp, 11 predicted proteins | sample 811231 | NCBI WGS metagenome assembly MDTE01 (sample SAMN05326651, study PRJNA326480) | marine metagenome | isolation source: seawater | place: Indian Ocean: Red Sea | collected 2010
AAATTATTATCTGAAAAAGTAAATTGTGGAGTTATCAATGCAGGTGATGGTCCACATGAACATCCAACTCAAGCGTTATTAGACGCTCTAACAATTATAAGAAGAAAGAAAAAGATTTCAGGATTAAAAATCGCTATATGTGGAGATATCATGCACAGCAGAGTTGCTAGATCAAATATTCATTTATTAAATACACTTGGAGCAGAGGTAAGAGTTATTGGTCCTCCAACACTTATGCCAAAAAATATTGAAAGTCTTGGTGTGAAAGTATTTTTCGATATGAAGAATGGATTGAATGATGTGGATATAATTATAATGTTAAGGTTACAATTAGAAAGAATGTCTGGGTCCTTTGTACCCTCAATAAGAGAATACTTTAGATTCTATGGGCTAGATAGAGAAAAACTAAATTATGCAAAATCTGATGCTTTGATACTTCACCCTGGCCCCATGAATAGGGGTGTTGAAATTGATTCAGAACTAGCTGATGATCTCGATAGATCTGCTATATTTGAACAAGTAAGAATGGGAGTTGCAGTTAGGATGGCATGTCTTAAAACATTTGTTAAAAAGAATGAGGACATAAGTTGATTAATTACAGCCCTTTCGACACAAACAAAAAAAATATCAAAAACTATATTTTGGTAAATGGGTCAATTATTGATCCTAAAAAACAAAAGATTTTAAAATCCGATATTTATATTAAAAATAATCTTATTGAAAAAATTGGAAAAGATTTAAAAAAAACTGTAAAAGAAAAAGTTGAAATAGTTAATTGTAAAGATCTTTTAATATCTCCTGGACTTGTTGATATGAGAGTTAACATCGGCGACCCTGGTTCAGAACACAAAGAAACAATTAAAAGTGCGTCAAAATCAGCTTCAAGTGGTGGTATAACTTCGATGGTCTGTATGCCTAACACCACCCCACCAATAGACCAAGCGGCGATAATTCAAAGCATTCAAAGAAAAGCAAGAACAGTGGCTTTGGCAAAAATTTTTTGTACAGGTTGTATTACAAGAGAGTCTAAAGGTAGGGAAATATGCGAATTGCATTTAATGAAGGAGTCGGGAGCAGTTGGTTTTACTGACGGAAATAAAAGCATTGAAAATACCAGAGTAATGAGAAAAGCTTTAAGTTATGCAAAATCATTTAATGGCCTAATAATCCAGCACGCTGAAGAACCTAATCTAAGTAAAGATGGTAACGCTAATGAAGGTGAAATATCAACCAGAATGGGATTATCTAGTATTCCAAGTTTTGCTGAGGTGATGATTATCGAAAGAGATTTGTGGTTAGTTAGAGATACTATGTGTAGATACCACGTAAGTCATATATCAACTAAAGAAAGTGTTGATGCAATAAGAAAAGCAAAAATAGAAGGATTACCTGTAACGTGTGATACATCTCCTCCGTATTTTATTTTAAACGAATTTTCTCTCGAAAATTATAGAACTTTTGTAAAATTATCTCCACCTTTAAGAGCAGAGGAAGATAGACTGGCAATTATCGAAGGATTAAAGGATGGTACAATAGACGCAATAACCTCTGATCATACACCACACGATCAAGACGCAAAAAGATTACCTTTTGCCCAAGCAGCTTTTGGTGGTGTTGGTCTTGAAACACTTCTTCCATTGTCGTTGAGCCTCTATAAAAATAATCTTTTAAAATTGGAAGAGCTAATGCCTTTACTAACATCAAATCCAGCAAAAATTTTAGGTTTAGAAATAGGGTCATTAAAAGAAAAATCCGATGCAGATTTAATTGTTTTTGATCCAAAAAAATCTTGGAAAGTTGATACAGAAAATTTCTTTAGTAAATCTAAAAACTCTCCATTCGATGGTATGTTAGTTGAAGGTAAAAATGTTATGACATTTATAAGAGGACGACTTGTTTATAAACTACACTGAGATAATTTATACAGCATTCATATGTTATCTAGCTGGATCTATTCCTTTTGGACTTCTACTTTCTATTATTTTTGAAAAAAATGATCCAAGATTAGGTGGGTCGAAAAATATTGGTGCTACAAATATTGCTAGATTAAGTGGATGGAAATTAGGTTTATCTACTTTGCTACTTGATATCCTAAAAAGTTTTTTTATTATTTATTTTTTTTTCTAAATACAAATTTTGTAGGTTTAGCAATTATATCAGTTTTTCTAGGACACTTATTTCCTGTATGGTTGAAATTCAAGGGAGGAAAAGGAGTAGCGGTCTATATTGGAATATTATTAGCCTATAATTTTCCTGTGAGTTTGGTTTTTTTATTTGTTTGGGCTTTTATAGCTATAATTTTTAAGTATTCTTCTTTGTCAGCTTTATTAGCTAGTATGATGGCTCTTAATATTTTTATATTTACTAACGACCCTCAATTAAAAATCTTTATATTAATTACCGTTTTAATATTTTTAAAACATTATAATAATATTCAAAGATTGATATTAGGAAATGAAACAAAATTAAACTTTAAAAAATAAAATTTAATTTTAACATTTTTTTTTTTATATATATTAAGAAAAATTATTATGAAGTTACTTATTGTTGAGTCACCAGCCAAAGCTAAAACAATTAAAAATTATTTAGACGATAGTTTTGAAGTTGTAGCTAGTATAGGTCATTTTAGAGATCTTCCTAAAAGTGGAATTGGGATAGATGAAAAAAATGATTTTTTCGTTAAAAACTGGGAAATAGATAAAAAAAAAATCGACCCAATTTTAAAATCAATCAAAAATTCTAAAGAAATTTTTCTAGCACTTGATCCTGACAGAGAAGGGGAATTAATTGCTTGGCACGTAATGGAAATATGTAAAGAAAAAAAACTTATTCAAGATAAAGAATTCAAAAGAATTGAGTTTACTGCTGTAAGAAAAGAAGATATTCATTTAGCAATACAAAACCCCAGAGATATTGATAAAAACCTAGTTCAGGCTGCCATTACACGCAGATTTCTTGATAGATTCTTTGGCTACAAAATTTCTCCAATCACAAAAAGAAGAACTGTATTTGGTTCGAGTGCAGGAAGAGTTCAGTCTCCTGCCTTAAAAGTTCTTGCTGAAAGAGAAAAAGAAATAGACCTATTTCAGGCAAGAGAATTTTGGGAAATTTCTGTTAAACTAAAGGATAAAAATGATAATATAATTAATTGTTCAGTTATAGAAGAAAATGGAAATAAGGTTGATAAATTTTATTTACCAGATGAAAAAACTGCATCAGAACTCGTTAATAAAATAAAAAATGAAAATTTTTTTATTGATGAAATTTTAAAAAAAGAAAAAAAAAGAAACCCATATTCTCCTTTTTCAAATTCACTTTTACTTCAGGATTCATCTTCAAAGCTTGGATTTAGTCCAAAGTATACTAATAAACTTGCTCAAGAATTAAAAGACGGCATTGGTTCACTCGGTGCTCTAATTACATATCATAGAACTGACTCTAATATTATGAAACCCTCTGAAATTAACAAACTTAGATCAATAATAGAAAGTCAGCATGGTAAATCGATGCTTTCTAATCCACAAAACATTTTTAAAGAAAAATCAAAATTTGTGCAACAAGGTCATGAGGCTGTCACACCGATAAATATTAGTAAAAAACCAGATGAAATTAAAAATTTATTATCAGTAGACCAATTTAAGTTATATGATTTAATTTGGAGAAGAACTTATGCATCCCAAATGTCCTCGAGTATTAATTTAGAAACTACTTTTAAAATTAAAAGTAGTAAAGTTTTTCTAAAAGCAACAGGAAATATTCCAAAATTTAAAGGTTTTAAAGAGATTTATAATTTTTCTGAAAATAATGATGAATTACAAGATCTTCCTGATTGTAAAAATAAAGAAAATTTATATCTTATAGACGTAAATTCAAAACAAAACTTTACCAAACCCCCCAATAGATTTTCTGAAGCTGGATTAATAAAAAAGTTAGAAGAATTAGGAATTGGAAGACCCTCAACTTACGTTTCAATTTTTACTAAACTTGAAGAAAGAAATTATGTAAAAATTCAAAATAAATCTTTAATTCCAACCTCTAAGGGGAAAATATTATCTAAATTTCTAGATGGGTTTTTCTTAAAATTTGTTGACTTTAAATTTACAGCAAATCTTGAAGAACAACTTGATTTAATTACTGAATCAAAAATAAATTGGAAGGATACGTTAAATGATTTTCTAAAAATTTTAAATAGTACTGTAAAGGAAGTTGAACAAAAAAGTATCACTGAAGTAATTAATAAAATTAATGAAATAAGTCCTGAAATACTTAAAGAAAAAAATTGTCCGAAATGTGAAGACGGAAGACTTACTATTAAATTTTCATATACTGGACCCTTTATTGGATGTACAAACTTTAACAAAGAAAAAGATAGTAGTTGTAAATATAGCTACCCATTGGGCTCTGATGAAAAAAATAAGGATTTATTTGGGGATGGGCTTCTAATTGGTATAGATACAAAAACAAATAAAAAAATATTATTGAAAAGTGGAAAATATGGAAGATATCTTGAGCTTGTAGATACCACTTCTAAGCCAAAAAGAGTTAGTATTCCAAAAAATATACCCAATGATGAGATTGACATATCAAGTGCTTCAAAACTTCTTTCATTGCCAAGATTAGTTGGAATTCATCCCGAATCAAAGAAAGATATAACTGCTTCAATTGGACCTTATGGACCATACATCAAACATGAAAATAAATTTATTTCGCTTAAAGATGATGATGTATTAGAAGTTGGAATAAATAGGGCTGTTGAGCTAATCAATCAAAAAAAAAAACAAACCGAAGAAGTAATAATTGGTATAGACCCTGAATCCAAAAAAAAAATAGTTTTAAAAAAAGGCATCAAAGGAAGGCCTGATTATTTTTCGATAAATAAGAAGAACTTTTCTTTACCAGAAAAATTTAAGGATAAAAAAATTACTTTAAAAGAGGCATTAGAAATAATTAATGAGAAAAAAAATAAAAAAAAAAAGTAGAAAAGAAATTTATTTAAAAGATTTGATAGAAAGGGAAATAAAAGATAATGAATTAAGGAAAAATTTCTCTGAAAAAATGATAAAAATTTCAGAAGAAATTTCAAGTAGGAAACTTCTAAATCACAGAGATTTCACACACATACCTTTCATTACTATAGATGGTGAAGATAGTAAAGACTTTGACGATGCTGTTTGGTCTGAAGAAAGAAAGGGGTATTTTAAAATTATGATTGCAATTGCAGACGTAAGTTTCTATGTGGATAAAGACAGTATCCTTGATATAGAAGCAAGGAAAAGGGGGAACTCTTTTTATTTTCCTGATAGAGTTATTCCAATGTTTCCCCAAAAACTCTCTAACGACACTTGTTCAATTTTACCAAAAAAAGAAAGAGCATGTGTTGTAATAGAAATTAATTTACTAATGAATGGAAAAATTCAAGGTTTTAAAATTCATAGAGCAAAAATCAAGTCACGGGCTAGATTTTCATATAATGAAGTTGATAAAATTTATAAAAATAATATTAATAACCCATTTCTTTCTCTTCTTAAATGTTTATATAAAACATTTTATTTATTGGAAAAAACCTCAAAAAAAAGAGGAAAAATAAATTTTGAATTAGAAGAATATAACTTGAAAATTTTTAATGATAAAAACTTTTTTTTCGAGAAAAAAATAAATTTAGAATCATACAGACTAATTGAAGAATTTATGATTCTTGCAAATACTGTAGTTGCTAATCTTTTAATAACAAAAAAAACAAATGCTATTTTTAGAAATCATGAAAAACCAAAAAAAGAAAAAGTTTACGAACTTAAAACACTACTCAAAGAATATAACCTAAATTCATTATTTTCTTTTAATTCTCAAGATGATTTCAACCAGGCAATAACAATGTCAAAAGACTTAAACTATAATTTCTTAAATGATTCATTAGTAAAATGTCAATCAAAAGCTTTTTATCATAACTTAAATAAGGGTCATTTTGGTTTAGCCTTAAAAAATTATACACATTTTACTTCACCTATTAGAAGATATTCCGATTTGGTTGTTCATAGAAGTTTATTAAATTTGATATCTAATAAAAAAAATAATTTTATTGATAGCGATTTATCAGAACATCTAACATTTCAAGAAAAAAAATCTGACTCTATTGAAAGGAGTTTATTAGAAAAAGCATGTAGTATTTTTTTACTAAAACTGAAAAGAAAAAATTTCCAGGGAATAATTGATGGAGTTGAAGATTTTGGAATTTTTATTAAGTGTAAAGACTACCCTTTTTCTGCCCTGGCACGTCTAAAGCAAAGGAAAAGATCATTTACAAAAACTAATAAAGAAATAAAAAATCAATTTAAATTAGGGCAATTAGTTTCATTTAGAATAAAAAAAAATAATGTTTTTAATGGGAAAATTTTAGCTGATGGAATAAGAATTATTAATGATAAGTAAGAAGGCAAAACTCAAAAAACTAAAAAGGGGATTTTCAAAAAAATGTCCTAATTGTGGAAATGCACCACTATTTTCAAAATACGTAAAAACCTTAAATAAATGTAATCAATGCGGAATAAATTTTTTGAAATATAGATCTGATGATGGCCCAGCTTATTGTACAATTTTTATCGTAGGACACATCCTGATACCAGCGATTTTATTATCAGAAAAGTATTTTTCTCCATCACTAACTTTTCAAATGATCATCTGGCCTATTATTACAATCATTTTTTCTTTATGGCTTTTGCCAAAAATAAAGGGTGCATTTATAGCATTTCAGATTTTTGTAAAAGATAAATCTTGAAATACTTGACAGGAGGAAAAAAAATTATAAATTCAAATTTATCATGGCAAAAAGTAATACAATTCAAATAAAATTAGTTAGTTCTGCTGATACAGGTTTTTTTTATGTTAAAGACAAAAACCCAAAGTCAAAACCAGATAAGTTAGAATTAAAAAAATATGACCCTAAAGTGAGAAAACACGTAATTTTTAAAGAACAGAAAATAAAGTAAATATCATTTTTTATCTTTTCTCAATTCTAGTCCTAATTCTTTCAAATGATTAGTATTTACATCACTCGGAGCCTTAAGCATTAAGTCTTCAGCCTGCTGATTTATTGGAAATGCTGTTATCTCTCTAATATTTTCTTCATCAGCTAATAACATAATAATTCTATCAATACCTGGTGCAGACCCACCATGTGGTGGGGCTCCATACTGAAATGCATTAAATAATGATCCAAATCTATTCTGGATTTCATTTTCTGAATAACCTGCAATTTCAAAAGCTTTAATCATAATATCAATTTTATGATTTCTAATCGCTCCAGAAGATAATTCAACACCATTACAAACTATATCAAATTGCCATGCTAAAATATCTAGAGGGTTCTTATTCTCTAGTGAATCCATTCCACCTTGTGGCATAGAAAATGGGTTATGACTAAAATCTATTTTCTTTGTAGTAGAATTAATTTCATACATTGGATAATCTATGATCCAGCAAAACTTAAAAGAATTTTTTTCAAGAAGATCTAATTCTTCACAAATTTTAGTTCGTGCTATTGAGGAAAATTTAATTGAATTTTCTTGGTCATCACAAATAAAAAATATTGATTCATTATTTTTTAATTCAAAAACTTCTTTAATGGCCTGGAGATTTTGATCTTGCATATTATTAGCAATTGGTCCAAGAAATTTTTGTTGTTGGTAAATTATATAACCGAGTCCTTTTTGACCATTATCTCTAGCCCAATTATTTAATTTATCAAACCACGCCCTCGGTTTTTCTGCTGAATTAGGTGCTTTTATCCCCTTAACTTTGAATCCCTTTTCAATATTATTTTCAAAAATTTGAAACCCTGACCCCTTAAAACATTCAGTTACATCCATTATTTTAAGTGGATTTCTTAAATCTGGTTTGTCAGTTCCAAAGTTATCAATTGATTCAGAATACTTAATCCTTGGAAAAGGTGGAGGTAAAACTTTTTTCTTTGAAAACTCACTAAATATTTCGTAGATCACAGGTTCAATTGTTTGGAATATTTCTTCTTGAGTTACAAACGCCATTTCAAAATCGAGCTGGTAAAATTCTCCAGGGGACCTGTCTGCTCTGGCATCTTCATCTCGGAAACATGGAGCTATCTGAAAATATTTATCAAAGTTCGATACCATTAAGAGTTGTTTGAAGATTTGAGGTGCTTGAGGAAGCGCATAGAACTTTCCATTGTGAAGCCTACTTGGAACTAGAAAATCTCTAGCTCCTTCAGGAGAAGAGGATGTTAAAATTGGAGTTTGTATTTCTATAAACCCCTTAGTTACCATTTTTTTTCTTAAGGATTCAATTATTTTTGATCTTAAAATTATATTTTCATGAAGTCTTTGTCTTCTTAAATCTAAGAATCTATATTTTAATCTTAACTCTTCGGGTGAATCGTCTTCAATTGCCACTTGGAAAGGTATTTGTTGTGATTCGTTTAAGATCTCAATATCATCAGCAATTACTTCGATTTGACCCGTTGAAATATTATCATTAACTGTTTCGTCTGATCTTTTTACAACTTTTCCAGATATTTTTATAATACTCTCAAGTTTTATATTTTCTAATAAAGTAAAACTTTTATTATTTGAGTTAATAACACACTGAGTTAGACCTTTCTCATCTCTAAGATCAATAAATAATAAACCACCATGATCTCTTTTTTTATTAATCCAACCTGATAATAAGACCTTTTCTCCTTGGTTCTTTAAATTTAATTCACCACAATGATGCGATCTATAAAAAGTCATATAATTTGAATGTTATTCTTTAAAATGATAAATTTTTCAAGTGTTACTTTTAAATAATGGTCAATTAAAGCAATTTTTACATAAATGTCAAAAAGATAAAATAATTGGGATAGATACTGAATTCCATAGAACAAACACTTACTATCCCAAACTTTGCCTAATTCAAATTGCTAATTTAGACAATTCAATTGTTTTAGATCCAATCTCTGTAAAAATTGATTTTTCAATATTAAAAAAATTAATTTACGATAAAAAAATAAAAAAAATTTTTTTTTCTGCCAGTCAAGATATAGAAATTTTTTTTAATCTTTATAATGAGATACCTCCAAATTTTATAGATGTACAAATTTGTCTTATGCCTCTTGGATATGAAAATTCGACAAGCTATTCAAGGGCATGCAAAGATTTTAATAAAATTAACATATCAAAAGATCATCAATTTATTGATTGGAGAGTCCGTCCATTAACAAATGAAAAGATAGACTATGCTATTAATGATGTAAAATTTTTAATACCACTCTATGAAAAAGTTATCAAAGATTTAGAAAAAATTAAAAGAGATTCATGGGTAAATTTAATGCATGAGAAAATTTACAACATAAAAAATTATAAATTTAAAGCTAAAAACGCATGGGAAAAAATAAAATTTACTCCGAAAAACTCATATGAATTAGAAACACTAAAAAAAATTTCTAAAATCAGAGAGAATTATGCAATTGAGAAAGATAAACCTATAAAAAGATTTTTAGATAACAAAGACTTAATTAAGCTATGTAGGGTAAAAACTAATCATGATGAAAAAAAAAAAATCATTAAAAAAATCAAGTATAAAAATTTAAAAAATGATATTTTAAAAATTATTGGTGAACCAATACCTAAAAAAAAATTAAAAGAAATAAATCTTAATCTAGATAATAATCAAAAAAAAGTTCTTAAATATGCAAAAGAATTACTAGAGAAAAAATCTAAAGAATTGAATGTTCATCCAAGTTTAATTGCTAATAAAGCTGAATTAGAAAAAATAGTCCTTGGTGACAAAAGTGTTATTGTAAATTGGAAATACGAAATTTTTCATAAAGAATACAAACTTATACAAAAATTAATATAATTTCTTTATTAAATTAGATAAAAAGGTTTTTGAAATATTCTGCTGATTTTCTAACGATACAGTGTCAATTAATTTTGATATTTTTCGGGCCGCACTATAGGTTCTATCAATTCTTTTTATTATAAAATCAATATTTTCATTTTTTAAAATGATATTTCTATCTTTAAGATATTTTTTAATTATCCTTACTAATAATTCTTCATCGGGTTGTTTAATCTCTATTATTAACATTGACGATAACCTTGAAATTAAATCCATTAATTTAGAAGATAAAAACCTTGGTGGAAGTGAAGAAGTAATAAGTAAAAAAGATGACTTATTGGCCTGTAAGAAATTTAGTAAATTTAAAATTTTTTCATCATAATTTTTTCCTCTAATTGAAATTAGTGACTCAATATCATCAATAATCCAGTTTTTAGAATTAAGAGAAAATTGTTGGAAATTAGAATTTATCATCATCTCAAGTCTTTTCTTATCAATAAACAAAGCATTTGAGTTTTCTTTCCACATTTCACAAAATGAAGTTTTACCACAATTACTTGGACCATAAATATAAACAAAGTTATGCGTCCACTTTGGCCATTCTTTGATAAGTTTATACGCCAAAAAATTTTTAGAACTTAAAAAAAATTCTTTACTTTTAAATTTAAAATCAAAATTAAAAATTTCTTGTTTCATCAATATGAGACTACCGAATATGTATTACTTTCAGATGGGTATGGAATTAATTTAATATTATTTGGTTCTAAAGCCAAATTTAATTGTTTTATATTAAAACGAGTAGAAACCTTATAAATTGTATTACTTCCAAAAAATTCTTTTAAAGTCATTTTTTCATCTCCTAAAATTTCTTTAATTATTTTTTCGTATTTAATATTTTCTTTTAAATTCTTATTTTCGAAACTAAGAAATATTTCCTGCAGTGCTTCAGATTCTTGATCAGTTTGATCTATTTGTTTTTTCCACCATATATCTAATTCATTCATTAGAAGTTTAGCTAAAAGCTCTAGTTGTGAAGTTTTTGAATTACTGTTAAACATTTTTTCATTTAAAATACTTACTTCAATAAATTCATTATTTCTAAAAATTTTAGTATTAAGTGAAGTTTGAAAAATTTTTTTGTTGTAATTATAATTTTCGTCAACAAAAAGAATTATTGCCTTTTTTTTTTATTAAAGTCTAAAAATTTTTTTAAAGATAAAAAATCATTATCAAGAATTTTTTTTGGAGAAATCATCAATTTATTTTTATGATTTTTATCAGGGAAAAAGAGCTTTAATAAACCCATTTCATCATATTCTTCTAATAAAAAATCATACCAGTAATTTTCACTTTCCCATAAATATAATGTATTGAATCTTTTCATTATTGGTATAATTAAATAATCCTCTGAAACAAAAGTACTTATCTTAATGTTAATTTTTTCAAAAAAAGAGTTAATTTTTGAGGGATTAAAATTTACATCAATAACTGAAAAATAATTTAATTCAGAAATTTTTTCTTTTTTAAAATTATAGTCCATAACGTAGTTTTCTATTGGAAATTCAGGATCTTGTTGAATTTTTGAATAGTCTGTCGGTTCTAAAATTTTTTCAGTTAGAACCCGAAAAGCATTTTTAAAAGCCATAATTTTTGCTTTTTCTCTTAATTTTAAAATTTCACCATCGTTTTCTAGAAAAACTTCATTATCTTTAATCAAAAAAACACTATCGTCAGCATTTAATTCCAAATTTATGGAGACTGAAAATAAAAATATAAAAAAGAACTTTATCAAAATTTTAATTTATTATTGTTGAGTTATACTTAAATTTAATACATTATTTTTTTTTTAAAATAGTAAAAATAAAAAAAGGAGATAGAGATAGGCTTAAGTTATAAATCTTCGGGCGTAGACATCAAAAAAGCTTCAAATCTAGTAAAGAAGCTAGAGAGAATTACAAATAAAAAACAGAGAAAGGAAGTTATCATTAACCAGGGAGGGTTTTGTTCTTTCTTTGATATAAAGAAGCTTAAATACAAAGACCCAATTCTTTTAAGTA
>MDTE01040762.1_pt1 | contig 11905 bp, 12 predicted proteins | sample 811231 | NCBI WGS metagenome assembly MDTE01 (sample SAMN05326651, study PRJNA326480) | marine metagenome | isolation source: seawater | place: Indian Ocean: Red Sea | collected 2010
CACTGCTATGAGAGCTCGTGGGGCTCAAGTAACTGATATGGTCGTTCTTGTGGTTGCAGCAAATGATGGTGTTATGCCCCAAACAATTGAAGCTATTGATCACGCTAAAGCTGCAAACGTCCCTTTGGTGATTGCAATCAACAAAATTGATCTACCAGATGTTGATTTAGAGCGCATAAAACGTGAACTTTCAGAACATAATGTTCTTGTTGAAGATTGGGGAGGAAAGGTTCAAGCAATACCTATTTCTGCCAAAACAGGAGAAGGGGTAGGGGATTTGTTGTCATCAATGATTATTGAATCTGAATTGTTAGAATTAAAATCAAACAAAGATACGTTTGCCAGAGGTACTGTAGTTGATTCTAAACTAGACAAAGGACATGGTCCTATAGCAACAGTTTTAATTCAAAAAGGAACCTTAAATGTTGGTGATCCATTTATATGTAATAATATTTCGGGTAAGGTTAGAGCCATGATGAACGAAAGAGGTCAAAGAATAAAAACCGCCTACCCATCATCTCCAGTTCAAATTCTTGGATTTGACCAAGTTCCACAGTCTGCAGATATTTTTGCTGTTGTTGAAAATGAAAAAGAAATAAAAAGAATTGTATCAGATAGACAGCGCTTAAAGCGTGAAATTGATCTTAAAAAAATTACAGCACAGTCTTTAGATGCGATGTCTGCTTTGATCAAAGAGGGTACAATTAAAAATTTACCAATTATTATTAAAGGAGATGTTGATGGATCTATAGAAGCGCTTTCAGAACAATTAAGCAAGATTTCAAATGATGAGGTTGGAGTGCAAATCATACATAAATCAGTTGGAATTATTTCTGAATCTGATGTTCTTTTAGCTGCTGCATCAAAAGCAGTTATTATAGGATTCCAAGTTCAGGTTTCTGCAAATGCAAAGCTCCAGGCTCAACAAGAGGGGGTTGATATCAGAACCTATAGCATTATTTATCAAGCTGTCGAGGAAGTTACATTAGCGCTTGAAGGCTTGCTTGAACCCGAAAAAATAGAAGAAGTGCTAGGAAAAGCAGTAGTTCAAGAAGTGTTCAAAATTCCAAAAATAGGTTTTATAGCAGGCTCTAAAGTTACCCAAGGGCTCATTAAAAGAAATGCACTAGCTAGGATTATTAGAGATGAGGAACAAATTAGCGAAGGAGAAATAGTATCATTAAAACATATTAAAGATGATGCAAAAGAAATGAAAGAAGGTTATGAGTGCGGGATTGGTGTTGATGATTTTTCTAAATTTAAAGAAGGTGATGTTATAGTGTGCTATGAAATAAAATCTATTAAAAGAACACTGGAACTAAATTGATCAGCCAACGACCCTTTAAGAGAACTGATCGGGTCGCAAATGAAATCCACAACATTTTAGGATACATACAAACACAGTATATAGATCTTTCCAAACTGGGTTTTGTGACATTTACAAAAGTTTCAGTATCCCCAGATTTAAAACACGCAAAAGTTTTTTACGGTGTAGTTAATAATAAAATGCCAATAAAAAATATTACAATTGAAATAAACAAAAAATCAAAAGCCTTCAGAAAGTATCTAGGGCTTGAGTTGACAACAAAATACACTCCTAAACTGCGCTTTTACTATGATGACTCGATGGAGTATACTGCTAAACTAGATCAACTTTTTGATAATTTAAAAAAAGGTAAAAAGTAATGATCTTCAACATTAATAAGCCAATAGGCTGGACTAGTTTTGATATTGTAAAGAAAATTAGATTTATAACAAAAGAAAGAAAAGTTGGTCATGGTGGTACACTAGATCCATTTGCAGATGGAGTGCTTATTATTGGTGTTGGCAAAGGAACCAAGCAGCTAACGAGCATAGTTAACGAAAATAAAACCTATGAGGCAACATTGTTATTAGGTGCTGAAACGGATACCTTAGATAATGAGGGTAAAATAGTTAAATCAAAATCAATTCCTAAATTTAATGATGCCACAATAAGCGAGATTTTAAAAAGCTTTTTAGGTACATATTATCAAAAACCTCCAATGTTTTCAGCAAAGAAAGTTAATGGGGTACGTTTGTATAAGCTTGCTAGAAAAAATATTGAAATCGATCGAAAACTTCAAAATTGTTCGATTTTTGAAATTTCTTTAATAAGCGCTAGCAACGACAGCATTGAATTTTCTGTTACTTGCTCAAAAGGTACATATGTTCGTGTTTTAGGATCCGATATTGCAAAAAAATTAGGCACAGTTGGATACTTAACGAAACTGACAAGAACAAGAATTGGAGAACATATATTGTCAAAATCTATATCTATAAAAAACTTTGAAAGTGAATGGAAATCTATAAAGAATTAACCGGTGTACCTTCATGCAATGATTCAATAGTTACAATTGGTACATTTGATGGTTGCCACAGAGGGCACCAGGATGTGATAAAAAAAGTTGTATATAATGCTAAAATATCTTCATCGAAATCTGTATTGATTACTTTCAATCCACATCCCAGGCATATTTTAAATAAAAATAATAAGATCCCAATTTTAATGCATATTGATAAAAAATTAGAATTTTTACATTCATTTAATCTAGATATTGCACTCATCATACCATTTGATATTGAATTTTCAAAAATATCAGCCTTAGATTTTTTAAATGATATTATAGTTGAAAAATTTAACCCCTCAAAAATTGTTATTGGATACGATCATCACTTTGGCCATGATAGATTAGGATCTCCAGAATTCTTAAAAAATGAAGCTAAAAAAAATAGTTTTGATGTTGAGGTAATAGATCCTATTTCTGATCAAGATATGATTATATCAAGTACTCATATTAGAGAATCTGTTCAAAATGGTTATGTTAGAAGAGCTTCTTTCGAGCTTGGATGGGTTTACGGATTTGAAGCAAAGGTCGTTTCTGGTTCTGGTAGAGGAAAAGACCTTGGGTTTCCAACAGCCAACTTTATACCTCTAGAAAAAAATCAATTAATACCAGCAAATGGCGTATATTGTATTAGAGGAAGGATTAATGGTATTAATTTATACGGTATGTGTAATTTAGGCGTACGTCCAACATTCGATGAATCCAATTTTGTAATGGAAGCTCATTTTTTTGAAGACAGTATGGACAATATTTATAGTAAAATAATTACTGTAGAGTTTTTAGAGAGAGTTAGAGATGAAAAAAAATTTTCTAATTCTAAAGAATTAATTGAACAATTAAAAAAAGATAAAGACATCTGTATGAGATTGATACAGAAGTATAATTAGGAGAAATAATGTCAATAACAAACACACAAAAACAAGACATTGTAAAAAAGTTCGGTAAAAATGATAAAGATACCGGATCATCTGAGGTGCAAATTGCACTTTTGACTGAGAGGATACGTCTTCTCACTGAGCATGCAAAAGTTAACAAAAAAGACAATCATTCAAAGAGAGGTCTTGTCATGCTCGTATCACAACGCAAAAAGTTATTAAAATATCTAAGACGCACAAACCCTGAGTCATACTTAAATGTTACCCAGGAACTATCAATACGTCGAAATTAAAATTTAAAAGGTAAAATAATGAAAAAAGTAGAAATGAACCTTAATGGAAGTACGCTCTCAATCGAGACAGGTCATGTAGCCAGACAGTCATCTGGTTCAGTAATAGTAACGCATGGTGAATCCTCAGTTTTAGTAGCTGTAAATGCTGCTAAGGAGATGCGAGAGGATATTGATTTTTTTCCACTCCAAGTCGAATACAGAGAAAGACACTATGCTGGTGGAAAAATCCCCGGCGGTTTCTTTAAAAGGGAAGCCAGGCCATCGGAGCATGAAATTTTAACTAGTAGATTGACAGATAGACCAATCAGACCATTATTTCCAAAATCATTTAAATATGAAACTCAAGTTATTGTAACAGCTATGTCTAGTGACGGGCAAAATATGACTGATGTTCTTGCTGGTGTTGGTGCATCTGCTGCTCTGATGATTTCTGATATTCCTTGGAGCGGTCCTATTGCAACAGTGAGAGTAGGAAGACTAGAAGGTGATTTTGTGATTAATCCTACAAAAGAACAGATGGAAAGCTCTGATATGGAAATAGTTGTTTCTGGTAATGATAAGACAATAGTTATGGTTGAGGGTGAGGCTGAACTAATTTCTGAAAAAGAATTTTTGGATGCTATGAAATTTGCTCATAACCCAATCAAAGATATCATTGATTTACAAAATAAATTATGCGAACAACTAGACATCGCTAAAAGAGAAGTGCCTTCTGATAATGTTAATGAAGATTTAAAAGAAAGTGTTCTGAAATCCGTTATATCTAAAATTGATCAAGCTATAAAGATAGGAGACAAATCTGAACGACAAGAAGCTATTTCAAATCTTCATGCTGAGGCCCAGCAGGATTTTATTGAAGCAAATCCTGAAACAGAAAAAGAAATTAAATCTTTTATTGATGAAGCTTTAAAATCTGCATTTAGAGAGCAAATTTTATCTGATTCAATAAGGTCAGATGGTAGGTCAACTACTGATATAAGACCTATATCTATTGATACTGGGATTTTTGCTCGAACTCATGGATCTGCGCTTTTTACCCGCGGTGAAACGCAAGCGATTGCTGTTTTGACAATGGGCACATCAAGTGATGAGCAGATTATTGATAGTATGGATGACGATTATAAAAAGAAATTTATGCTTCATTATAATTTTCCACCGTATTGTGTTGGCGAGGTTGGCAGGATAGGCTTTACTAGTAGACGCGAGGTTGGACATGGAAATCTTGCCGAAAGAGCAATTAAGCAAATTTTACCAGATTATGAAGATTTCCCTTACACTATTAGGATTGTATCTGAAATAACTGAATCTAATGGCTCTTCATCAATGGCATCTGTTTGTGGTGGCTCTTTAGCATTAATGAATGCTGGAGCTCCTTCAAAAGGCCATGTTGCAGGTATAGCGATGGGGTTGATCAAAGACGGTGAAAGATATGCTGTTTTAAGTGACATTCTTGGCGCTGAGGATCATTTGGGTGATATGGACTTTAAAGTTGCAGGTACTAAGGATGGAATTTCAGCAATTCAACTAGATTTAAAGATTGATGGTATTTCTTTTGAATTAATGGAGGAGGCACTTGAACAGGCACGAGTTGGTAGAAATCATATATTGGATATAATGTATGAATCGGTTCCTAAGCCTATGAGAATGTCTGATTATGCACCAAAAGTTCTCTCTTTGCAGATTAATCAAGAAAAAATTGGTGGTTTGATTGGACCAGGTGGAAAAACTATCAAAAAAATTATAGCTGATACAGAGTGTGATATAAATGTAGATGATGATGGTGTCGTTACAGTTGCTAGTCTTGACTTAAAAAGATGTGAGGAAGCTTTAGAAATTATAAAAGCAATTACACTAGAACCTGAAGCCGGAATGGAGTTTGATGGAACTATTACAAGAATAATGACATTTGGCGCATTTGTTGAGTTTGCTCCTGGAAGAGAAGGACTAATTCATATTTCTGAACTAGAGTGGAAACGGGTAGATAAAGTTGAAGATGTGGTAAAAACGGGTGACAAGGTCCGTGTAAAACTTATTAAGGTTGACGATCAGGGAAGGCTTGACTTTAGTAGAAAAGCATTGATTGAAAAACCTGAAGGTTATGTTGAGCGTCCTCCAAGAAGTAGAGGTGATAATAATCGTGGAAAAAGAGGTAAAGGAAGCTCTTTTAAACGTAGATAGCGCCATGAATGATTCAATTCCCGCAACACAAAGAGCTTCTCAAATAGAGTACGCTATTAGGGATGTAGTTGTTCCAGCTGCTAAGCTTGAAGCTAAGGGTCACAATATTTTAAAGTTGAATATTGGTGACCCGCTAGCTTATCCAGGTCTTCCTACCCCAGACCATATGGTAGAAGCTTATCAACGCGCGCTAATTGATCAACATAACGGTTATTCTGAAGCTTATGGACTTGTTGATCTTAGGGAGGCTATAGCCTACGATGAGCGCAGTAAAGCAAATGGAGGGTGGAATTGCAGGTTAGAAGATGTCTATATATGTCATGGCGTAACCGAGGCTCTGCAGCTTATTTTTGCAGCTTACTTAAACAAGGGTGATGAAGTTTTAGCTCCAGGCCCTCATTACCCTCCATATATGGCTTATCCTCAACTCTTTGGCGGTAAAACAGTAGAATACAGACTGAATTCAAACAATGGATGGTCGATAGATTTTGATGACATTGAATCTAAAATGAACGATAGGGTAAAGCTACTCGTTTTGATAAATCCAAATAATCCTACTGGTAATGTTTGCACAAAAAACGAGATAAATAGGCTTATTGATTTAGTATCAAAATGGAAAAATTGCACAATTATATCAGACGAAATTTATGACAGGTTAAATTTTAAAGGCGATCACATCAGTACGGCATCGTTATCTTCAAACACTCCAGTAATTACCTTAAATGGCGTTTCCAAGGTATATTATGCTCCTGGATGGAGAATTGGTTATATGGCCCTTCATGATCCAAAAAATAAATTATCAGCAATAAGAGATGGATTGGAGCGACTATTAAGGTCGCGTCTTTGCGCCTCAACACCAGCTCAATACGGGTATTTAGCAGGTTTAAAGGGTGATAATAAATGGATGAATAAGTATCTTAAAATGATTGTTGATAATAATGATTACTGTATAAATAAAATAAAACAAATTGATGGCTTATCTGTTCAGGCACCCCAAGGTGCATTTTATATGTTTGTTCGAATTACACATGATTATTGGAAAAGCAGAGATAAAGACTTTGTATTAAACTTACTCAAAGATCAACATGTATTGCTTGTACATGGGTCTGGCTTCTCGAAAGAGTTTGGTAAAGAGCACTTCCGAATGGTTTTTCTACCTTCGCAAGCTATTCTGGAAAAGGCACTTAACCGAATTGATGAGTTTCTTAAACAATCAATATAGAAATTAAATAAAATTATACTAAAATATTTGACAGTAGTATATTTGTTCATTAATATAAAGTATTAGTTGAATAAAAGAAATAATGGACAACAATTCAAATTCAATAAAAAAGCTTTATTATTCAATTGGTGAGGTTAGCAAGACCACCGGTCTTAAACAGTATGTTTTAAGATACTGGGAAACTGAATTTAAACAATTAAATCCAACAAAAAATAAAGCTGGAAATCGTACCTATCGTCAAAAAGATATTGATTTAATTATGAATATAAAATCTCTTCTATACGATGAAAAATTTACTATTGAAGGTGCTCGCAAAATGCTTTCACAACCAGTTATTAAGAAGGATTTAACAAAACCTAAACCAAGCTCAGTAGAAAGAAGTGTGAATAAAAAAACCTTAATGAAGATTAGAAGCGAATTAAAGTCAATTCTAGATGAATTGGGAAAATAATGATCGGAGCGTGGCGCAGCCCGGTAGCGCACGTGCATGGGGTGCACGGGGTCGCAGGTTCAAATCCTGTCGCTCCGACAATATATTAGTATCATGAAGTGTTTGTCTTGTTCTCATTCTTGGAAAAGATCTAAGTTAGCTGAATATGTATCTTTTTTAGCCTCATGTCCCATTTGTGGCTCAAAATTTTTAGCCCGAAACGATTTATTAATGTCTTTAGTTAATTTAGTTAAGGCTTTTGGTAATAAAAAAAAATAACCTTGGGATATTTATGTCTGAAAAAAAAGAATTCAATAAAAAATACGAAAAAACTTTAATTAATCTTCAAAAAGAGCTTGTTAAGCTTCAAGAGTGGGTCATTCAAGAGCAGAAAAAAATAGTTATAATTTTTGAGGGTCGAGATGCAGCTGGTAAAGGTGGAACAATAAAAAGAGTGATTGAGCATTTGAATCCACGTCATTGTAGAGTTGTTGCGTTAGCAGCACCAACTGAAAAGGAAAAGACTCAATGGTATTTTCAAAGGTACGTAGCGCATTTACCTTCTGCTGGTGAAATAGTAATTTTAGATAGAAGTTGGTACAATCGTTCTGGAGTAGAGAAAGTAATGGGCTTTTGTACGGATAAGGAATATATAAATTTTTTGCAAACTTGCCCTGAGTTTGAGCGTATGATTATAAGTTCTGGTATTCAGTTAATAAAATATTGGTTTTCTGTAAGCCCAGAAGAGCAAATTAAAAGATTTCAGGGAAGAATTGATGATCCAACAAAAGGATGGAAGTTAAGCCCTATGGATCTTGAGTCAGTTAATAGATGGGATGAATACTCAAAAGCAAAAGATAAAATGCTTGAACATACAGACACTGAAAGCTCCCCATGGTTTCTGGTCGAATCTGATAATAAGAAAAAGGCTAGAATTAATTGCATTAGTCACTTGTTAAGTATTGTTGATTATTCAGAGGTAAAGCATGAGGAGATTCAACTGCCAGATCGTGCTGTTTCCGGCTCAATTGAAAGACCTGATAAATCCAATTTTAATTACGTTCCCGATAAAATATAGGATGTTCAAATTCATTATTTCATTAATTAATGGAACTACACTTTTCAAAGCAAAAAGAAATAATAAAAACGTAATATTAGATGACAAGATAGCAGCGGAAATGGCCAAAAAAATCTCAGAAGATGCTAAAATGCATAGAAAAATTCGAGAGTCTTCATAAATCAATCCTTTGCATTTGCTTCTCGTATGATCTCTAATAATTCAACTTGAAATATTAGTGTTGCAGCTGGACCACCAGGTCCTTCATTTTGGCCATAAGCAAGGTGTCCAGGAATAAAAATTTGAAATGTAGACCCAACTGTCATTAATTGAATACCTTGAGACCATCCTGGTATTAATCTGTTTAAAGGCACAGTAGAAGGCTTACCCCTATCATAAGAACTGTCAAATTTGGTTCCATCTATCAATTTTCCGATATAATGAATGCTTACAATATCATTTGATTGTGGCATAACTCCATCTTTTTTGTTAACAATTTTATATTGTATACCACTCTTATGTTCAATGACACCTGGTTGATTTTTATTTGATTTTAAAAAGATCTTTCCTTCTTCCATATTTTTCTTCTCAAGATCCATTTTAAATTTTGGAGCTAATAAATTATTATACATGTTTATTACTGAAATGCGCTCCTTATCAGTTAATTCAAATTTTTCACCTGTAAAGTAGTCGTCGATAGCTTTATTTATTTTCTTATGATTAAACTTATCAAATTGCTGATTGAGTCTTGTTGCAACATCTAGTCCAATGGCATAACTCACAGAATCTATTCTATCGTTCCATCTTTTATTGATCCTTTCATCCTTGCTTAATTGTACATACGGTGCATTGTCAATATTGTTTTCAGTATTTTGATTGCATGAGTGAAAAACTAAAATAGTTGATATAAATACAAAGAAATTTTTACACATTAATTATGCTTCTTATGAAATTTTTAAGTTCAATATTTATTACAATTCATGTATTGCTTTAAGTAGAATCAATTTTAAATTAAAGTATATGTTTAGACCATTAATTTTAGATCCTGTCGTACTACAAATTACAATTGTCATAGCTGCATTGCTTGTGATTTCACTTTGGCAAAAGTTAAAAGTTGCCACGAGTATCGTAGTTGCAGTTTATTCAATTTATATGTTTTCATTTGTTTCTGCAAATACGAAAGTTAATAAAAGTACGCCAATTAGATTAGCTGTAAATAAAAAAATAGTTAATAATGAGAAATTTAAGAAGATCAATCATCTATCTATTAGAGATGAAACTAATAATACTAAACTAAAGGTAAAGTCTCAATCATCTGATGAATATCAAAAGACTGTGATAGCCCCCAACAAACTTGAAATTCTCATGAATGAACCTAAAACAAGAATTAAAGAACCTGAAGTACAAATAGCCAATAAAACTTTGACAGATTTACCTTTTAAAATTATAAATATGTCAACTGGCACCAGCGTTGTTAATAGATCTATTGTCAACCCCAAAAATATATTTTCCACTGAGGAAGAACGCATCTATTTCTTATCTGGAGTCCAAAATAAAAATGATTCAAAGATTTTATATCACAAATGGTATCATGAAGGCAAGTTAAGGTCTAAAATTGAAATGGAATCCAAACGTTCATTTAATTGGCGTTCTTGGAGCTATATAACCGTAAATCCAGATAGAATAGGGGATTGGCAGGTGGTTATTGAAGATAAATCTGGTACTCGCTACGATTCTCTATCATTTGTTATTAGTGACTTTAATATTTAGCTTATAAATGTCCTGGCTAAAGAACCTTTACGATTGGGTTTTAGGATGGTCTAATTCAAAATGGGGTTCTATAGCTTTATTCATTCTTTCATTTACTGAAGCATCTTTTTTTCCAATACCCCCAGATATCTTACTGATTGCTTTATGTCTTGGATCCAGGTCTAATTCTTTCAAGTTTGTTTTCATTTGTTCTTTGGGCTCTGCAATGGGAGCAGTATTTGGGTATGGAATAGGAAATCTATTATGGTGGAATGGTGAGGGTGAATTTTCATCAATAGCATCCTTTTTCATATCTGCAATACCTGGATTTTCATCAGAAATTTTTTATGATATAAAATTAAAATATGAGGAATGGAATTTTTGGATTGTTTTTGTATCGGGCTTCACACCTATACCATTTAAAGTCTTTACGGTCTCTGCGGGTGCTTTTGATATCAATTTTAATATGTTTTTGATTGCATCACTAGTAAGTAGGACTTTGAGGTTTTTATTATTGGGAGCACTAATATGGAAATATGGCGAACCTATTCGCTATTTCATTGATAGATATTTTAATATTTTAGCAATTTTATTTTCTGCAATACTCATTGGCAGCTTCTTTGCAATAAAATACTTATTTTAATTCTCCTCGCTTATTGTAAAAGCTTTAGTTAAGATATAAATTTTATTAACACATTTCTTTCATATGGCGTATAATCACAAAAATATCGAACCCAAGTGGCAAAAATATTGGGAAGAAAATGAAGTATTTAAAACTGAAGATTTCAGCGATAAGCCAAAATATTATATTCTCGATATGTTTCCTTATCCATCTGGCTCTGGTCTGCATGTAGGACACCCTTTAGGGTATATTGCAACCGATATTTTAGCTCGCTACAAAAGACATCAAGGTTATAACGTTCTCCATCCCATGGGCTGGGATGCATTTGGCCTTCCAGCGGAGCAATATGCTATCAAAACTGGAACTCATCCGTCAAGAACTACAAAGGAGAATGTAGCAAATTTCAAAAGGCAAATTAAAATGCTTGGTTTTTCCTATGATTGGTCACGTGAAATTAATACCACAGATCCAGAATATGTAAAATGGACACAATGGATATTTATTGAGCTTTATAAAAAGGGATTAGCGTATGAGGCAGAAGTTCCTGTTAATTGGTGCCCTGAATTGAAAGCAGTATTAGCTAATGAAGAAGTTGTGGATGGTAAATCTGATATTGGTGGATTTCCTGTATTTCGAGTTCCAATGAGACAATGGATGCTTAAAATAACAAAATATGCAGATTCTTTGCTTACTGGTTTGGATGATCTAGATTGGCCAAACAGTATCAAAGAGCTCCAAAAAAACTGGATTGGAAGATCTGAGGGTGCAAAGATTTATTTTGATTTACCAAGCATAGATCAAACGCTTGAAGTTTTCACTACTCGCCACGACACTTTATTTGGAGCTACCTATATGGTCTTAGCTCCGGAGCACCCACTTGTTCAAATTTTAACAAGTGATGATCAACGAGATTTAGTTAAAAAATACGTAGAGGATTCTTCAAAAAAATCAGATCTTGATAGGACAGAATTAAATAAAGATAAAACCGGTGTGTGGTTAGGGGCATATGCTATCAATCCTGTAAATAATAAGAAAATTCCTATTTGGATATCTGATTATGTAATTATGAGCTATGGGACAGGTGCAATTATGGCTGTTCCTGGAGAAGACGAA
>MDTE01046740.1_pt1 | contig 11905 bp, 6 predicted proteins | sample 811231 | NCBI WGS metagenome assembly MDTE01 (sample SAMN05326651, study PRJNA326480) | marine metagenome | isolation source: seawater | place: Indian Ocean: Red Sea | collected 2010
GCCACCGAAACCTCCACGTCGGTGCGTTCCCTCGCCCCGAGCACGCTCAGATGTCTCGTCACGCTCCCGTCGCTGAGCAGCAACACGCGCCACATCGGCGAGAGCGCGTCGAGGTCCTCGCACCCGTGCCGTCCCGGCGCGCCCGCGATGGCGTCCGCGTCGTCCGTCTCAAAGTGTGTCTCCAGCGAACGCGCCCACGAGGTGGATGACGTCGTCGTCGTCGCATCCTCCCCGTCGCCGGCCCGCGAGACGACGCGAGACGACGCGCGAGACCGCCCGCGGCGTTTCGCCCCCGCGGCCGCGCGCGAACGGGCGACGCGCGCGACGCAGGCGCGATGGGCGCGCATGTCGCTCGAGACGTTCGTTGCGACGATGAATGACGCCCATCGCGAGTGCGCGACGCGCCGAACCGCGCGGCGCGCGCGGACGGCGCGAACGGACGGAAAGATAGGCGTGGCGTCTTTTCGCGTCGTCGTCGACGCGCGCGCGGCGAGCGCGCGGGCGCGAGCGCGAGGGGCGTCGACGACGGGAAGGCGTCGAAATCGAGCGCGCGCGATGACGACGACGACGCGGGCGCGCGGTGAAGACGGCGACGGTGCGCGCGAGGAACGCGTGCGATGGCGCGCGAACGACGACGAGGCGTCGGCGTCGGCGCTGGCGCGCGCGTGCGCGAGGATCGAGGAGAGTGGGGGCGGGACGACGCGCGTGCGGTCGAGCGACGGGTTCGCGACGGCGATGTCTCTGTGGAAGGTGTACGACGTCGTCGCGAGCGTGGCGCCCACGAGCGAGGTCGTGCCCGTGTTTGACGCTCGCGGAGGGTCGGCGAGCGCGGCGTCGCGCGCGGACGCGGACGCGGGAGACGCGGGAGACGCGCCGTCGGAAGACGAAGAGACGCGCGGCGACGACGACGTCGGTCGCGCGGCGCGCGAGCGCGCGAGACACTGGAGCGAGATGGACGCATCGTCGCCACCGTCGTCGTCGTACGATTTCGCGCGCGACGGTGAGAAGGACAGCGTGAGCGTCGGTGGCACGTTTGACCGTTTACACGCGGGACATCGACTCCTCCTCGCCACGGCGATGCGTCTCACGAAACCCGGCGGTACGCTCTACGTCGGCGTCATGTCGACGGAGATGTTGAAGAGCAAGGTACACGCTGAGCTCGTGGAATCGTACGCGACGCGCGCCGAGTCCGCGTGCGCCTTTTTAGCCGCGTGCGATCCCGCGTCGTCGGTGAACGTACGCGTCGGTCCGCTCGACAACGCCCCGCCCCTCGCCGCCACCGTGCGAGACATGTCCGCGCTCGTCGTCAGTCGGGAAACGGTCACCGGCGCAGAATCATTGAACGACATGCGTCGAAGCGCCGGTTTCGACCCTTTAACACTGGTGGTGGTGGATGTAGTCGGCGCGTCGAGCGCCCGATCCAAACTCTCGTCCACCGCGCTTCGCGCGCGAGACGCCGCGCGACGCGCCTCCACCACCGATTGACCACCGCTCGCGTGCATTCACACCCACTCTTCTCTCCACCGCTCGCCCCCTGTGTGTTCGAGCGTCGCGTCACCCTCGCGCCGCTCTCGCGTCCCGCGCCCGTCCCCGCGCGTCTCCGCGAGACGCTTTATCCGCGAAAAGCGCACTTACATCCACACATCCGCGCGCGTCATGGCGTTCGCGCCCGTCCCTCGCGCTCTCACCTCGCGACTCGACGCTCGAGCGCGCGCGTCGTCTCTTCCTTCACCGTCTCGCCCTCGCCCGCGCGTCACCGCGCGCGCATCGAACGAACACGACGCCGCGCCCGAGGTTCCATTCGGGGACACCGCCGGCGCCGCGGTCGTCTTTTCCCCCGACGTGCGCGTGACGACGGGCGCGAATGACCTCATCCTCGGCGCGCACGACGGTGAGACGCCGGTTCGAATCGAACCGAGCGAAATATGTGGTCTCGTCGGGGCGAACGGGGCGGGGAAGAGCACGCTGGTGAAGTGTCTCTCGGGACGGCGGGACGTGTCGGACGGGTACGCGCGGGTGGCGCGCGGGGCGGCGGTGGGGGTGTTGGAACAGACGGCGGTGAGTGGATCGACGATGACGGTGGAGGAAGAAGCGATGTCGAGGATGACGCACGTGATGGCGGCGAGAGAGGCGATGGAGGAGGCGACGGAGGCCATGGCGAGCGGGGACGAGGGCGCGGCGCGACGGTTGGCGGACGCGCGCGAGGCGTACGACGCCGTGGGTGGTGCCACGGCGAAGAAACGGGCGTCGACGGTGTTGAAGGGGTTAGGATTTAGTGACGCGATGATGGGGGTGCGGTGCGACACGCTGAGCGGTGGGTGGCAGATGCGCGTGGCGTTGGCGAGGTTGTTATTGAGTCCCGCCGGGGATTCGCGCGCGCGCGGCGTCGCCGGGGGGGTGTTGTTGTTGGACGAACCGTCGAATCACTTGGACTCGACGTCGAGGGATTGGCTCGTGCGTTGGATAAAATCGTACCCGGGGACGGTGGTGCTGGTGTCGCACGACGAAGAATTGCTCGCGTGCGTCGATCGCGTCGTCGAGTTGCGAGGGCGTAAATTGCACAATTTCAAGGGCGATTACGCTCGATTTTTACGCGAACGCGAGGCGAGACGCGCGGCGGCGGCGGCGGCGCTCGAGCGCGAGGGCGCCAAGGCGGCGAAATTGGAAGGATTCATTAAAAAGTTCGGCGCCAAGGCGACCAAGGCGAGCGCCGCCAAATCGAAACAAAAGGCTTTGGACAAGGTGAACGCCAAGATGGACGACTATCGCGACTCGGTGGGCCCGGGCGCGCTCGGCGACGGACCCGGGGACGCGAAAACAGTCACCCTCAAGCTCCCGACCCCCCCCAAGGGGGCGAGAGAAATCGTCAAATTGAAAGACGTCGCCGTCGGGTACGCGTCGACGGATTCCGTCCTCGTCTCCGGGGTCACCGTCACCGTCTCAAAAGGCGATAGATTGCTCGTCCTCGGCCCGAACGGCGCCGGAAAGAGCACGTTTTTAAAAACCGTGGGCGGTGTCCTCGATCCCGTGGACGGCGTCGTCGAGCGCGGCGAGGGTGCCGTCATCGGGTATTTTTCTCAAGATTTAGCGCAAGAGTTACCCGCTGACGTCGACGCGTTGACGCACGTGTTGGACGTCGCCAGACGCGTCGACAAAACCGTCGAGAGCGAGCGCGCGAGATCCGTCTTGGGCGCTCTCGGGATCACGGGTTCGGCCGCCGTCGATCGAACCATCGGTTCGCTCTCCGGCGGCGAGAAGGCGCGCGTGGCGTTGGCGGCGTTCGTGCTGCGTCCCGTCAACGTCTTACTCCTCGACGAGGCGTCCAATCACCTCGACGGTGCCGCCGTCGAGGCCCTGTGCGAGGGCTTGCGCGAATGGGAGGGCGCCGTGTGCGCCGTCACGCACAACTCGGCGTTCGCCGCCGCGCTCCGTCCGACGGCGGTGGCCAGAGTCGAGAACGGGTCGTTGTCGTACGAGACGCGCGTCGGCGGACATTTGGGCGTCGGCGAACGCGCGACGAACGACGACGACACGACGACGACACGCGACGAGTCGCCCGACGCGCCGAACGCGACGGAAAACGCCGAGCAAATGGCCGAAGAGGAGGCTCGCACACGAAGACGCGCGCTGGAGAAGGAGGCGGCCAACGCGCCGAAAATCATAGACAAGATCGAACGCGCGCTCGCCGTCCTCGAGACGGACATCGACGCCATCGACGCCCAACTTTTCGACGCCGGCGCCGACGTCGCGAGGGCGACCGCGCTCCAACGCGAAAAGGATGAAAAACTCGCCAAACACAATCTCTACATGGCGGAGTGGGAGCGTCTCGAAACCGTCGTCGCCCAAGTCTCCGCGTGACGGCCTCCTCTCGCGGACACGAAGACGTCTCCTCGCGCACGGCGCGACTCGCGCGCATCGCATCATTCGCGGTATTCCCAGTATTCACAGTATTCGCGGTGTATTCACAGTATCATTCCCAGTATCATTCGCGTTCTTCGCGTTCTCGGCGTCTTCGCGGTTGGGGTTACAGATTGGATTTGACTTTCTTCACACGACGCCTCGTCGTCCCCATCTCGCGGTCTCTCTCTCTCTCTTTCTCGCGCGAACGACGCGAACGGTCTCGATCGACGTCTTCGCGTCGTCGCCGTCGCTCGACGTCGTCTCCATCGCGCGCGACGATCGAATCGATGTCCCCCGCGAGCGTTTCGGGACGCGTCGACGCGATCGTCCCATTCGCGGCAATCTCGCGCGATGACGCGCGCGAGGGCGAACTCGCGACGACGACGACCGATGTGATGGACGCGGAGACGACGGAGACGTCCGATGGGAGGAGGTCGAGGTCGACCGCGGGCGCGAGAGGGCGTGGGGTGACGACGGGACGAGACGGCGAGGAGGCGCGAGACGCCGCGCGGCGGACGCCCGGGAACGCGTCGAGAAGGAAACGAGGTCGGCCGAGGGCGAGTGAACCGGGGGAAGGGTCGTTGTTTTGGTTGGTTGAGGTGCGTGTGTGTTCGTGCGAGAGCGCGCGCGCGTGGTCGGGGTGGAGACGGTGATGGGAGACTGACGCGAGGCGCCGCGCGCGGGTTGACCGAATCGAACAGGCGGCGGAGAAGGCGGCGCCCGAGGGCGCTCGTGGGAACGGGACGGTGAAGAAACGACGCGGGCGACCTCGTAAAGAATCGTCGAGGTCGACGGCGTCCGTCAAGGCGCCGTCGGGTTCGGTGATGAAACGGAAAAAGACGAACGACGGCGGCGAGCGGGCGCGCGAGGACGCGGGCGGCGGCGCGGCGGGTGGGTTCAAAGACGAAGACGCGTTCGACGACGACGATCGATCCGAATACGACGACGAGGAGGGCGGTGAGGGGGATGAGGACGCGGGCGACGGTGACTCGTCCGAGCGTCGTCGATCGAGACATCGCGGCGGGAAAGGGGTCACGCAACAGTGGACCAAGGAGGAGGACGACGAGCTCGTCGCGCTCATCGAGAAATACGGCGCGAAACGGTGGAGTTACATCGCCAGTCACATGCGAAGGCGTCGAGGAAAACAGTGCCGCGATAGGTATCTCAATCACCTGCGCCCCGGGATCAAGACCGGGGAGTGGAGCGCCGAGGAGGAGCAAATTCTCATCGAAGGGCACAAGGCGTTGGGCACCAAGTGGGCGGCGCTGGCGAAACTCTTGGTCGGTCGACCGGAGAACGCCATCAAGAATCACTGGCACGCGACGCTGCGGTGTAAAACGCACAAGACGCGCGGGGAGGCGCCGAAGATTTCGGCGTTGAAGCGTTATCAGATGAGTCTCGCCCCGAGCGCGGAGAACGGCGCGGCGGAGGACGGCGCGGCGGAGCCGACGCGAAGCCACGCGACGGCGACGACGACGGCGACGAACGCGACGACGGCGACGACCGTAGATGGTGCGGAGAATCTCGGCGGCATGAGTCGATCGGCGAGAAACTCGCGGTACTCGAGAGCGCAGCGAGAAGAAATCGAACAAGGTTTGACGCGCATGCGCGATTCGTTACCGGACAAGTTGAAAGCCGTGTGGCAAAAAGCCGACGACACCGCGACGGAGGACGACCGCGGCGCAAGCGCTGATCTAAAGACGAACGATAAGGCGACCGCGACCGCGGCGACGACGGAGAAATCCGGGAAATCTGGCGATGACGTCGCGTTCGTGCCCGCCTCGACCGGGCCGTCGGGTCGCCCGATTTCGCGAAACGTCGGCGCTGGAGGCGCCAAGGCACGGTCGTCGATCACGTCCGCGTTCGCCCCCGACGATTTCATTCGCATCGACGAGACGCCGATCGATATCGTACAGTGTCAAACGGCGGTGAGCATCACGGGAGCGCCCGAGATGACCATGCTCGCGTCGACCGCCGCTGTGGACGGACCGTCGTCTCTCCGCGGCGACGCGCGACTCTCCGATGACGTCATCCTGAAAGGTTTGCGCGATATCGCCGCCACGATGCGCTCGCGATACGAATTGAGTCGACTCGCCCTCGTTATTCGCTCCGGTGCGCTCAAAATCGGCGACACCAAGACGTGCATCGCCGTCTCCGGCCACGACTGGAAGACCGTCGCCGCCGCCGCGGACGCGGCGAGTCGACTCGTCAAGAGTGAATACAGTTTTCACTCGCCCTAGCGCAGCGCAGCTGTAATGTACAAATCTACTTTTTTCATCAAAATTCTCTACTCGGTCATCTGTCGAATCTTCTCCTCCGCCTCGAGCTCGGCGATTTTCGCGTCGAGCGCTTCCGCCGTGAGCGGACACCCTATGATTTCCTCCAACTCGGTAACGCTGATGGTATCGTCCGGCGGCAGACACGGCAACGATACGCTCGGAAATATAAAGTTTGGTTTTTGCAGCTTCAACTCTTTTCTGGACGCCTCTCGGTGTACGATGTTGTACAACCCCGCGAGTTCCCAATACGCGTCCTCCGCGTTGAGCGTCTTCAACGTCGCCATCTTCGCGATCTCCCCCAACCGCTGACACTTTTGCGTCACCGCCTCCGCGGGGAACGCCTTCTTATTATCCAACAACCACAGCTCTAAACCCAACGCGGCGTCAAACAGCGAGTCGAGGCGATACTCCACCGACCCTTTCGACTGGGATTCGATCTCCACCAGTTGTTTCTTGATCTGTTCGCGCTGTTCCTTCTCCTGTTGTTTCGTCGATTTCTTCGCCCCGGCGGCGTTCGTCGCGGGCTTCTTCTTCGGAGCCATCCTGCCGAGCCCGACGCGCGACGGTCGACCCCGCGTCAGCCTGTGTCGCGCGCCCATTTTCTTTTCATTTTCAAAAGAAATCTGAGAAATCGAACGCGCCCACGCGTCACACGTCGCCCGTGCCGCGCGTGTCGTCTCGAGCGAGCGACGACGTCTCGACATGACGTCTCGCGTCCATCGAGACGGGGCGAACGGCGCGTCGGATCGTCAATTGCGCGCGTTTACCGCCGCGACAGATTCCATCAAGAGCGGTGTCTTCATCAGTAAACGCGCGCGCGCGCGAGCGCCGAGCGAGACGGAGGCGAGCGAGACGGAGGGGCGACCGATGTTTGAACCGATATTTCGCGATGAGTCCGAAAAGTCGAGAGCGGCGCGATCGAGGGCGTACGAGCGCGCGTGGGGGGCGCTGGACGCGCACTGTCAACAGGTGGTGGATGAGGCGAACGCCGACGCGTTTGAAAAAGTGTCGAGATTCGTCGAGGAGACGCACGATGGATACCTGGAGCGAACGGCGCGGGAGGTGACGACGTCGTACGCGGACGAGCGCGTACCCGTGGGGGTGGTGCTCGCGGGAGGAGTGAACAGCGACGATCACGAGGAGACGTTCGCGGCGTTGACGAAGTCGCTGAGAAAAACGGGGCGGGCGCACTGCGCGTTGTTACGGTCGAGAGATTTGAAGGCTCGCGCGGGAGTGGGGACGGGTAGCATAGGTGTCGCGTTCGGGGTCATCATGCGACAGTTGGATCGAAGCGGGGCGCATTGGAGTGGGAAGAACATGCGCGCGTTGGCGCGGTGGCATAAGGAGACGACGGCGGCGAAGACGGAACGGTTGGGGAACGGTGGGGACGCCTTCGTGGCGATGTCTCCGGGACCGTTGACGGTATGGAACGGGGTTGATGGTGATCCATCGACGTGTGCGGCGCTCGCGGTGTCGAAGAAACGAGGACGGAACGGGGACGATTCCGTCGCAGTGTCGCCGGCGACGAGACGTTCGAAAAGACGCGCGCGCGAAGAGTCACAGGCACGCGAAAAGAGCGGCGACGATTCGTGGGATTATCCCGCGATTCAAGGCACGAATTGCCCTGTTGTTCTCGTCGTCGAAGACACCGAAAGTTTCGACGCGCGCGTGTTGGATTCGCTCTTGCGAAGCGTTTCGGAGTTCGCGACGAGCGTTCCCGTCATCGTACTTCTCGGTTTAGCCACGAGCGTGGGCTCGCTTCAAGGCATGCTTCCCGCGGCCACGGCGGCGCTGTTGAACGCGCGCGCGTTCCAACTCTGGGCTCCCGGAAAGATGATGGAAGCCGTGCAAGAGCGCGTGTTGTTGAGCGCCGAACGCGTCCCCGCCTTTGGCAGCGAAGTGCTCAACGTGTTACACACTCGATTCAAAGAGCACGATTTCTCTCTCGCCGCCGTACGTCGGGCGTTACATTTACTGACGCTCACCCACTTCATGACCGAACCTCTCAGCGCGGTGTTACCTCTCCTCGCGCAGGACGCCAGCGATGCGTGTGCCGACGGCGAAGACAGCGACGACGAGTACGGCGACGCCATCGATCAATTCGCTCGGACTCTCGAACCCAACGCCGTGGAGTACGCGAGACGAAAACACGGGTTCGGGGAATCCTCAAACGTCGATAAGGACGCACCGTCGACGAAATACACGAGGAGTGAACTGAGCGCGGCGCTCAAAGATGTGTACAGGCTTCGCAGACGATGGGCGTTGTCGCTCAAGTGTATTCAAATCGCGTGCGCGGCGTCCGAGCAAAAGTTGAAAAAGACCTCCATCACGACCATGGCTGATTTACTCTTGGACGCCTCGAGAGACGGGTATTTCGGGAAAGACGCCGAGAACGATCGAAGCGCGGGTGGGTCTCTGATGAATGTGATCTGCTCGCGCGTGCTCGACGAATTTACGACGGCGGAGATTGGCGTTTTGATTCAATCCATGTTGAAAGTCTTGGACAAAGACGAGGTGATGCGCTCGGCACAGGGTTCCGAGTTACGTTTTCTCCTGATGCGTATCGAGGATGGCTCGTTCGAAGTGGAGGACGCGCGAAGAGCGCGAGAGGCGGAGACCAGGGCGACGACGGTGAGGGAGGCGCGAGATGACGGCGTCGCCGACGGCGCGGCAACGGGTGGCGAGATAGACGTCGACGCGCAAAAGCGTGCCATCGCGCTCATCTTGGAGCAGAGAAAGAGAAAGGGCGGCGGTGGTGGGTCGTTTAAGGCGACCTCGATGACGCCGACGGCCGCGCCACGCGCGGAGATAGACGCGGACGCCGATGGTCTTGTGCTTCCGAAATCGCCGACTCGCGGTCGAAGCGCGCCGGCTCTTCCGGCGCCTGAGACGGGCGATCAATCGCTCGCGCTCGCGTTGAGAACACCGACACCGTCCAAGGCCGCGTCTATCGGCAAATCTGGCGCATCGAAGGAGTTTTGCGATATCCTTCGCTCCATCGCGAGAACGTACTCCAGTCGACCGCCCGAATCGCTCGCGGCGAGCGGAATCTTCGTCGTCACCGACGTCGACTGCGTTCGCGCGGCGCTCCAAGCGTCGCCCCGTCTCGCGCTCGAGAATACACTCACCGATCCGAGTGAAATCTTGCGATGTACGTGTTGTCGACGCGACGAGTACGATTTGAAAGCCAGTCGGCGCGTGCCCAAGTCGCTCCCCGACGCCTCGGCGGCGTACCGCCTTCTCGCGCGGTTTGGTGAACAAGCGCCGATTCACGATTGGTTCCGAAGCTTTTGCGAGAGTCGAACCGGCGGAGCGAACAAACCTACCGCATCGTCCGCGGCCAATCCGAGTGGCGGCGCCAGAGGAAAAGGCACATTCGGTCTTCCGCGCGAGACGCTCTGGGAACTCCAAGCCAGGTTCACGCGCGCCGTCGCCGAGCTCGAGTTTCTCGGCATCGCGCGACCGTATCAAAAAGGTCGCAAGGGGGTCGAGTACATGGTTCGCACGGCGTTCCCGCTCGATAAACTCGCCAGGGATTCGCACAACGAGCGTCTCGTCGATCGTCTCGCCATTCGCGCGCCCGAGTGAGCGTCGATTGATTCGTTTTTTAGAAGTGTAAAGCACTCGCGTTCATTCACCATTCGTTTGTGTCGTCCAGACAAAACGGCGTCGAGACACCGATAGGAACATTCTCGAACAATCTTTCCTCTGCGTGGTGGTGTTAATGAACACCATGATTTAATTCTTTTTGGTTGGTTTGAAATTTTTTTTTTAAGTGTGAGAGCGCGTCTGAAGGCGAACCTTTGAACGCTTAGTACTCTTGGCTCGCGGAACCGCTCTTCTTGGACTTCTTCGGCAACAAGACGGAGTGGATGTTCGGCAAGACACCACCGGACGCGATGGTGACGGTACCCAAAAGCTTGGACAATTCCTCGTCGTTGCGAATGGCGAGTTGAATGTGTCTCGGCACGATGCGCGACTTTTTGTTATCGCGCGCGGCGTTCCCCGCGAGTTCGAGCACTTCCGCCGCGAGGTATTCCTACGCGCATCCAACGAACGCCCATCGGTCAGTCATCGCGCCCAGCTCGAGCGCGCTCTCCTCTCCTCTCCTCTCCTCTCCTCTCCTCTCCTCTCACGAACGACACGAATGAATTCAAAAAAAAAATTCAAAAATCATCACCCACCATGACAGCCGCCATGTACACGGGCGCGCCCGCGCCCACGCGCGTGGCGTACTTGCCAGCCTTTAAGTATCTCGCGACGCGACCGACCGGGAATTGCAACCCAGCCTTGGCGGATCGGCTCGTGGCCTTCTTCCCAGTCTTTCCTTTTCCTCGTCCGGACATCTTCTCGTGCGCGTCGGTGTGCCGCGCGATGGATTCGATGCGACGCGACGGGCCGTCCACGGTGGACGCGTGAGCGCGCATGCGCACTGTTCGCCCACACGTCGATACACGCGAGGGACGATTTCATGCACGCGCATCCAATCACATGGCGTGTTTCCCATCGTGTGGGGCCCCCGTGAAGGTTCACGACTCGTCGATTCCATCGATCGACCGCGCGAGGACCGACCGTGGTGGTCGAGAACACGAATCGGCGGTGCGGGCGACGAATCGGCGGCGAGAGGGGACGAACCGGTGGCGGCGCGCGCGCGGCGGCGCGACGATCGATGGACGACGGATGGGGATGGGGAGTCGTGACCGGTGACGTCGGCGACCGACCGACCCGAAAAGATACCGCGCGTCCGGTCCTTTTTCGCTTTTTGACCGCGCGGTCGTCGAAAAAGGGTTCGTCGAGAGGACGCGATGACCGATGATGACCGCGCGCGCGGCGTCATCGAGCGACGCGAGGGCGCGACGGGACTCGCGACGGGCGCAAAAAGACCCTCGTTCGCGGTCGTGGGAGTCGCGCGCGCGAATCGAGCGAACGGACGACGCGTCGACGTCCCGGAGATGGATGACCGCGAACGCGTCTCCGCAGACGCGGACGGTTGGATAGATCGGGACGGGTCGAGACGACGACGACGACGCGCGGACGCGCGCGCGAACGCGACGGGGGGACCGAGGAAACGACCGATGATGACCTCGCGCGCGTCCTCGCCGTCGTGTGAGACGTCGTGCGAGACCTCGGTCGGTCGCGACGAGGTGCTCGGTCGAGGACGCACGAGCGTGGTGACGCGCGCGCGCGCGTCGGGGCGAATGGTGGCGGTGGCGGTGAAGCGCGTGCGCGTGGACGACGATGCGGTGGCGGCGCAGGTGCGGATGGAGATGCGGGTGTTATCGCGAGCGATGCGTCGCGATCGCGCGCGGGTGGGAGGGGGGTCGTCGTCGGCGGCGTTGACCGCGACGGTCAAAGACGGCGGCGGCGACGCGCGGGGATCGGATTCGGACGACGACGCGCGGTCGACGCAGTCGACATCGATCGTGCGTTTGAATGGGAACGAGGACAAGGACGAGGAAGGGGAATACGGAGACGACGGAGACGATGTCGATCGGTACGACGGTATCGTGAAATGTCTCGGTTTCGGGTTTCACGACGCGTCGAACGTCGCCTTCATACGACTGGAGATGATGACCACGGGATCGCTCGAGGACGTCGTACGCCGGGGTGTTCGATTCGAATCGTCCCCCCGCGCCGCCCTGTGCGTCGTTCGGTGTCTCGCGAACGCGTTGGCGTTTCTTCACGACGTCGCGCGCGTCGTCCATCGCGACGTCAAACCGAGCAAC
>MDTE01108419.1_pt1 | contig 11905 bp, 8 predicted proteins | sample 811231 | NCBI WGS metagenome assembly MDTE01 (sample SAMN05326651, study PRJNA326480) | marine metagenome | isolation source: seawater | place: Indian Ocean: Red Sea | collected 2010
CGATGGGATTTCGATTGGTGTCAGTCACCAGTTCCCTCCGGAGCTGCGGGGCGTGTCAGGGGACGACCGAGGACCATGGCGATGAAAAAGACAATCGATGTGCCGAGCAGACCCGAGAGAACAACGCTCCAGGATTCCCAGTTGTTCGTGGAGAGGACGGCCGTGTAGTTGTCAAAAAGAGAAAAGGAATCAGAAGGCAGCGGTGACAGGTCGCTTTCGGCGATAGCTGACTCCAGACCATCCGGTGAGGAGGAAGCGAAGGGAGCCAACAGGACGATGGCCAGCAATGCCAACCAGAACCCGGTTGTGATTGCTGTCCGCCACGGACCGGGGGCAATTGTCGGTGGGTGGTAGAGGAGTTCCGGTCGACGGGTGGCCACATAACGAATGATTCCGCCGGAAATCAGGCTCTCGCCGATACCGATCACAGCGTGAAACATCATCATCAGGGCCAGGAACTTCAGGAAACGAAAATCTGGATTCGCGGCGTGTGAGACTGCGAATTCGATGGAACACAACAACGCGGCGGCCATGACCGTCACCCATCCGGAAATGACGACACCAATCACGCGGGTTCGGGTCGTGTCCCCGGCCAGCCGCGCCACGAGGGATTGAATGGCATATCCCCCCAACGCTCCGATGACAGACATGTGAAACACATTCGGACCAAGCGCCAGAAGTCCTCCGTCATTGAACAGGAATTTCTGGACAAACAGGACCAGTGTCAGGGCAAGGCATGCGGCCCATGGGCCCAGGAGCCTGGCGGCGAGGACCCCGCCGACGAGGTGGCCAGAGGTTCCCACGGCCACCGGGAAATTCACCATTTGCCCGGCAAAGACCATCGCCGCGACCATTCCCGTCATGGGGACTGTGCGGTCGGCCAGAGAGTCTTTCAGTCGGTGGACACTGTAACCCACAGCGGCGATTGAAATGCCGCCGGTCACCAGGCAGATCGGAGTGTCGAGCAGTCCGTCGGGAATGTGCATCTGACGGAGCCGCTTGGTGACACGTAAGAGGGGGAAATCGGAGCAGTTGAGGCGAACGAGTCGCCATGGCGAGCTTCCACCGATAGAATTCCCAATCTAATTTGAGTGGCCACCCTTTGCAATCTGCGGCTCTCGTAGTGGAGCGACACGATGAGTCGTCCGATTTCCGACTGGGACCGTTGGCTCGGCCTTCGTGCACGACCTGAGATCCTCGACGTGCTGGAAAACAGCGGTGATCGGGAACTGGGCCTGCAGGATCGTCTGCGGAAGCGATTCGATGCGGATTTGGTACGGACCGCGTTCCAGTTGCGTGATGCTCGGGCCAGGGCGACGTCCCGTTTCGGGCGGGCTGGCGACATGTGGTTTGATCGCGTGGGGCTGGAACAGGCTACCGGCGAGGCGGTCGCTTCGCACAAGGCCAAGCGGTTCCAGGGGGTCATCTGGGACTTGTGTTGTGGGGTGGGTGGCGACGCCATGTCGTTGGGACAGGTGGGCGAGGTTGTCTGTGTCGATCGTGACCCCGCCAAGGCCCTGTGTTGCCGCTGGAACGCCGAAGCCGTTGGTGTGGGCGACCGGGTCGCCGTGGTGGCAGGCGATATCCGTCGACTCGGACGACTGCAGGGCCTCGTGCACATTGACCCAGATCAGCGACCTGATGGGGCGAAGCGATCTCACCGCATCGAAGATTCCGAACCGGGTCGAGAATTTCTCGAAGACCTGGTTGCAGATTCCGAAGGCGGGGCGATCAAGCTCAGTCCCGCGGCGAATTTCCTCGGGAAGTTTCCTGGGTGTGAGATTGAACTCGTCAGTGTGGGGCGGGAGTGCAAACAGGCAATCGTCTGGTTTGGTGGGCTGGGGGGAACCCTTCCCAGGGGGCACGCCCACCTCTTCCGCGCCACGTCGTTGCCCTCGGGGGAGTCACTGGAAGGTCACCCACTCGCTTCGCCTTTTCGGATGGACACGCTTGGCGACTACCTTTTCGATCCGGATCCTGCGGTGGTGCGATCCGGCTTGGTTGATCGGTTGGCCGAACAGTGCGGTGCCTGGAGATTGGACGATCGGGAAGAGTATCTCTCCGGAAATTCCCTGGCCGAGACGACCCTGGCCCAGGCATTCCGGGTAGTGGAAGTCACGGCAAACAAGCTGCGGCCAATTCGGGAAGCGGCTCGGTCGCTGGGTTTCGGACCGGTCGAGATCAAGTGCCGTCACGTTCCAGTCGACGCTGACATGATGCGGCGGAAACTGAAACTTGACGGGGATCGGCCAGGAGTGGTGATCGTGGCAAAACTCAACGGCCGGACACGGGCGGTGTTGGCGCACCGCGTCGCAGGTCTTCCGTCGACGACGGGCCAGCCCAACGGTTGAGTGGCCATTCGGTGGGGCTGCCGTGTTTTTTTTGGGGCATCCCCAAGGAGGGCGGCTTTGAACCTACTCGGTTTCTCGCGGCTCGGCAAAAGCGAACTGAAGGCCGGGGACCGGGATGAGTTGAATGGGGGTGCTGCCTCGCTGGTTGCGGAAGGGGATGGCGTACGGCTGGACCCGTCCGGTCGATAATTCGGCGACGTAGATGTAACTGGGAGCGTAGGCCGCACCACCGCGAGCCTGCGGTTGGGCCAGGCCGCTGATCATCGCGTAGCGGGCCGGCTTGTTGGGGTCGACACCGAAGTCCTGGGCAATCGATCGGGAGTAGATCCACATGTACTGATTTGCCACACGGTTGAGCGCAAAACCGCGAATCTGCCCGGTGAGAAAATCGAGTACAAAGACCGCCTCGGATGTCGGGCCGGTCATGGCTGTTGTTACGGCAAACTTGTCGTTGCGGTCGCTCGAAAAGGCGACCGCGGTCCGACTGGGCCAGGCCCAGCTCACGCCGCCGCCGATTACGATCCCCAAGACAAGCCAGCCCAGGCGAGACGCGAGGGGCTTCAGCAGACGGTTTAGCATCGTCTTCACTCCTGAGTTCGACAGACTGTCTTCAGCAGTCGGCAACACGTCGGACTCGACCAGAGCCAGACGGCGCGAGTCTAACCGGTTTGAGTCGAGACAGCCAGATCAGGTTCTCAGCGGGGCCCACGGCGTACGTTGTAATCGGTCGGGTCGAGTTGTAGTCTCTTGGGCGATTGACACAACCACATCCGGCGAAGGTGCCTGAGAACAGGAGTGGATCGCGATGGAGACGACAAACGGAGCACTGGGCCGTAAGTTGAGAATGGCCCTGGTGGGTGGTGGCCAGGGGGCGTTCATTGGACGAGTGCATGCGACGGCCGCGGTTCTTGACAACCGTGCCGAGTTGGTTGCCGGCGCACTGTCTTCGGACCCGGAACGAGCCAAGGCGTCGGCGCCGGCTTACGATATTGCTCGCGAAAGGGCCTACGGGTCTTATCAGGAACTCGTCGATGGTGAGTCGGCCAGAGGTGACGATGAACGGGTGGATTTCATCAGCATTGCGACGCCGAACCACACACATTTCGAGATTGCTGAGCGGGCGCTGCAGGCCGGTTTCAACGTCATCTGTGACAAACCCATGACGTTTGATATGGAGCAGGCCGAATCGCTGAAGAAAGCAGTCGAGGAATCAGGCGCGGTGTTTGCCGTGACGCACAATTACACCGGCTACCCAATGGTGCGACAGGCCAGGGAGATGATTGCGGCGAATGAACTGGGTGAAATCCAGGCCATTCGTTCGCAATACCTGCAAGGGTGGTTGCGAACTCGGATTGAGCTAGAGGGGCAAAAACAATCCGCGTGGCGGACGGACCCCACAAAGTCTGGGGCGGCCGGAGCTTTCGGAGACATCGGCACACACGCATTCAACTTGGCACGGTACATGTCGGGATTGATGCCCGAATCGGTGACCGCGGATCTGCGGATTTTTGCCGAGGGGCGCGAGTTGGACGACTATGGTCACGCAGTGATCCGCTTCGACAACGGTGCCATGGGGACTGTTACCGTCAGCCAGATCTCGCATGGGCGTGAAAACGACCTGCGGATCGAGATCGATGGCACCGAGGGGTCGCTGTCCTGGTCGCAGGAAGAGCCGAACAAAATGTTGGTTCGGCACAACGGGCGTCCGCACCAGTTGTACACGCGTGACCCGAATGCACCTCACATGAACGAGTCCGGGGCGGCTGCGTGTCGGCTTCCGTCCGGACATCCCGAAGCATTTCTCGAGGCTTTCGCCAACGTGTACCGATCCGCCTACGATGCCATGGTGGAGCGATTGACTGGAGGGGCATTTGAATCCAGGGACACGGTCTATCCAAACGTTTACGATGGCGCTGAAGGGATGTTCTTCATTCAACAGTGCGTGGCAAGCAGTGCTCAGGGAGGGGAATCTCTGCCGCTGTCTTACGATGGGGCGAGGCGATAACGTGGTCTTGAGGGTGATCTGATGCGATGGCCGTTGCACTACCAGATTCTGGCAGCGACGGTCGGTGGAGCGGTGATCGGTTTGTTCGCCAATCCGGGGGCTGCGAAGCTTCCGGATGCCCGGTTTCGTCGCGACGCCGTGCAGGGCCTCGAGGAATTCGACGAGGGGCAGCCCGGTCAGGCCATTCTGTCCGTGGCAGAGGAATCGGACGAACGGCTCAAGGCAGCCCGACAGGGGGCTGTTCAGCAGCGGCAGGTGCGGTTCCGTTTCGAATCCAGCGGAGTCGAGGCCGTCTATTCTCGTATCTATGTCGTCAATGATCAGCCGCTGACGATGATCTCACGATTGGCTCTTGGGGAGCCGGGGGCCGTGAAGCGGGACCATGCTTGGCTTGCTGAAGCGTTTGACGGGTACGTCGGCAGTGCCGGCCGGTGGCTGGATGAGATCTCCCGCTGGATCGGGGCGCTGTTTTTGAGGCTCCTGAAAATGGTCACCGTGCCGTTGATCGCCACGTCGCTGGTTTCGGCGGTCGCTGGTCTGGGAGGCCGTGGCCGTTTGAAGGGGCTGTTCGGGTCGACATTGATCTACTACTTCTCGACAAGCCTGTTGGCAATCACGACCGGGTTGATCCTTGTCAACCTGATCGCTCCCGGCGTCGGGGCCGAATTGCCGGGTTCGACCGGGGGCGCGGTTGGAGGGGAAGGGGAGTCATTGGGAGGGATTTTTGATGGGCTTGTCACCAAGTTGATACCCACAAACCCGATGGGAGCGGTGGCCAACGGCGAGTTCCTTTCAATCATCTCTTTCAGCATCCTCTTCGGTGTCTTCCTCGGTCGAGTGAAAGGGCAGGTCGGACAGACGGTCGTGGCATTTTTCGAGGAATCGTTTGAGGTGATGATGGCGATGACCCAGTGGGTGATCCGCCTTGCCCCAATCGGTGTTGCTGCCTTCATGGTTTCGGCAACGGTGTCACAAGGCGCCGATGTGTTTCTGACACTGGGCATGTACATGTTGACGGTCTTTCTGGCGCTCGTTGTCCACGCGGCCATCGTTCTTCCGTTGATCCTGAGGTTTGTCGCCAAGCGTGATCCGTGGGAGTACGCGCAGGCGCTGGCGCCTGCACTTCTGACGGCATTTTCAACAGCGTCATCCAATGGGACGTTGCCATTGACCATGTCGTCAGTGGAGGAACGAGCGGGCGTGACACGGCGTGTCGGCGCTTTCGTACTCCCGCTGGGGGCCACGATCAACATGGATGGTACAGCTCTTTATGAGGCGATTGCCGTCCTGTTCATCGCGCAGGCAACCAGCGTGGTGCCGTTGGGGTTTGATGATCAGATTCTGGTCGCCGTCACGGCGCTTCTGGCCAGCGTGGGCGCGGCCGGAATACCGCATGCAGGGCTGGTGATGATGGCTATCGTATTGCAGGCCGTGGGTCTTCCCCTGGAAGCACAGGGCCTGATTCTTGCGGTCGATCGCGTTTTGGATATGTGCCGTACGTCGGTCAACGTCTGGAGTGATGCCTGCGGTTGTGCGGTAGTTGCCCGGTTTGAGAACGCGGAACCGTCCGATCCGGACTGATACCTGTAAACGTCGCCGCCGCCACATCCCGAACAATTGGTCCTGTGAGGGTCGTGCTGCGCCGATGTATCGGTGTTGGCCGATGTTCTCAAAACGATGCCGGTGAATTTGCCGGTTGTGGGGCCATCGTTCGTAAAAACGAGGGGTGGGTGGCTCCACCAGGAGGATTCCGATGTACACGGCGGACGATGTATCCGCCGATCTCGTTGCGGGCTACCGCGATTGGGTTGCGGATTTGTGTCTGAAATTCAGCCGGGCAACCGGTTGGACCGTGAGACTGGTGAAGGGAATTCACCGGGAGGGTGGTGGCGCTGCGCGATTTTCTGACGATGGTGAGTTGGATCGTCGGGTCGGCGTCATTGAACTTCTGCTGCCGTCGACGGTGGACGACAAAACCCGTCAACGCGCCAATTCGGCAACGCGGATGTTGGTGGAGATGATCCAGCAGGTAGGCGGGACGTGGCGGGACCATCAAAGGCAAAGCGCCGAGGCGGCGACTTTGGCCGAAATGGGTCGGGCCGCGACGTCAGCGTCTGATGAACGAGCCGGTATGCAGGTGTTGATGGAAGGCGCCCTGGAACTGGCAGGGGTCGAAAACGTCAGCGTCCACCTCATAGACGTTGAACAGCAGAAGTTCGTGTTGAAGGGTGAGGCATTTGCCACGGAGGCAACGAAGATAAGCAGTTTGCCGAATCGGCCGGTGGATGTGTCGAAGTGGGATATCGGAGCGTTCTCGGAAGAGCCTGTTCTCCTGACCGCTGGGAAAGACGGCCGAGTGGAGGGGCCTGGTTGGCTTCCGGAAAACACCGCTTCGGCGGCATGTGTTGCCGTGTTGGGCGCCGACGGCCCCCTGGGAACCATTTGGGCCTTCACCCGAAGACAGGGTCCGATGGCACCCTCGCAAATTCAGGTGTTGCAGTCGGTGGCCGATCAGGTTGGAGTCCTGCAGGTACGGTTGGCGGTGGGACGGGAGAGCAGGGCCGATGATCGCGTGGCTCGAGAGTTGAAAGGACTGTCCGAATACCACTCGGGAGAGCGGTTGGGGATCCTTCCACCGGGTACGGGTTTCGACGCGGTGGGGCGGTGTCGCAGTCGGTACGAAGTCGGGGGCGACCTGTGCGAAATGCGGCCGCTCAGCGATGGCCGGACACTGGTGGCTGTGGGCGACGCGTGCGGCCACAGCGTCCAGGCCGCCTTCGTCATGACGGCAGTACGCAGCGCGATGAGTGCTGTGCTCGACGAGGGGGACGTGGCCGATTTGTCTCCTGCTCGGGTGGTCACTCGCATCAACCGCGCGCTTTGCCGGGTCACTCCTGGCCACCAGTTCATGACGTGCCTGGTGGGGGTGATTGACACTGCCCGGATGGGGTTTGAGTACTGCAATGCCGGACACCCATTGCCGATCGTCTTGCGGAAGGGGCAATGTCAAGAACTGGAAACACACGGAATGCCTATGGGCATTTCCCCCGATGCCACTTACGCCTCGAGCGAGTTTGCGTTGTGCGGCGACGATGTGTTGGCGTTGTTCTCTGATGGTGTGATTGAGTCGATGAACAGCGAACAGGAAATGTTCGGAACGAGCGGGGTGATTTCGGCTCTTGAGGCTTGTGAGACCACCGAACCGATCGAGGTGGTGATGCGCAGGATCTGGGACTCATGCCAAGAGCACGGCGAGGGCACTGCGAAGGACGACACCACATTGCTGTTGTTGCGCATGGAGCAGAAATCCATTGCGCGCGGGCCGCACCATCGCCAGTTGAGGCGTTGTGACGTGAATGTGCCGAGCGCGGCTGAGGGTCAGTTCTCGCTGTAATTGACGCGGCCCAGGGCGTCCCGGCCCAATGGGTCGTCGAGAAAACGACCTCGACAGCCTTCACAGAGATCGAAGCGGAGTCTCTGGACGCCGCTCTCTCGCGGCGCCTCAACCTGGCCGCTCTCGATCGCGGCGACTTCTTCAGTGATCATTGCCAGGTGGTCGGCGTCGAAATCGGTTTCATGCAATTCATCCGGGTCGAAAGCGGCAAAAAGTTCGATCTTCACGACGTAGTGTTCGTCGTGGATCGAATCTCCACAGATGTCGCACGAAAAATGACGCATGAGATGATGCCGAGCGGCTCGCGATAATCGACGATTCTATCGTTGAAGCCGTCGCAGGGGAAAGCCATCGGTGCCGCTTTTCATCCGGGTGCTCCAATGTGGTGCCCCGAAAAAAAATGTCACTTGCCGGGGAGTCGGACGATGCCGTCCCAGTCGGCCGGTGCAACTCGGTTGTGTTGAGTGATCATCATGGTGAGGAAATCCTGGGCACGGTCGGATGCTGGCATGGCGTGAAGGCAGGCGTATGCGTCTTCCCATGCGCCGGCCAGAAAGTGGTCGACGCCTTCCTCGAATCTCGCTATGTGTTCATCCGTCAACTCGGGCCAGTCGCTATGTGGAGGTAGCAGTTCGCTGACGGTGTGCGGGGTTTCAAAACCGTAGGGAAGTACCCTGGCGAGCCGCCGCAACCGTGCCTCGTCGGTTCCGAGTGAATCGCGAACCCGATCCGCGGTTGCTTGATCCATCAGGATCGGGACATGGAGTTGTCTGGTAAGGCTTTCCAGCCGGCTGGCCAAATTGACAACAGGTCCGAACACTGTGACCTTGACTTGGTCGGAGGTGCCAATCTTTCCGGCGACGGCACGTCCGTGCGCGATACCGATTCCCAGTGAAAACTCGGCGAGGGGATGTTTGGGATCACTGGAGGCGTTCTGGAGTTCGGATCGAATTCCGAGTGCAGCACGGCAGGCGTCCTGGGTTGCTGTCGCCCCCGGAAAAGGCCATCCCCAAAATCCCAATGCTGCATCACCCTGGAAATCACCGGTCACACCGCCGTACTTGTGTATCTGGGTCGTGATGACACCCATGATCCGACTGACACGGTCCAGGAGAGTGATCAGGTCGTCGGAGGATGTCTCGGCGTGTCGGGAGAAGTCTTTTAGGTCGCAGAACATCACGGTGACATCGCATTCACGCGGTTCGAGCAGTGACGTGTCTGGATCGTCACCGAGAGCGGACAGGACGGGCGGGGCGAAAAACTGCCGAAAACTGGACCGTTGTCGTTCGAGGCGATTGACCCGCCGAATCGCGGCAACCACTTCAGCGATCAGTTCGGTGTATCGGACGTCGGATTCCAAGACGGGTCGGCCCGATTGCGCGAATTCGCCGGGAGCACGTCCAGCGACATAGATCGCCCTCTGTTCCCCCGGCACATCCCGGATGGGTGTGCAATAGGCCCAGTTGAATTCGCTCACAACGGTGTAGGGAGTTTCGGACTGGTCGGTGTCCCAGGTGTGAAGGATGCTGCGGGCTGAGTCGCCAACAGCATTCCGGACGAGGCGACTGCTGGGTCTGACGGGCCCGGCGGTTTCTTGCCGGCGATCCCAATGGAGCACGGAGATTGGAGTGTCCGTGTCGTCGTCGGCGACCTCCACGATCGCAACAGCGTCGGCGTGGGTCACCCCGGCCAGCAGCAAACCTGTCAGCCGGTGATAGAGGTCGTCATCGGAACGTGCCCCCCAGATCAATTCAGGCAGGCGAGTGAGGACCTCGAGCCTCTTGCCTGGGTCTCGGAAAGGCACCTGTTCAAGTTGGCCGGGCTCAAAACGAGTTGCTTCGATTCCCTCCGGGTGATCCGACGCCGAATGCGAATCCGTTCCGTGCCCCAGATGGAAACTGGTTTGGCCGATGACGAAAAAGTCTCCAGTTGTCAGCGAGGCGGTGGTCACGCGATGGCCACGCGAAAAAACTGGATTCGAAGCGTCCGGTTGGGCCTGCAACCGAACGGTATCGTCATCATCAGCGATCAAAGTGATGTGGTGGCGGGACAGGTGCCGGTCCCAGGGGATTGCCAACTCCAACTGGGGGTTCCGCCCTATGCGAAGTTCCCGGCCGGGTTCAAGACGTGTGGTGGCGCGTTGGTCCGGAGAAGACCCTATGGCGATCAATTCAAGCATTGTCGGGGTCCCCTTCAGCGGGCGGGGGCGGCGGAACGGGGCGATTCAACAGGCGTTGACGGTCAGTCGTGTTTCCGGCGGCGTGTTGGTCGGGGTTGCTGAAGGTCTTGAGGGCAAAACCCCAAATGAGTGTCAGTAACAGGCCACTGACTGTCAGGGCTCCTAACCACGTCCTGAGAACATTTTTTCGCATGGCCGCGATCGGTTGCAGGGCCTGGTCGCGTCGTTCCTGGATCAGGGCATACCATCCGGTGTCGCCAACGGGACTGAAGGCTGCCAGCCAGTGCCCGGGAAAAGTGTCAGCGTCATGTGCAGAGACGGGGTCGGAATAGTCGTCGTGAACACGGACGAGGTCTTTTTCATCGGAAGGGAAGAGTTTCGCCTGAGTCGGTCGGTCGAGCATGACCACCGGAGCCGTGGCGATGTGCGTGTGCAGCCAAGGGTGATCCAACAGGCGGCCGTCTCGGGAGTCGAGAATTGCGATCGTTCGGTCCACGTCCTGGGTCGGCGTAGAACCGAGACGGGGTTTGTATTCAGCGTAAGGAGCCGAAAGGACGCTCCCGAGTTCACGGGTTCCTGCCAGGATGGCAATCACGGAATTCTCGGAGTCGCGAATGGGGACCGAGTAGGCCACGATGGCGCGTCCGGTTGCACGACTACGGAAAGCGAGTGAGAGATGCGGCTTGTTGACGGGTTGCAGTGTGTCGGGGATGTCACCGTTGGGAAGTTCTTTTCCCAGGCCGTGGAAGTAATCTCGGTGTGCCCACTGCTGGTCGATCGTGTCCTGGTTGGCGGGCCCTCGCCAACGTTGAAAACCTTTGGCGTCGACCACGAACCAACTGGCGTCGGGGTTTCTCCCTGAACGAGCACGACTTCCGGTGGCCTGTAGTCGTTGGGTTTCGAGATGCTCGAACAGGGCGTCGCGACCATGCCAATCACGTCCCGCCGCGGCAACCAGAAGGTCACGGAGGCGTGGAGAAGCAGCGACGTCGGTGAGTTCCTGTTTCCAACTGTCCAGTTCCCGTTCAACTCCCCGGGCCATGATACGAGAAGACACTGCGTCACTCTCCAGAGACCGGGTGATCAGATTCTCCTCGGCGGTTTGCACAGCATCGTTGGTGGCTGAGATGCCAAACAGGAACATGGCCATCACCAGCAGTAGTGGGAGAACGCCGCCTGCCGCAATCAGGGGCCGCCGGGAACGCATGCGGGCTCGTGTGTGGAATGCGTCCAGGACCGACTGGGCGTTGGGGAAACGGTCGTCGGGGTCCAGTTGAAGACAACGGTCCACAATGTCGGCCAGGCGACGGTCGACTCCGGCCTCCCGCCGGTGATCAGGACCCCGCTCGGTCTCAGCGACGAGTCGGCGATAAACCGCCAAACGGTCCGCGAGTGAATCCGTGGCTGCCAACTGCCGTTCGGAATGTGTGTCACGATGTGGAGGGACTCCGGTGAGCAGGTGGTAGAGGAGTGCTCCGAGGGCGTAGACATCCCAACGTGCGTCCGGATGGGCAGCAAGGTCGGCCTGCTCAGGGGCCATGTAATAGAGTGTGCCCAGGGCCGGGTCCTGTTCATGGGAAAGGCGGGATTGTCCAAAGTCGCAAAGGCGTGGCGAAAGGTCGTCGTCAATCAGCACGTTTCCGGGTTTGAGATCGCAATGCAGGATGCCGCGGCCGTGGGCATGCACAAGGCCGTGCAGGACGCCCATTGCAATTCTCACGGCTTCGGACGGCGAAAAGGCGCCGTCAACCAGGTGGCTGGCCAGCGAACCGTTTTCGAGATACTCCATCACGTAGTAGGGAGGGTCGCTTTCCCACCCTACGGCGAGCAGGCCAACGATATGGCGAGAACTGTCCAACGCCGCCAGTTTCTCCACTTCTCGGGCCAGGAGTGTCCAGTCGAGGCGGCCGTGATGGCTGTAGACTTTGACCGCCACCAACCGCCCGGTGTTTTCCTCGCGAGCGAGCCACACCGAG
>MDTE01132611.1_pt1 | contig 11904 bp, 10 predicted proteins | sample 811231 | NCBI WGS metagenome assembly MDTE01 (sample SAMN05326651, study PRJNA326480) | marine metagenome | isolation source: seawater | place: Indian Ocean: Red Sea | collected 2010
TTCAATGAATCACATCCGCACTTGGCCTAACTTTTTTCAGGACGGCAGCACTTACCTGTCACACGACTGGAGTCTCGACGACCTCGAAGAGAAAATTGATTGGGCCATCAAAAACACTGATACGCGCATAGAAATCGCAAGAACAGGTCAACAGATATACACCGAACATACCTCTGGTCCTAACGCAGGAGAGCTATTTGCCAAGCGCATTACGGAGATACTTTCGCTGTGACATCTTCGAAAGCTAAGCATCCCAAAAAGATACTTCTGCTCATTCGATCACTGAATATGGGTGGATCTGAACGTCAGGTCGTATCATTCGCAAAAACTGTAAGCTCATATGGTGTCGAAGTTCACGTTGCCGTAAAAACCAGTGGTGGATTATTGGAAGCCGATTTGCTCGACTGCAGAGGTGTCATTCTTCACCACGTAGACCAAAACGGTATGTTCGGTAGGCTAGCTTACTTATGGCGATTACGGAAACTAATCAAGTCGAATCGATTCGATGCCGTATACGGGTTCATGCCTGTACCAAACCTTACACTTCTCATTGCACGAACTATGCGAAACCGGCCAGTAATTGCATGGGGTATAAGGTCTAGCGAACTAGACACAAACATATACGGAACCCGAGTTAAATGGGCGATGGAATTAGAACGAATACTAGCGCGTTATGCCGATCGAATAATAACGAACTCACAAGCAGCTTTAATTGAATATCAAAAAAAAGGATATCCAGTATCCAAACTAATCCACATTCCTAACGCTATAGATGTACAAAGATTTCAGCCAAACCCCGAGGCACGCCACCAATTAGAGATCGATATCGGAATAGAACCAGATACACGAGTCATCGGACTGTTTGCTCGGATTCATCCAATGAAGGACCACCTAACATTTCTGTACGCAGCGAAATCTCTTATCAGAAAATACCCGAACGTACGATTCCTATGCGCCGGTGAAGATTCTGAAGGGTATGAGAATTACGGCGACCAAATACGACACAAATCAACATCACTAGAACTCGAAAACCATGTAATTTGGCTGGGAGCCCGAAATGACCCTGAAAAGTTAATGGCCGCTTGTGATATCACAACGTTAACTTCAAATAATGGAGAAGGCTTCCCTAACTCAGTTGCAGAATCACTTGCATGTGGAACCCCTTGCATAGTTACCGATGTCGGAGATGGACCTAAAATAGTCAATGACCAACATTCAGTCGTGAAGCGTGGCGATGCTGAGGAGTTGTCACGCAAATGGCTTGCTCTGCTGAAACTGATAGACAATCAATTAGGGCCAGAAGAAGACGAGCTACGTAATTCGATATTAGAAAGATATTTACCAGACCTAATCTACCAAGAAACTCTTTCTAAACTCGTGAAGTAATATAAAAAACCGCATGGCAAATAAACAACTACATCATAATCATCAATAACAATCTCACCAGAAATCTCAGGATGTTATTGGAAGTACTTGGGACATATATCACTAATAACAACAATACTGCGGCAAGCTAATTTAAAACATCCAAACTAAAAGATGGTCTAATGCCAGGCTCGACAAAAAACTGGTCCCGTGTCTAGTTTTACAGGCTCTCAAGCCTAAGTTTTCGACCATTAAGACGATTGAAGGCTAATGCTCTCAGCAATATTTCGTACCGCACGATTCTTCAGAAATCCAAGAATGGCAACTATCTGGTTTTCAGAATTTATCGAAGACCGTATAAGCACACCAAGACATCGCAAACATCTCGACTATTATTCAGATAAACAGATTGATGTCGCTGAAGGTGTCGCTGGAATCCTTGGGATGAACTTATCAACAGTCAAAGATGAACTTTTAAATCTGCCTTCCTTTCTTGCTGAAGATAAAAAAAACGCCGGTATGAACATCAGATGGTCTGCTGCTTCAGAATTCGCCGAAACAACTTACGCGCTAGTGAAGTTGCTAAAACCAGACATTGTTGTTGAAACTGGTGTGGGCGCAGGGGTTAGTTCCTGGACGATTCTTCAAGCAATGGAAGAAAATGCCAAAGGCAGATTGATTAGCATTGATCTTCCGACGCCTAATACCGAACTTCTGCCCGAAGTAGGATATTTAGTTCCAACACCATTAAGATCCCGCTGGGACCTACGTGAAGGATCATCCCATAAACTACTAACGCAGACGTTACAAGAGGTCGGCGAGATTGACATATTCCAACATGATTCCCGGCATTCTTATGTAAACCAACTACGCGAATATAAAACTGCATGGCCGTTCATAAAGCAAAATGGTCTTTTGGTATCTGATGACATCAGTAACGATGCATTACACGATGCATGCCAAGTCTGGAATCTAGAACCATTCATCATTCGACAAGGCAAGGACGCTCCTATAGGCCTAGTACGAAAAACTTAATTTAAAGACAATCTACTACCTAAGAAGCACCCCGTGACAAACCGAAACAGAAAAGTAAAACCTTCCTCGATAGCACTTGTTGTAAATCAAAGTGAGGTCTTTTTTCGTCTCCGAATGCCTTGGGTGAGGCTACTCAACGAAAGCGGCTATAAGGTTTATGCTATCGCACCAATGGGTGCATGGGACAAACAAATCGAAAAAGGAGGAGCGGAGCTAATACATTGGAAACTCACCCGCAGTGGTCGTAATCCGATATCTGAATTTGCATCCGTGGTTGGGCTCACAAAAATATTAAAGCGTCTTAAACCAGACATCGTTCAAAACTTCCATACTAAGCCAAATATCTATGTTCCGATCGCCACTAAGCTCTCCGGTGTACCCGTTAGTGTGTCAACCGTAACAGGATTAGGTTACACATTCGTTAATCGATCAGGATTGGGCGCAAAAATCAGTAAACAGCTCAGTATTAGGATGTACGCTTTATCCAACCGTCTGGCGAGCGAAGTTACATTTCAAAATCCAGATGACATGATGCTTTTGAGGGATCGAAGTGGATTACAGCAATCCAAAGGGCGATTTATCAGAGGGGGCTCTGGCGTCGACATATCTGAATATAGCCCCAATTCCATCAACTCCAAAAAAATAAAAAAAGCACGATTGGATCTCAATATTCCAGAAGATGCTTTCGTAGCTCTTTTCGTTGGGCGTTTACAAATGGATAAAGGCCCTAAAGAATTCGTGGAGGCAGCTCGTATCCTGAAAAGAAAGCGCTCTGACATAGTATTCTTGGCGGTGGGCGCACCAGATGAGGGAAACATAAGGTCAGTGCCCGCAGCCACGCTGGCGAAATGGAAGTCGGAAGGTGACGTTATCTTTACTGGACGACGAGAAGATGTCCCTAAACTAATGGCTGCATCAAACACGATAGTTACTCCGACTTTTTATCGTGAAGGCTTACCAAGAATTTTGTTGGAAGCATCAGCTTCAGGCCTGCCATTAATCGGTACAGACATGCCAGGAGTCCGAGAAGCGATCAGTGATCAAGTTAATGGGATCCTTGTACCTACACAAGATTCTATGGCAATCGCCAGAGCAGTTGAACACCTTGCCGACAATCCAGATGTAGCAAAACAATATGGAGATGCAGCACTAGAACGCGCTAAAACTGAATTCGATCACAGGTATGTAGTCGGAGAATATCTCAAGCTATACGATGAACTCTGGAATAAATTGTGATCTTTATCCAATGAAAATATAACCAAATATTGATCAGAACCTCTATGTCATTAGATCAACAAATAAAATCTTTACAAGACAGCCTACGCCAAACTCTCACGTGGTTTTTAAGCCCAAAAAGTTTGGGTCTAGAAAAAAATGATGGCGAACACGCTGTACATATGATTGCGAAAAACATAGCCGACGGTTATGCCATCTTAGAGCAAAAGCTAAAGCTAGAATCCTGTGTTGATATAAAGATCACCCAATTCCGACCAATGGAATATCAACTCAAAGATGTAGATTACCTTGCTCCTGTGGTAGAACTTGGCGAGAGTGTCATAGAGGAAGGCATAAGTGAACACGTTACCGACTTCATGATCCATGGCAGCATCGCCACCATGGATTATTCACTAGGTTGGAGCGATTTTGATACGTTTGTGATTATTTCAACAGATACTGCGCTCAACCCACGAGCTTTATTTAGTCTGAGAACAAAGTTACTGGATGCATATAGATTTCTGTCCGCGATTGACCCCTTGCAACATCACGGATTTATTATCTGCACCGAAATTGACTTAAAGCACTATAACGAAGGCATCATGCCAATCGCTGTACTAGACCGTGCTAAATCTTATATCGGTAGTACAACTTTAAGAATCAATCCGATTACCGATATAGAACGTGAACGGAATATCCTGTCCTCACGCGCAAAGTTTTTTAGAGAATCAGGAAATATCGGGGTAATGAAACACCACCCATATGAAGGTATATACCTCGAGAGTCACTACAAAAACGCTAAAAATAGCCTTTTCCAGCTCAAGTACCTATTAGGGATTGGAGCTATAGCCCCTTGTTATTATCTTGGTGCATTAGGGGAATTTGCATATAAAAAAGATGCAATTGAGCAAATAAAACCGTTGCTATCACCAGATTCAAAAGAATTTCTCGAGAGTACAACCAATATAAGAATCGAATGGCCTAAACGAGAAGAGCACCCGTACATAGGCAACCAAATACCAAAGTGGTTCAAGGAATATGTAGATCCCAATTACATAGTAAATCTAGGTAGACTGCTGACCGACCTTGAGAATACAGTTCAAGACAATACCTCGCCTCAATAAAATCATGAGCCTCAAAGATTTCTTTCAAGGCCCGATACTACTATTGGATGCTGAATTCACCTGCTGGGAAAATTCTCTTATATCAAATTGGAATAACCCAAAATTTCCTGCAGAAATGATCGAAATAGGTATGATCGCATACGACCCTGTTAAACAAGTGGAAATTTCATCATATACGTCACTAGTAAAACCTCAGGTAAACCCAATTCTCTCAACATATTGCCTCAACACAGTACCAATAACGCAGGCTGAAGTAGATTCAGCTCCGGACTTCGACGCAGTCGTAGCGAAAATTTCAGCATGGCTGTCTGACAATACACTGCCTGACTCTCCCACAGCGTCTTGGGGGCGAATTGATCGCGAACACACAAAAAATCAAGCAATTAGAAATGGCGTCGTAGATCCCTTCAGTACTCGCCCACACATACAGGTTGATGAACTAGTTAAAACTTCACTGGAAATCAACAAACAAATCGAACGAGAGGATGTCCGCAAAATTTTAGGCATTCAAACAATTTCTGGCCGTCACCGAGCTCTAGCAGATAGTGCAGACCTTATTGCCTTCGACCATGCTTTAGATAACAAAGTTTAGTATCAGAAAATCTAGAAAAGTATTCTTCTTCCACCGGATAGCAATTAAGGGAGTGAAATTCGATTTTGAAAATACTCATTTGCGGAGTCGGAGCCATCGGTGAACGCCACCTTGGTAATTTGATTAACCTGGGTCATAAGGAAATCACTTTATTAAGGACAAGGCAAAATCCACTACGGACGATTCAAGCTGAATTCCCGACATTCGATGATCTAGATGCCGCACTCAATGACAAACCCGATGTCGTGTTCGTATGCAACCCAACATCCATGCATGCCTTAACAATTACCAAAGCGCTAGATGCAGAATGCCATGTTTTCACAGAGAAGCCGATAGGTGGATCGCTTGAAGATTGTTCTATCATCAGCGAAGCGGTCCGGCGTTCAAAAAAAAAGTTGATGGTCGGGTACAACATGAGATTTCATCCTGCACTAATCACAATTAAAGATTGGATTGATTCGGGTCGCATAGGCAACATAGCCTATGCCAGAACCCAATGGGGAGAATATCTCCCCGATTGGCATCCTTGGGAAGATTACCGCGAAGGATATGCAGCGCGGTCAGACCTAGGAGGCGGACCAACTCTTACGCTATCACATGAAATCGACTTACTTTTGTGGATTTTGGGCAGTCATAAGAATGTAAAGGCTAACGCAAACACAGCCTCATCACTAGAACTCCAGACGGAACATGGCATCGACATCCTTGTCGAATTCGCTAGCGGAGCGACCGGCAATATTCATCTCGACTATTTTCATCGGCCACCAGCACGATCAAGTGAATTTATTGGTGAAGAGGGAAGAATAGAATTCAATTACTATTCGGGAGTAGCTAAGTTGTTCTCAAAAGAATCCGACAATGCCGTAAATATCTATAAAACGCCAGCTACATGGGAACGCAACGATATGTTCATAGCCGAAATAAAATCTTTCTTTACATCGATTGAACAAAACGAAAATCCATCACCCAACTGTGACGATGGATTGGCTGCGGTTGATGTAGCAGTAAAAGCACTGACCGACGCAGGAATATACTGAGAATCAAAATCGACCTCAAGCGAGTAATTACATATGACATCAGAATTTGACATGCATGGGAAAAATGTACTGACCACCGGAGCTTTAGGCCTTATTGGTCGTGAAATTAGTACTGCGCTTGCGAATGCTGGAGCTAACCAATTCCTCACCGATGTTGGACAAATTGAGGCGATCGACGTATTAGCTTCAGAATTATCCAGCAACTACGATGGCAATTCTTACTCCGGCAGAGCGGATATTTCTGATCCAGAATCAATAAATGATTTAGTTTCAGCTGCAGTTGAGAAGATGGGATCCATTGATACGTTTGTCCACTGCGCTGGAGTAGACACACGCTTCGATGGCACAGATGTGGACACCCCTCCAACCGCATTTCATGAATTTCCGCTTTACGCCTGGGAAAGATCTGTCGATATCAACATGACCGGAACTATGTTGACAACCCAAGCTGTTATAAGGCAAATGCTAACCCAAAGATCAGGCAACATTGTTCTCATAGCTTCGACTTACTCACTTGTGGCCCCAAACCAATCGCTTTATCACAATCGCGAAACCGGAGAAAAACAAAATAAACCGATTGACTACGTAGCGACGAAATCCATGATCCCTAATTTCGTAAGGTATTTAGGTGCGTCTTATGCTGAGCACGGAATACGCGTAAACTGCATTGCACCACATGGTGTCGCAAATAACCATCCAGACTGGTTCAAAGAAAACTTTTCAGTTTTAGCTCCAATAGCACGTATGTGTGAACCATCCGAACTTCGGGGTCCATTTTTACTTCTGGCTTCAGATGCATCTTCATACATGACTGGAAGCACTCTTGTCGTTGATGGCGGTTGGACCGCATGGTGAGAAAGTTTACGTGAAGTGGTAAATAAACTTGGTATAAGTGGTTCACCTCAACGGTTTTCAGACTACCCATCTGTGGAACATAAACTTGACTACCGACCAGCGCGCGAATTTTTCCAACAAAGATCCAGAAAAATAAAAGGCTTGCTGGGCTTATATGAGTATGGGTCTGTAAATGCGCCTGGCATATCTGACATTGATCTTATCGCCGTCATCAGCTCGGATATACAAAAGCAAGAAATGATCCCTTTCCTCACAGGTCAAGATGTTCCGACCTACGTTAAACGAGTGCTTGACAGCGGTAAAATTAAACCAATGAGTGAGACCCAATTCGCACAAGTGAATCTGCTAGGTCCGATCAAAACAAAACCAATCTATGCTCCTGACCCGATCACACCTGAACCCCCTAACACTCAAACCGAATTTTTAATTGATGTAGCTAACGTATTCGATTGGCTCCCCGAACGAATTATCATGCTTCGATCTCTACTCAACAATCCAGTTTTACCATGCAGGAGAGTTCTCGGAGCACTCGGCTCATTCAGCCACTCAGTAGGTACAGCAGACAAAATATTAGGATATAGATCCACTAAATCGACCATCTTCATTGATTCATATAAAGATCTCCGCACCAACTGGTTCACTGAAACACCTGAGGCAAACTTCAATATCACGATTACCCTAATCCAAATGGGCATTGACCTTGGGCAGTTCCTAATTAGAGAAGTGACAAACCATTTACTAGATCTTCACGTATTACAGTTAAATGAATCAGCGGAAGGTTCAATTTTTTGGATAGACCGATCAAAAGGGTTCACGTTTGGCGCATCGACAGACCCTTCCACCCGAACCAACGAATCATCAAGCACATTGTTCCAGAATATACCTTCAGCATGGATTCAAGTCGTAGGCACTTACGCTGCTACTAAAGGACCAATCAGTAAAATAATTTGTCAAAACCTAGACCTAACAGATAAAAAATACAGAGTCAGCTTAGAAACTGAATTATGTACGATTCTTAATAAGCGCATTAATTGGATAAACGAATCGTACACATTCCTGCATCCTCTTGGTCTGGCAGATATGCTATACAGGTTTTCTCATATTAGACTACGAAGTAATTCGTAAAGACATCGGCGTAAATAACTTGGATAGACAATCCCTTTCGAACTTGAACGTCCTTGGCCTTATACCGGCTCGAGGTGGCTCGAAAGGATTACCCAGAAAAAATATATTACCGCTTGCGGGTCGACCTCTTCTCGCTCATTCAATCGACCATGGCATAAAATCTAAGTACGTCAACAAGATAGTTTGCACGACCGATGACGAAGAAATCGCTAAAGTAGCGCGAGACCATGGAGCTGAAGTTCCATTTATAAGGCCTGCTGAGCTTGCTACAGACGACCAAGACGACAGTGGCTTTACAGTTCACGCTATCGAATGGTTGAGGGACAAGGCAAAGTGGACGGCCGACATAGTTATTCTGCTCCGTCCTACATCACCGATTCGTGACATCGAGCACATAGACAGAGCATTGGAAATACTCCATCAAAATCCCGACGCTCACAGCATAGTTAGCGTAGTACTAGCCGATAAAACACCCTACAAAATGTTCAGGCAATCGACATCAAAGTTTTTGAAGCCTCTCATCGAGCACGATCAATGGGAGCAAATGAATAGCGCAAGGCAAATTTACCCCGATACATTCGTTCTAAATGGCATTATTCATGCGATGTGGGCGGACATAGCAATACGCGATCATTCAACACTCGGGTACAAAGTTCTGCCATACGACATGGGTAATGAACCGATGCTCGACATAGATTCAATAGAAGACTTCCACAACATAGGCAAAATGTTATTTGACTCTAGAAACCAATAAATGCCATTTTGATCAATTAATAAAAAAACTTCTGAATAATCCATAGGCAATGGTTAAACTACTAAAGTGCAGTTTACTTTAAATGCAAGGCTAAGCTATTGCCAACTCAGAAAATCAAACAATTCCGAGTAAGTTGTAAAAGACATCCAAAAGGTAATATGCATGTCTAACGAATATTCGATGCTTACATTGATGAGGAAGTTATTAAAAGCCCATTGAGACAGTAAATATTTTTAGACAGTTGGCGGCCCTCACGGTCCAAAAAAATTCAACTAAAAGATTACGATCACCGACAGCTGCGTGCAATCAACTAAATCCCATAAACAAATTTCTGCGCTAATTGATCTACTAGACAAAGTAATCATAGGCCTTACATTAGCTGCTCTTGCGGCACTTCCCTTGATATTCAGTTACTTCGACTTTTCTGCAATATTCAATGAACCCAAAGTCCTAACATTACACCTGTTGTCGGGTTTAATTTTGATTTGCTGGAGCTGGCAAATCGTTCTCCAGCGAATAAGTAGTAAAGGCATAACTAAACCTGAATTTGACTGGGATTTATTTAAATGGGCCGGACATAATCCTGCTAGATGGGCTCTCCTTGGAGCAGCACTCTGGTTTTTCTCAATAATTGCCTCAACCATTTTGTCCCCATTACCAATTATCAGCTTCTTCGGTGGAGACGAAGGAAGAACTGGGTATAACCTGTACAACAACCTCTCGCTCATGGTTATATTCGCTTCAATCGCTGTACGGTTCCGAACCAACAGATCTCTTGAGCTGCTAGCCTACACACTCGTAATAACAGGAACCATAGCAGCAGCATATGGAATACTCCAACACTTCGGATGGGATCCTATTGGAGGCAATGAAGGCAGAAGGCGTGCAATATCCAGTTTTGGCAACACCTTGAATTTCGGGGCCTACATGGTGATGTCAATACCTGCGACATTAGCGATCATCTACAAGCAAACCAACAGGAAATGGACCTATATCGTTTTGGTAACGGTTGCAGTTGGCTTACAAATAACCGGCTTATGGTTCACAGGAGGTCGGGGACCTTTCGTAGCTACGGCAGTATCAATCATCTCTTTTTTCTTAATTGCTTTACCGCTTATAACGCCTAGAGAAATATTCAAAGCATTTGCGGTCCTTATAGTGTCAACGGTGATCGCTGCGGTCATCATCGCGATTCCATCCGAACAAGGTGATATCGGCCTGGAACGAGCAATAAGTATCTCGAATCAATTTTCTTCTGAAACAACATCAACTGATATCGAAGGTGGATTGGTGGGCCGTTTTAACATTTGGGGCTCGATGATGAAACAAGCAACGCAGTGGAAGGTCCCTATTGAAGAGCCCGCAGCTAATACCATACTTAGGCCCATATTCGGCATCGGGCCCGATATGCTGGTCTACGTCTACCCGTTGATAGGCCAACCACAATCAAGGCTAGCACTGGTTGATCACGCTCACAACTACCCTCTTCAAGTGATGATTGAACATGGTTTTCTCGGTTTACTTGGCTTCTTGACGATGGTTGGTTTTCTTATCGCATCCATATTGATGATCATTATAAAAATACGAGCCAGTGGAAAACTCTCAAATGCACATTTACTGATCATTCTCGCCTTAATGCCGGCTATGATTGGCAAGATGATCGAAATGCAAACCGGAGTTGGCCGTATATCAGATCTATCTATGAATTTTGCGCTATTTGGAGGAACGATCGCGATGTACGAAATCATCAGCCATCGTATCGTTACACAACAATCTGAAAAAAGGGTCAGAAATAGTTCTGAAAACATATCTCAAAAAACTATATCACCCAACCATTTCGTCTTAATTTCATGGGTTGGAATTTCTTCGCTGATCACGTTAATCGTGATTTCATTATTTGTATCCTGGGATTTACGAAGGTTCACAGCCAGCCGTTCACTCGCTCTCGGCTGGGATGATCCTGTACAGACCGAACGCGCAGATGCTTGGGCAGATTCCCAAAAGCGTGCCCCAGAAAGAGAATCTTTCACTTTTACGCTGTTTGAAACCTATCTCAAGGTAAGTAAAGAACAATTTGAAAAAGGGAACACGGAAGAAGCTCTTCGACTTCTTAGCGCCGGTAGAGACATGCTACTGGAATACGAAAAGCGAGATCCCTTTGAGTTAGATATACAGATCGGACTATCAAAATCCGTTTCCACACTTATGGAATGGGGATACCTAAACTATGCTCAAGAACTCAAAGACAGATCAATAAAACTCGCAGAAAATAATCCTGCTTACCCTTCGATTCTTGGAACTGCAGCGACTGCTCTCACCAGTGTTAACGAACACGAATTAGCAATTAAATACGCTGATGCAGCTATCGCCACAGAATCCACAACCAAGAATTGGTCGAAAGCATGGTACGCAAAGGGAAGAGCACTTTATGAATTGCAACGAGAACAAGAAGCGATCGATACCTTGATCACTGCAACTGAGAAGCAGCCCGGGTCAGAAGGCTCTTTACTCGCTCATCAAGTTCTGGCGCAGATATATGGGCAAAGCGGTCAATCAGAGCTAGCTGAACGTCATAAAATAGAAGGAGCGAAAGAGATTAAAGTAGTCGAATAAGTAATTCTTTAATCAAAGGAAAATAAAATTCATCGACGCCATTTTTCAAAAACCTTCAACGCGAAAAACTGCTAATCTTATATTGTTTAATCGCTGATTAGTTTCGGCCTAGCGGGGGTAGCTCAGCTGGCAGAGCATCTGCCTTCCAAGCAGAATGTCGCGAGTTCGAATCTCGTCCCCCGCTCCAAA
>MDTE01169163.1_pt1 | contig 11904 bp, 8 predicted proteins | sample 811231 | NCBI WGS metagenome assembly MDTE01 (sample SAMN05326651, study PRJNA326480) | marine metagenome | isolation source: seawater | place: Indian Ocean: Red Sea | collected 2010
CGAGGATCTACGACTTTCTGAAAGTGCACCGTTCGCGACCGGACCTGCCGACGCTTGACCCGGCGGGCGTGACGGACGCGGCGCTGGCGGGGACCTGCGAGGTGTGCGTCGAGGCGGTCGAGATGTTCCTGGAGATTTTGGGCGCGGAGGCGGGTAACCTGGCGCTCAAGTGCCTGGCCACCGGCGGCGTATACGTCGCGGGTGGGATCCCGCCGCGACTCATGAAGATCATCGGCGATGACGGCGGAGCGCTCAAACGGGCGTTCCTGAGGGAGGAGTGCAGGTACAAGGACGTGCGCGCGGGGTACCCGCTTCACGTCATCCTGAACGATAAGATCGGCCTGGCGGGCGCCAAGGTGTACGCCATGCGCCAGCTGCGGTGACGCGCGTTAGTGCACTAGTCTGGAGTTGATTTATGTATTTTGTCGGGATTTTCTCAGTTGTCCATCTGGCGAACCGCCCCTGCGTCTCGGGCAAATAAGCCGACACAGCACCCCTTCCCGACCATGTCGGTGGAAGCTATTGTAGGTGTCTGGTCATGTCGCAAGGAGGGTACCTGCGCTTGCGGATACGTCGGAGACTGGCGCATCGTCTCGCTTCCCGACGAAGAGCTCCGGTGCGAGGAGCTCCCGGGCAGCTACTGCTGTGGATTCATTCCCAACTGCTTCCCAAAGCGAGGCCGTTGGGCTCATCAAATGGCGTTTTCCGAGCCGGGGAGGTGGGAGGGGACATCGGGTTGCAAGGCGATCTCGCTTGAGGTGATGGACACGAATACCTTGCGGTACATAACCACCGACGGGCTTTGTATCCTGACCCGGGCTTAGCGTGCGTGTTGGAATATCATTTTTCGGCATTTTTGTCACTCCATCGTCGCTTTCGCCGGCAGTGTCGCGCGCGCGCGATGCTCGCGTTGACCGCGAGCTCCGCGCCGCGGACGGCCGGGTGGCCCGTCCGCGCGGGTCAGCCCCCGCCGTGCGTCGTCTCCGTGCGCGCGGGGGGCAAGAAGGGCAAGAGGGGCGGCGCGGGTGGTGGTGCGTTGTCAACCGCATCGTCCCCCGAGCGAGTCGACCGGTTGCTCTCGCGGCTGGGCTACTGCGCCCGGAGCGAGGCGAAGCGATGGGTCGCCGCCGGTCGCGTGACGATGGACGGTGAACCCGTGAAGCGCGCGGACGCTAAGGTTGTCGCGAACGATCCGCGGCTCAGCATCGACGGAGAGGCCCCGGACCACCCCAACGGCATCCTGGCGCTCATGCACAAACCCGCGGGCGTCGTGTGCTCGCACGACCCGCGCGAGGGCCCGAGCGTGTACGACCTACTCCCCGCGCGATGGCGCGGACGTAACCCGCGGATGGAGACCGTGGGCAGGCTCGACAAGGACACCACCGGCCTGCTCCTCCTCACCGACGACGGGCGTCTCAACCACAGGCTCACGTCGCCGAAGAAGCACGTGCCAAAGACGTACGAGGTTTGCGTCGACGCGGATTTCCCGCCGGACGCGCCAGCTGTGTTCGCCAGCGGGACGCTGACGCTGAGCGGGGAAGCCAAGCCGTGCCTCCCGGCGACGCTGCGGGTGGACGAGGCGTCGCGGCGGCGCGCGACGCTCACCCTCGTGGAGGGTAAGTATCATCAGGTGAAGCGGATGTGCGAGAGCGCGGGCTGCGTCGTGACGTCGCTGCACAGGCGCTCGTTCGGGGGTATGACGCTGGAGGGCGCGGCGGAACCCGGGCAGATCAGGGTGGTGACGAAGGAGGAGCTCGATCGGAGCATCGGGGACGGGGAGGAGGGAGGGCGGGGCGACGGTGGATGAAGCGGACGGGGGCGACGCGCGAAGTTTGACGGGATAAAAATGTGAATTTTGATTGAGAGTTTTCGTCGACGGCGAGCCGACGTCGGGCGCGTCCTCGCGTCAGTCCCGCTAGGATCGGGCGTCTGTCGTCGTTTTGTCGCCGTTAGTCGATGAAGCGGCTGATGTCGCGGCCGAACAGCTTGGTGCGGATCATGTCCGCCGCCACGAGGAAGATGTTCCTCACGCTCACCTGCGAGATGGTCTCGAAGGACTTCCAGATGACGCCCGCCGCGATGCCCTTGACGATGGTGAACCCCGGGATGTCCGCCACCGCGGCGTCCTTTCCGATGTACGCGAGCGAGCCCTTATGATTGTACTCGAACTTGGTCTCGTCGCCCATGAGCCTGGAGGCGTCGCCGTCGCACTGCGCGAAGAAGGTGGCGAGGTACTCGCCCTCCTGCTTGGCCACCTGCGCCGTCGCGGGAAGCGCCCTCAGGCCGTTGTCAACCTCGGTGAGCATCTTGGAGAACCCGTCGAAGGTGCACCGCCCGTTGGCCTGCGCGAAGACGGCGAACTTGTCGTCGATGTTGTTCACCACCTCCTCGAGGTGCGGGAACTCCTCCACCCCCTTGGTCAGCGCAGCCTTGATCTGGTCCTTGTCGAGGTCAATCTCGCACTCGCCGGCGTCGTCGCACCTCGCCGCGCTCTTGTAGAGCTCCATCGCCTTGCTCATGCTCCGGGGGCGGACGATGGTGGCGCAGTCGCCCACGGCGAATATGCTGCCGTTGGAGCCGTTCACCCTCAGGTTCTTGTCGCACGCCAGCGACCGACGGTTCTCCTGGGTGCCCTCCGGGAGCGAGTCCATGATCTTCTCGCACAGCGGATTGAGCCTGATGCCGCTGCACCAAACCGCCAAGCCAAAGGGAACCTCCGACGTCTCGCCGGTGATCTTATCGGTGATCACCACCGCTTCCGGCTTCACCTCGCCCACCTGCTTGTTCAGCAGGCACTCGATGTTCGCCCTCTGGAAGAAATCCGTGGCGTACTCGGCGATCCGTCGATCGTACGCCGAGAGGATCTTCTCCTGCAGGTCGATGATCTTGATGGACACGAAGGGGATGAGCCGTGACGGGTACATCTTGGCGACGTCCTGGTACACCATGTCGTAGAGCTCGGCCGCCAGTTCCACGCCGGTGGGCCCGGCGCCGATCACCACGAAGGTGAGCAGCTCCCTCAGCCGCGCCTCGGGCACGTCCGGGAGCGTCGCGCGCTCGAAGCGCTCGTTCACCTCGCGTCGGAATCGGCTGGCGTGGACAATCTCCTTGAAGAACATGCAGTTCTCCTCGACGCCCGGGACTCCGAACGTGTTCGGCACGGCTCCGACGGCGGTGACGAGGTAGTCGTAATCGACGTCGAAGGTGTGCCACTCGCAGTCCCTGCCCTTGTCGTCGAAGCACTCCGGATCCGCGGCGCGGCAGGTGATCTTCTTCGCCTCAGCATCCACGTCGATGCAGGCAGCCTCGTAGTACTTCCACCCCTTCTCGGCGATCGGACGGCGGATGGGCTCGACGATGGAGCGCTCCTCGACGGCGCCCGTGGCGGCGCCCGGGAGGAGCGGGGTGTAGAGGAAGTAGTTCCTCGGGGAGACCAACACCACGTCGTAAGGCGCGGACGCCGGGAGGGACTTGACGAACGAGATGGCGCCCCAGCCGCTGCCGAGGACCACCACCTTCTTGCGGGCGGCGCCGCGCGCGGCCGGGACCTGCTCGGAGGCGGGCGCCGCGGGGGGCTCGGAGATGGCGGCACGGATGGGACGTGCGCGAGCCTTGGCATTCGCCTTGGCGTTCGCGCCGGTTCTCACCGCGGCGCCCCCGAGGGCGACGCGGCTCGTCATCGCCGCAGCCGGGAACATCACGTCCGGCCGGACGGGGAGAGACCGCGCTGTTGCCGCGCGCCGCCCCGGGGTCGATCTGGCGCGGGCGGGTCGCGCGCTCGCGGCTCGAGGACGCTGGGAAACGACGCCGGGACGTCACCGACCGGGCGCGTCTCGCGTGTGTTGCACGTTCGCGGCGGGGCGCGAAGCAGTGGCGCGCCGTCCCTGGGCGGCGCGGCGCTTGGACCTCTCACCGGTCGTGTTCGCCGGCGGAGCGCCGCACGCGGGAGATCGAGAGTTCGTTATTGATTCGTGGTGCCACGCACAGGTCTTTTAGTCTGCAAAAAAAGTCCAAAAACCACACTCCGACATTCTGGCTGGTTTCGCGCTTTATTCGATCCGAACCTCTGGCCGAGAACGCCTCTGGGCGATTCGCGGGATGGAATCCTGGCTGGTGGATTTCAGGGAAACGTATACGGTAATTAGCCGAGCGAGATACTGCTCGTGCATAGGACATTTTGATGTCGATGGAGCTTTACTGCCGTGTCTCTACGGGCTTTTCACTGTGATGACATTAAAATGAGCGGGTCACTGCTGGCATCTTCGAGTGTGGGTGGAGCGTCTGGTGCCTTTTTTCCGGGCGACCGAGCCAGATTTCCGTCGGCGGCGCGCACTTGCCCGCGCGCGACCGACGGCTCTCGCCGACGGACGACGAGCGAGACTCGGGCGACCGGAAGCTCTCGCACGCGCGCGCGGCCTCCGACGCCCCGCATCGCGCACCTCCCCCTGGCGCCGCCATGGCCGACGCGTCCAACGGCGGCGACGAGTTCAACAGGCACGACGGCGGCGGCGTCAGCATCCTCGGCGTGGACGGCCGGCGTTACACCGTCGACGAGAGCACCGCGTCCTACTTCTACGAGATCGAGGCGCTGGTCCAAACGGACCCGGAGACCCCCGAGCAGGTCGAGGAGCGGACGATCCTGGCGGGAAACGCCCTCGAGGAGGCGGTCGGGTACGAGATGGCGCTGAGCATGGATGCGCGATGCAGCCGCATCGTCGAGAAGTTGCTGACCGCCGCGGGCGACGACGACCTGGTTCGGTTCCTCGCCGGCATCACCAAGGAGGCGACCGACTTTTACGTCCTGTGCAAGAGCCTCTTCGGCTCGCGCGTCGCCGAGCACGCCCTCGGATGCGTCGCCGCGAAGGTTGGCAAGACGCCGTCCGAGGAGCTCCTCGGCAAACTGGAGCCGCCGCTGAGAGCCGTGGCCGACGGGATCGTCGCCGAGGCGGTGAACTGCGCGTACGATCCCCGGGTGTCCCCGGTGGCGCGCAAGTTCCTCAGCGTCTTGAGCGGCCGCGAGTGCGCCCCCGTCGCCAAGGCTGGCGGCCTCGCGGGTAAGCTCAAGGGCGGAACCAGCAAGGCTGGCGCCTTCGCCGACTCGGGCATCGGCTGCCCGGACCGACACAGGTTCGACGACGAGCTCAAGGCGTTCGCCGACGCGATGCTCGCGGCGCTGGAACCGGAGCTATGGAACCTCACCGAGGACGCCTGCGGCAGCGCGTTCCTCCAGGCGATGCTCAACGCCCACCAGGGGGACGCCGCCGCGCTCAATTGGATCGTCCCGGGTTTTTTGGGATGCGCGCCGGCGGTCGGGACCCCGGAGGGGGAGCTCCTGGCCGACGCGGACGAGAAGGACGTCAGGCAACTGATGGACAGTCGCGCCGGCTCGCACCTGTTCGAGGCTATCCTGCGCGCGGCGCCCCCCAAGCTGCTGAACGAGATCTTTCGCAGGTTTTTCCGCGGGAAGCTTCGAGCGCTGTCGTCGCATCCCAGCGCGAATTTCGTGCTCCAGGCGTTTTTGGGCGCGACGGGCGATGCCGATCACGTCGCGACCGCGCTGATGGAGCTCGGGCAGGACTTCGGGTCCCTCATGCGCGAGAGGCGCGCGGGGGTCGTCGCCGCGATCCTCGCCGCGTGCGCCCGAACGCGCTCCGGCGAGCGCGACGCCGCCAAGTCCCTGGCCAGGGGATTAACCGCGAAGATGCCGGCGAGGAAGGAGGGTCGATCGCAGCTCGCGCCCGCGCTGCTGTGGATGAACCAGCACAGCGGCGCCGGCGGCGGCAGGTGCGACGTGCTGGGCGCCGCGATGCTGCAGACGATCCTCAAGTTCCCACCGGACGCGATTCCCCAGTTTATCGAGTCGGTGGCTTCGATGACTTCGGGCGAGGCGGTGAGCGCGGCGTGCGACTCCGGCGGGTCCCGCGCCCTCGAGGCGTTCCTGGGCTCCCACACCCACAGGCCGCGGGACAAGAAGGACGTCGTCCAGTCCCTGAGCGCGGATTGGGCCAAGCTGGCGACGAGCGCGTGCGGGAGTCACGTGTTGGAGGCTGCGTACGGCGCGGCGGATCAGCGAACGCGGGAGAACATCGTGTCGGCGATGTCGCGGGCGGAGTCGCAGATCCAGGGCACGCGGCACGGGCCGCACTTGCTCCGCAGGCTCGGGGTGAGCCAGTTTCGGGCGGACCCGGAGCAGTGGAACAAGCGCGCGAAGCAGGCGGAGGATGTCAAGGCGGATTTCGCGAGGGAGTTTGGGATGGAGGAGGAGGAGGAGGAGGACAACCGGGGGTCCAAGAAGCAGAAAACGGAGGATTTCGCGCAAGAGGAGCACGCAAACGAGGGGGAAGCGGAGGAGGACGAGGAGGCCCCGAAGGAGAAAAAGGCCAAGAAGGAGAAGAAGGAGAAGAAGGAGAAAAAGGCCAAGAAGGAGAAGAAGGAGAAGAAGGAGAAAAGGTAGCCGCTGTGCGTTCTTGCTGGTCAACACAGTGATGATAAAAATTTCTAAAGGAATCCTCGCACCCGTGTTCAATCCTCAGAGAAGGCGGCGGACATGTCCTTGGTGGACATCTCACCCCCGCTCTTTCCGTCACCCCCGATGAACGCCGGGTCGTACAGGGTTTTCATGTTACCCATGACCAGGTTGCTGTAGTCCTCCTGTCCAAGCAGGTTGCACTGCGCGTACTGCATCATCAGGTGGTCCACGAGGACGAGGGCAACCATGCTCTCCACCATGGGCACCGCCCTGGGCACGACACAGGGATCGTGCCTACCCTTCGCCTTGAGCTCAACGTCCACGCCGTCCCTGTTCACGGTGTTCTGAGGCTGGGTGATGGTGCTCGTGGGCTTGAACGCAATCTTGAGCTCGATAATCTCTCCGTTGGAGATCCCGCCCTGGATCCCGCCGCTGCGGTTGGTCCTGGTGCGAATACCCGTCTTCGGGTCCATGTAAAACTCGTCGTTGTGCTCCTTACCCGTGGTGTTCACGCCCTCGAACCCGCTGCCAATCTCGAAACCCTTCGTCGCGGGCAGCGAGAGCATCGCCTTGGCGAGATCCGCCTCGAGCTTGTCAAACACCGGAGCGCCGAGCCCCCGGGGGCAACCCCTCACGACGCACGTGACGACTCCACCGCACGAGTCGCCCTTCACGCGCACCTTATCGATCGCCTCGATCATGCGATCCGCGCTCTCCGCGTCCGGGCATCGCGCGATGTTCGCCTCCACGTCGTCCATGGTGAACGTCTCGTGGTTCACCCCGGTCGCGACGACGTCCTTCACCTGCGACACGTACGCGAGAATCTCCGTTCCGGCAATTTGCTTGAGGATCTTCTTGGCGATGGCGCCCGCGGCGACGCGCCCGATCGTCTCGCGCGCGGACGAACGCCCGCCGCCGGCGATGGCGCGCACCCCGTACTTCATGTCGTAGGTGGCATCCGCGTGGGACGGTCGGTACGCCACCGCAATCTCGCCGTAATCCTGCGATCGGTGATCCTTGTTGCGAACGAGGACGGCGATGGGGGTGCCGAGGGTGATCCCGTCGAGGCCGACGCCGGAGAGGATCTCGCAGGAGTCCTCCTCGTTGCGCGGGGTGGTGATGCGGGACTGGCCGGGTCGGCGTCGGTCGAGCTCGAACTGGAGCTCCTCGCGCGTGAGCTCGAGCTTCGGTGGAACGCCGTCGACGACGCAGCCGACGCCGCCGCCGTGGGACTCGCCGAAGGTGGTGACGCGGAACATGCGGCCAAAGGAGCTGCCCATGGCGCGCACGCCTGGGTCGGGTGAACGGGGGGGAAAGGGATTCCGGTCAGCGCGGGCTGCTTGAGGGCGTAGGGTTGAAATTTATCTTCACTCGGCCGGTTGGTTGGGGAACACGTCGCCCGCGCGTCGATGGGGCCGATCGGAGGAGGCGCGTGGCGAACGGTCGGGCGCGACGGACGAGGAGGCATTCGCGCGCGTCGTGGATGCGCTGAAGGGCCTCGGGGCGACGGTCCGGGCGCGTTCACTCACTCATTCCGCGGCGCTGGGACGCGACCGGGCGCGGCGCCAGGCGAAGTGCGGCGGCGCCACGATGGCGACGGCGAAGGGAGGCGGGGGCCGCGACGGGGGCGCCCGCGACGGCGGTGATTGACGCCATCGTGACGTGAGGGTGTGCGCGCGAGGCGAAAGGTGGCGGGGGCGTCGAGAGAGCGCCGCTCGCGGAGGCGTGCCGCTCACGGAGGCGCGCGCACGGTGTCAATCGCGCTGCGTCACCCGAAGCAACCTCAAGATCACCGAGCGAGCACGCTCAAGATCGCGCGGAGATGGACGATGCCCGGAACCGAGACAACTCACCCCGTTGCGTGTGACCTACCCTTAAACCCATACGCTTTATTGCTAATTAGCGTTAAAAAACCTTCAGTTCTCCCGCCCGTCTCATCTCACAGCGTGTCGAGGCCGGCCATCGACCGAAACTTCTCGAGCGCCACGAACGTGATCACCGTCTGCGGCCCCAGGCGCAGGTAGTTGGCGCCCCAACCCCGCATCAGCCCGCGCGGTCCGTCCCTCCGCCAAACCGCCGCGAGCGCATCCGCCGCGCCCGCCAGCCCCGGCCGAAAACGCGAGCCCCGCAACCTCGAACCTCCCCCGCCGCCTCCGCCCCCCGCCGCGCCGCCCCCGGCGTCCATGTACAGCTGTGTCTTGATCATGTCCACCGGGTTCGTCGCCGTGGTGGTGACCAGTCCCGCGAGCATCGACGCCAAGAAGTGGGTCGCGACGCCGTCGCTCAGCCCGGTCCATCGCCGCACCCGATGCTTGACCTCGTCGTACGTGGCGCACTGCGACGCGGTGAGCACCGCGGAGCGCGTCATGCTCATGGCGCTGCCCCGCCACAGTCCGGCGACGCCCTTCTCGTTGACGACGGCGCGCAGGACCTGATACGGACCGACTCGCGCCCCGCCCGCCCCACCCGCGTTTGGAGAGCTTTGTCCCCTCGCTCGCTCGTCGGCCATGAGCCTGGTCTTGATGAGCTCGGTCGGGTTGAGGAGCGCGGCGGCGAAGGCGCCGGACGCGCATCCCGCGACGACCTTGGTGGACATCGAGCCGCCGACGCCGCGCTCGCGCTCGCGGGACCCGGGTGGGGATCCGTCGGCGTCGTCGGCGGGCCCGCGGCGCCCCGCCGACGGACGGGGCCCCCCCGAAGGTGACGAATCCACGAGGACGGTGATGGGGCGGTAGAGCCCGAGCCTGAGGCCGCCGTAGCACACCGCGCGGATCAGCGACGGGGTGAGGCCCTTCCACAGCGCGAGCGGTCCCTCGTGTCGCACCAGCGACGCGAACGCGTCCGCCATCCCCGTCGGTCGAGCTCGCGGCTGAGCGCCGTTCCCCAACCCCCCGATCCCGGGCGTCGTCGCTCCGTCCATCACCTGCAGCCGGACCTTGAGGACGTCGAGCGGGTTGGTGCACGCCGTGGCGCACGCGACGGACGCGCCGCTCACGGCGATGGGCAGACCCACGTGTTGCCACGCGCGCGTTGGGTCGGGACCCGTCGCCCACGACCCGTGCGCCGCCATCGCGCTCCCGCTCGTCGACACCGCGATCTGACAACAAAAGACGACACGACACGTGGGTTGTTGTTATCTGGCGGTATCCGATCTCCGGAGTCGTCCGAGTCGCGCGCGCGCGGTTCCTCGCCATGACGGCGACGCAGCTGGCGACGCTCGCGGCGCCGCCGCATCGCGTCGCCCCGAGCGTATCCCGTCGCCCCCGCGCCCCCGCGTCGTTTCGACGACCGCGGCGCACCCCTCGCGCGGCGTCGTCCTCAACCGAGCGCGATCGAGACGGATCCGAGCTCGACGCTCCGCCGGTTCCGCGTCGCGCCGTCCTCATCGCCGCGACGACCGCCGGCGCCGCCGCCGCCGCGTCCACGGCGCAATTCCCGCGCGCCGTCGCATCCCCCGCGTCCACCCCCGCGGACGTCACCGTCGTCGTCGCCAAGGACGGTAGATCCCCCGACGGGATCGGGGGGCGCGCGTACGCGTCAATCTCGGACGCCGTCGCCGCCGCGTTGGACGCGGCCGCCGCGCTCGGTAAGGTTAACGTCGCGTCCGTGCGCATCGCCCCTGGCACCTACGCCGAGCGCGTCGTCGTCCCGGCCTTCGCCGCCCAGTGCGACGCCCTTCGCATCGAGCCCCTCGAAGGAACCGACGCGTCATCCGTCACCGTCGAGCACTTCACGTCCGTTCCCTACGAAGCCGTCTTCGAAGCCGCGCCCGGCGCGCGGGGCGTCGTGCTCCAGAACCTGACGATCCGTCACGGCAGTAAGAGCGTGGCGAACAACTACGCGGTGTTCGCGAACGTCGGGTCGGGGCTGACGATGCGCGGCTGCGACGTTCGGTCGGACACCGGCTCGGGCGTCGCGGCGGAAGGCGCCACGCTGGAGTGCGAGGATTGCGTCGTCTCCAACTGCAAGACGCACGGCGTGGCGGTGTACGGGGACCTGTTCGGGCAGGGCGGGTTCGGTCGCGTCGTTAAGTGCGAGATACGCGACAACGGCGAGGACGGGGTGCTGGTGCGAGGCGGCGCGTCGGCGGAGGTTGCGGGAAACGAGGTGTTTGACAACGGGAGGTTCGGCGTGGAGCTCGTGGACGTCGGCGCCGGGTGTCGGGTGGTGGACAACGCGGTGGGTGTCGGACGGAAGGGGAGGCGGGGGGTGGTCGTGGACGACGCCGTGTCCGACGTGGAGGTGTCCGGCAATCGCGAGAGACTCTGAGAGACGGGCTCGTCATCGTAGACGTCCTTCCATCCGACTAAAAGTTTTGTCATCGCTTTAATTTACTCCGTCTCGGAAACCCTCAGCCGCCGCTGGCTGGCTAGGGTATGCCCGGTATCCAGGTCCGCGTCCTCGCCGCGTACGCCTCGTACTCCCCGGGGAACATGCGACGGAGCAGCCCCTCCTCGAAGGGTATCCGCGTCGCGAAGAACCTCCACGACGCCACCGCGAATCCGACCGCGCAGATTGGATTCATCAGCATGACCTGCGTCCCCACCGACCACGTCAGCCACCCGAGGTAGCCCGGGTGCCTGCACCACGCGTACACCCCGTGCGATACCACCCTGTGCGTCGGCCGCCTCGAGAACTGGATCTGGTGCGTGAAGTTGTGGCGCGCGGTGATCTGGGCCGCCTTGCGCAGCGCGTCGCCCCAGACGACCATCGCGAGACCTATCCGCGCGATCCACCGGAGGGCCCCGACGTCTCCGCGCTTGAACCCCGGGAACAGCGCGAGCTCCACGGCGTACTCGACGCATCCGGCGGACATCGCGACGACGTACTGCCTGGACAGGAGCCAGCTGTCGCGGCTCAGCGTCTCGCGGTTGAACGCCCACGCGATGCCGTACTCCGAGAGGTGATAGAAGCACAGCGCGGCGACGAACGCGCGAAACTGCCACGGGAACGCCGCGACCAGAGCGCTCGCCGCCGCGAGAGGATCCATGAGATCCATCGCGCCGAGAACCCCGGCTCCGGACGACGTCTCGGGTGCGCCACGAGGACTGAGAGCCGAACGGCGCTAAGGGTGCCCTAGTGCTGCGTTTGTTAAAAATTCGTCAAACGGGACGACGCAAGCGCTCTTCAAGTGTTAAAAGTAAGCACGCGGTACTCACGCGAAGTGGTCTCGGAGCACCCACTGCGCCGTCCCCGCCCCCTTCTCCAGCCTCGCAGCCTGTTTGAGAAGCCTCCGAAACAGTCCCTTGTCCCTCACGACGTGACCGAACGCGTCGACGATGAGCCCCGTGGGAGCCGCGCCCCCGGGCCGGTCCCGCAGAAAGCGACAGATGTCGTCGAGGATCTTCTCGGCGTCGCCGCGAGTCGCGCCGCCGGGCGCGTCGCCGTCCGACTCGTCGTCGTCCGTGGGCGAACCGCCGTCCCCGTCGGCTTCC
>MDTE01082514.1_pt1 | contig 11903 bp, 16 predicted proteins | sample 811231 | NCBI WGS metagenome assembly MDTE01 (sample SAMN05326651, study PRJNA326480) | marine metagenome | isolation source: seawater | place: Indian Ocean: Red Sea | collected 2010
CAATACAAGGTGGAGTATTACAAGGTGATGTTAAAGATGTATTACTTTTAGATGTAACACCTTTATCACTTGGTATTGAAACACTAGGCGGAGTTGCAACTAAACTTATTGAAAAGAATACAACTATTCCTACAAAGAAAAGTCAAGTATTCTCAACTGCTGAAAACAATCAAGCGGCAGTTACAATTAGAGTTGTACAGGGTGAAAGAGAAATGGCCGCTGACAATAAAATACTTGGAAACTTTAACTTGGAAGGTATTCCACCAGCACCAAGAGGTATTCCACAAATTGAAGTAACATTTGATATTGATGCAAATGGTATTGTAAATGTATCTGCAAAAGATAAAGGTACAGGCAAAGAACAAAAAATTACAATACAAGCATCAGGAGGATTAAGTGAGGCTGATATTGAAAAAATGGTTAAAGAAGCAGAAGCAAACAAAGAAGCAGACAAAAAGAAAAGAGAAGATGTTGATGCTAGAAATCATGCTGACGCACTTGCTGACTCTACAGAAAAAGCACTTAAAGAACACGGTGACAAAGTTTCTGTAGAAGATAAAGCAAAAATAGAAACAAGTCTAACTGATTTAAAAGAAGCACTTAAAGGAACAGATGTTGAATCTATAAAAAGTAAAACAGGTGCCCTTACAGAAGCATCAATGAAACTTGGTGAAGCGATATACAAAAGCCAACAAGCAGAACAAAAACCTGAGGAACAACCACAAGAAAATACCGATGGTAAAAAAGAGGACAATGTTGTTGATGCTGAATATGAAGAGGTTAAAAAGTAAACTATGTCAACAGATATACAAACATTAACCAAAGAAAAAATAAAACTAGACGAACCTGGTTTATACGATGTTATATTTTTAAATGATAATATCACAACTATGGAATTTGTTGTAAAGGTTTTAAAACAAATATTTGGTAAAACACAAGAACAAGCAGAAGCAATTACAAGAAGAATACACGACGATGGGCAAGGTGTTGTTGGTTCTTATGTACATGAAGTTGCTGAACAAAAAGGTATTGAAACTACATTACTTGCAAGACAAGAAAATTATCCTCTACAAGTAAAAGTTAAAAGACAACAATAATGGACCTAGCATATTTTGTAGCAAAAAATCAAGACTTAATGGAGGAAATAAAAAGTAAAACTCCAGGTCAAGATGATGTTGATATGTACTATGGTACATTAGATTATGCTACTGCTAGATTCAATACTATACTTTTAAAACTATCGCAGGACAGAATTAAAGAACAAAGATACGCAACAGATGTTAATTTTTGTTTTAAAGCAATTCGAGATTTTTACAAAAACGTACAACGATATCGTTTTTGGCCTAAAATAACACGTCCATTCATCAAATTAATTTTACACGGTATTGGTACAAAAAGGATTCCAAAGATAAAAAGGCTACTGACAGAACTCGATAATTAATGTTATGATTAGTAGGTGGCTATTTTGGGCAATACCTGAAAAGTATGTGCAAAGATGGTGTATAGGTTTACTTTTACTTTTATATTTTATTCCATTTGTGTTTGGTATCTACTATACTAAATTAGGAATAATTGTAAATTTAATATGGTACGATGTTATATTTTACGGATGGGTCAAAGTAAAAGAAGCAACAGAAGGGGACGATAGATGAAAGCAACAGTATGGAGCAAACCGGCTTGTCCGTATTGCACAAAAGCAAAGAACCTTTTAAAAATGAAAGGTATAGAATACGAAGAAAAAAATATAGCAGAAGGACATAAAATTCAAGACTTATTAGCACTTGTACCTAATGCTAGAACAATGCCACAAATTTGGTTAGACGAAGAACATATTGGTGGCTATCCAGAATTAGAAAAAAGACTTAATGAATCTTAAAACATATATTGCCTTTGAAACATTTAATGAACAAAGCGAACATAAGTTAATAATCAAAATTAACGATCAAACAATTTTCCAACAACAGTTTGAAAAAAATAAAAAACACTCTGTCGAATTAGATGAATTTTATCATTATAAACCAGGATCATCATTTATACACTTTCAGTGGACAGGTGACGCTGAATGTTCAAAAAAATATATAACATTTAATAAAATAAAAATTCAAGAACAAAATATACCATTAAAAGAAATTAATTGTATTCCTTATGAAAATGATTACATACAAGAATTAAGAAGCACCAAAGCAGGAGATAAGCAGTACTGGGATCATATTCTTAATCCTGGCACTAAACATGGATGGTATGGAAACTATAAATTAACATTTTATCTAGGAACAAAACAAGAAATTCTTGCAACACAAAGAACATCTATCGGTGCAAATTTAGGTATAACCATTCCAAAAGTTTATTCAAAATGATTAACAGATTTGATACATTTACAAAACTAAATGAAGTAATACTTGGAAAAGTTAATTATTCTCTTTTACCTCTTATTGAGGATGACAATGAGAGAAAATTAATGGAAAATATTTTGCAAAGAATGGATCAAGTATTTGCTGATTTAGAAAAAATTTTTAAAACTTTTAACATAAAAGTCTGGCGACCTGAAGTATACAATTACAATCCTAATATTAAACTTGGAACACCATATAGTGATATTAGATACGTTTACCCTTCAATTTCACCAGCAGATAATTTCTTAACAATAGCAGACACCGTTGTTGAGATGTCTAGCATTCACAATGCATCAGCAACTTATGATTACGTTCAATACCAGCACATATGGAAAGAACAATTTGAACAAGGAAGCAGATGGCTTTCAATGCCAAGACCTTCTTATAACCCTAACAAAAGCGAAAACTTTGAACCATATGCTGACGCACCATGTTTTTTATTGTGTGGCGATACAATATTTGTCACCGAGTTTGATATTGTTAATAAACTTGCAATGGATTGGTTCAAAAAAGAATTCCCACAATTTAATTTTAAATTTTTAAAAGGAACAAAAGGACACCTAGACTCTTACTTTAGTATAGTAAAACCAGGACTTGCTTTAAGTGGTATTCCCAAAAACCAATTGCCAGATGAATTTAAAAATTGGCAAATATTAGAGTATGAAAAAGAAGATTATTCTGATGTAAAAATATTCAATGATGATTTACAAGATGATGATCATAAAAATACAACTCTAGCTGTGAATACTTTCAGCATTGATGAACAAAATATTATAATGATGGAACACATAATTGAACGGAACACAGAACACGTTAAGATATTAGAAAAAAATAATATCAATATAATACCATTAGAATATAACGTGTGTAGATGGATTAACCAAGGTATTTCCTGCATATGTAATCCTATCAATAGAAACGGTAAACTAGAAAATTATTTCTAATATGACTGAATTAATTAATCCTGCTATCGTTGGTATACTTACTGGATTAGTAAGTGGTTGCATTCCAGGCATAGGAAACTTTGCGTCATTATTAATAATTTTTCCTTACCTTATACACCTTGAACCTTTACAAATTATAATTTTATATACTGCCTTAACAACTATTTCACAATACATTGGTAGTATTCCTGCAATTACATTTGGTATACCAGGAGAATCCTCATCAGTACCTGCCGTGATTGAATCTAGAAACTTAAAAAGTCCCAAAGAGATTTATCAAGCCATAGTAGGTAGTGCTATTGGATCAACATTTGGTGGAATAATAGTTTTAGTTTTAACTTGGCTATTACTAGATTGGTTGATGTATAGTGTACATTTTTTTAATACACTAGTTCAATTTTCTTTATATTGTATTGTACTAGGTGCAATGATTTTTCTATTTAAAGAAAACAAATACTGGGTTAATATACTTTTAATACTAACCGGATTTGGGTTAGGACTAATAGGATATGAAAAATGGACACAAACTAAAATTTTAACTTTTGATAACCACCTTTTATATCAAGGACTTCCTATGATTGTTATTGTAATAGTGTTGTTAGGTTTACCAGAAGTACTTAAAAATTATTCTACAAAAGTAAATTATAAAAATTTAGATTACACCCCTAGTAAAATCAATTTTAACTGGATTAAAAGTAGTTGGTATAGTTTACTAGGATTTATTGGAGGACTTGCTCCTGGACTTACAACTACAATGTCTAGTCAACTAGCATGGATAGATGCAAAGAGTAGAAAAAATACGCCAGTTGAAAGAATAGTTGCATCTGAAACTGCCAACAATGCTGGTGCCTTTAGTCATTTACTTCCATTAATTCTATTAGGAATACCTTTAGCTGGTAGTGAAGCACTAGTACTTGGACTTGTTGAATCAAAAGGATTTAGATTAGATACTACAACGTTTAATGATATCTTTATAGTTGTTAGTATCTTTTTAATTTTTATAAACATTATTGGACTTTGCCTAGCATGGCCACTTGCTAAACACATTATAAAATTATTCCAATTAAACATTAAACTGATGTATACTATAATTTTAATTGGCTTTGTGGCTGTAATACTTTGGGTGGGATTTCTAAATTATCAGGCTATGTATTATATACTGGTAGCATTGGCATTATTGCCGTTGGCATATATTGTAAGAAAACTAGATACAATGCCATTAATATTTGCCTTCCTAGTACATGACCGTATGATTGATGCCGGAAATCGTTTGATAAGTTTATATTGGTAATAAATATTCTCGGAGTCAAGTTAAATTATAGTCATTGATTGACTTGACAATTCGTTGTTTTTCAATTATTATAATTTTAAATTAATATAAACTATAATTAGGAAAACAAATGAAAAAAATAATACTTACATTAATTGTTTCTTGTTTCTTTATAACGTCATCATTTGCTAAAGACTCATTAACAATTTTAAATGCTGGATCTAAAACAGGATCATTTGCTATGCAGATGACAGCAGTTTCTAAAGATCTACAAAAATTCTACAACATTGATTTAAAAATCCCTGGTGATTATTGCACGGCGGTTCAAATGCTGAAAAACATGAAAGGTCCTGTTCTTATGCCATGGGCAAATGACTTTGAAGCAGTTGGCAGAGACGGAAGTGGCTGTGCAACATTTGAAGTTGAACCAAAACAAGTAGTAAGGTACGACAGTACGGTAATGTGTTTATGCTCAATGAAATATGATGCAGAATCATTAATGAAAAATAAACATACTGTTGGACATACAACACCTGTTAAACCTTTTAGTAGAGCAGTTCTGGCTATAAATGAATCATTTGGTGCAAACGTAAAACCAATTGCCTATGATGGTTCTGGAGCAACTAAAACAGGATTGTACAATGGTGAAATTGATTATGCTTTAATATCTATTAAACACGGTAGAGACATAATCAAAAATGGTGGTAAATGTTTTTACGAATATAGTGCTAATAAGAATTCTGATTTAGTAGCACTAGCAACACTAGACCCTAAAAATAAACTTTTAATTGCTGGATATGATGCAGTATGGTTAGCATTGAACATGGATGAAAACGAAGTTGCAACATTGAGAGCAAGAATAAAAGAAGTACACATGGACCCGTCAAGTGCTATGTTTGAATACACGCAAGGCGGCAAAGTATTGAATGTGATGTGGGATTTAACTGCTGATCAGATTACTGAACAGTGGGAAACTAGTGTTAAAAACTTACAAGAATAGTTTACACAAATAAATAAAAATGTAGCGCCATCAATCAGATGACGCCGGAATACAAAGGACGCTGGGTAGATACCCATTTATTTGTTGATAACAAATGACGCCCTTCCGTATGCGAGTTCTCGCTAACACAATCAACATTAGTGTGGTACAGGTACCAATATATTGACTCCTATTGTTAATCTGTGCTACACTAGTCTAAAATGATTACGATACAAGATACACAACTTAAAAATTATTTTACTAAGGAATACAATGAAGATATTTCTTTTTTACTATTACCTAAAAATAAAGACACTCTAAAAACAGCAAAAGAATTTATTTTAAAAGCAAAAGATTCAAACATTAAACAAATAATTAAAATAGGTAGTTTAGGTCCATGGAGACTTATACATAATCAAATAGACTGTTTTCTAAAAGAATCAGATATTCCATATACTAATTTTAATATTGCACCTTTAATGAATCATATTTTTATAGAACAATATAAAAATAATACATTATTTGATTATAGAAACAATTCACCAGCACCATATTTAGATCCAAAATGTCTTGTAGGAGCAATTGAACAAGCAGTTGGAAATGAAAAACACTATAATAAAAACTATCAATGTACTGGCGAACTGCAATATACTATTAAAGACATAGAAAAGATATTAAATCAAAATGGATATCAAGTTGATAAAATCGAAAACACAACTAACAATAAAATTCATAATATGACTGATGATAATCACGATTTTATAATGATGTCTAATATTGCAGACAACTATCAAAAGGGTTGGTACCCTCCTATAACTGACGATATTCAAACAAATTTCAACTTAAAAAGCAGAACCTTTGAACAATTCCTGGCACAGGACAGCAGTATATACAAAAACACTCATGACGCCGATAGATACCTATAAGGGCAACTAAATATTAGTGGAGTCAAAGCAACCTATAGGAGAGACAAACTATGTACAAGTTTGAAACAAAAACAGATGCAGATGGCGTGATTAATCAAGTTGTTAATCATAAGCCAAATGGATTCAATCCTACAACGGGTGTTTATTCATCAAACTACATTTTCCAGGGTGACTGGCAAGATGAACTAGATGCATTAACATTTGTTGATAGAGGAGAAGGTCCTAAAGAGGTTGGGAAAATTGATGCTTGGAAAGGCCAACAATCTCAATATCTTTATAATGCGTTTAGAAGTGCTGACGGAACATCTACACAGATGGACCAGTTGCAAGACTTTTGGACTGAAGAAAATCCAGCAGACTACAAAGACACAGATTCTAAATTGGCTTCACCACAACTAGCCGCTATATGCGATTGGTTCCAGTGTGAGAAGACTAGAATTAGAATATTCCAACAACAACCAGGTGCATATATGCAGATGCATACAGACTTTGATAATCAAAGAGGTACTGAACTTGGTGAAAACGTAAGAATATTTGTGATGTTAGATGATAACCAAAATGATTTTTGGTTTAGATTCAAGACTGCTGATTCTGAAGTAAACATTCCTCTAGCAAAAGGACAATTTTTGATTTTTAATCCAGATCATACTGGACACCAAACTCAAAACTTATCTAAAACTAGAGTTAGAAATGCTTTTATGCTAATTGTAAAAAGAAATAAATGGTTAGACGACTTAATGAAGAACGAAACTATGACTTTCATCGATACAAAAGAATTAGCACAAAAATCAAAAGTAGCATAATTTCTTTACAAATCTATAGCGGTATAGTATAATATCGCTATAGGTATTTTATGGATAAGTTATATTACCAAAATTTGTTAGAACAAAAGCCATGGCAAGAGATGGAAGACTATTTCAACGGTTTACCTGTTGCTGATGTAAAACCAATTGCACAATTAGATATTAACACAGAAGACTGGATTAAGTTCACTGTGGATAATTTTGATCTTGCACAACAAAAATGGGAAGAACCAAAAGCACATTATTCTGAATACAGTAACAAATGGGCATCTGTTAATAATGCACTAGGCAGAAACAAAGACAATACTTTTGAATTAAACTACGGAATGAATGGCGACACTAATGAAAAGTTAAAAAAATTACTCGGAGCAGAAAATATTGCAACTCTTAAAGCAGATCCAGATTCAATATTAATGAGATTTATTGTTAAGTTACCCGGACATGGTATCGCTTGGCATTTGGATGATGCAGGGTCATACAAGAAAAAATTTCCGCAATACGACACTCCAAAATTAAAAAGACTTTGGTTTTCAATTGATCAATGGAGAGATGGTCATGCTATGCAAATTTCAAAAACAGTTTTAACAAACTGGAATAAAGGGTCTGTTTATGAGATACCATTTGGTTTAGGACACGCATCTTCTAATTTTGGTTTTACTCCTCAATACACAATATCATTTACAGGAGTTATAAATGATTAATGCACATCAACATTATAAAAAATGGGAATTAGTTAAAGATTACATAATTAAAAACTTTGAGGAACTACATTGGAATAACAAAGTTGTAAATGGTAGATACACTGCACAGGTTGAAGAAAAATTAAAAATAGTATCTAAAAGAAAATTTGCCCTATTATGTAGATCTGGTTCACACGCAATATCAATTAGTTTAAGAGCACATGGGGTAGTTGCAGGAGACCATGTTATAGTACCTAACTATTCTTGCCCAGCAACTTTAAGTAGTGTCGCAGTAATAGGTGCTGTTCCTATTTTATGTGAAATTGATCAATACGGAATGCTATCAGCAGACCATATAGAACAATGTGTTAATAATAAAACTAGAGCAGTCTTGGCAACAGGGTTATACGGTGATGTACATAATCATGATGCAGTCAAATCACTATGTAAAAAATTTAATCTTGCTTATATTAATGATGCCGCACAATCACAGTTTGCAAAATATAATGGGACTGAAAGTATGGAGTTAGGGGATTCTGTTTGTGTAAGTTTTGCAGACAACAAACCTATTCCTGTTGTTGGCACATTTGGTGCCATGCTTACTGACAACGAAGAAGTTTATAAGAAAATGAGAGATATGAGAAAAAATGGCAAACCTTCTCGTCTTGAAAGTTTTACCCAACCTGGTTACAGCAGTAATCCAGACGAAGATAAAGCAGTGCAAATACTTGCATCATGGCAATATTTAGACAGATGGCAATTAAGGAAAAAACAGATATCCGAATATTATGATACACAATTTAAAAATAAAATCGAAACACGACCTAGACCATCATATTCAGAATGGAACTATCACAAGTATGTTGTGTTCGTAGATAACAAATTTGAATCTTATAAGGATTTTTTAAAACAAGGTTTAGAAACAGAACAACATTATGCCGATAATTTTGCTAAATTATCATGGACACCAAACTATAAATTTAAATTTAAAATGACTGACAAGTTTGTTAATCAAGCATTAACTATTCCTAACAATCCATTTATGACTGATAACGAAGTTGAACAGGTAGTTAAAATTATAATGGGGAGAAACTAATATGTTAGAGTATGAAAAACAAAAATGGGATAACATTGATACAGTAGGAGATTTCTTAGATTTTCTTGAAGATCCTAAAGCAAATATTTTAGAATGGATGTCTTACAATATTGATCAAAGTAAATCAGGATTTTGGATAGGAGCAAACATTGATTTTAACTTTGATATTGAAAAATTAATTAAAGCAACACCTCAAATTGCTTCCAAAGATACTAGTGCAGTTACAAGAGTCCCACAAGAATTAGAGCATCATAAAAAGTTTAATTACAGCAACGGATACGATAGACACTTGATTGATGACAATTTAAAAAGTATTGTAAACGCATTAGGATTTGAAGAAGGATATAGTGCTTACATAAACAATCAGCCACCTGCAACATTAATGCATAGACACATAGATTTTATGAGTTGTTGGACATACGAACAAGATGTGGACATAAGAAAACTACAATACGATAAAGAACTTAAACAACCTAAATCATCAAAACCATTATACAGATGTTTTGTTGCACTAGATGATTGGCACCCAGGCCAAGTTGTGAACTTTGAACCGGACTTTTGGACCAAATGGAAAAAAGGTGATGTGTTATTTTTTGATTGGAGAAATACTCCTCATAGCACAGCGAACTGTGGGACAAAAGATAGGCCATGGTTAAAAATTACAGGCACTTTAAAAGATGCTTCGTATGTGCTAGATGCACGTGATAACAATAACATTAAAACATTTAAAGTATGAAATGGCATTTCACGTGTGGAGACAAGATACTTAAAGGCAAAGTATCTGCTGTAAAAGAAAACATTAAAACAAATCAGCCTATATACTTCAATGCTCCAAGCAGTTATACAAAATATGATTTCTCATATGAACCAGAAGAGTCATGGGAAACTTTAATAAAATTAGAACTAGAAACTTTACGAGAACAATTTTCGTATCTAAGATTTTTATATTCTGGTGGTTGTGATAGTCATCTAATATTACAAATTATTTTAAAATATAACATACACATAGATGAAATTGTTTGTTTTAAAAGCGGAATAGAATCTGCAGATTTTGAAATTACTAATTTTGCAGAACCGTTTTTAACTAAAAACAAATCACAACTTGCAAATACAAAAATTACAATTAGGACGCATACAGTACAAGATTATATCAATTATTACAATAATCCAAATTGGTATAAAGATTGGTTGCAAGATAGTGTAAATGCTCCAACTTTTCATTTTCGTATTATATCACAAGATAATAAAGAAGGATCGTTAGGAACTGGTAATGTAAAAAATAACGAATGTAATATTTTAGGAAAAGAAAAACCTTTATTGCTGTTTAAAAATAACAATTGGTACACTTATTTTTTAGATACTTTTATAGAATATAGTCCAGGAAATAATGGATTGTATATAGACAATCCAAAAATTCATGCCAAACAATGCCATATGTTATTGAATAAAATAAAAGACACACTGCCAGAAGAAAAGTATAACAAAAGTACCCTAGGATATCTCGATCACACACAACAAAATTTTTTAAACGAAAGCACAGGTAGATATACATTTGGAAATACTTTTCCCTTAAAAAATGTAGGAACAAATAATTCTTATAATAAATTTGAAATTAATAAACAAACATTTTATTCATACAATCAAAAAGACTATCTTGCAATAAATGAATTTGCAAAAGTGGACTTTGCCACAGTGCAAAACTGGGCAAGGGGTGTACAATCAGCATACAGTGAAATAGGTGCTTGGGCAGAAAAAAATCATCTCGAATATGGCACTATAGGTATATTTTCAAAGTTTTACCAATTAAATGAAGCAAATAATATAACAACTATTGACGAATTGTTTCCCAATGGTTTTTCCATTTAGTTGACAGATCATACAAAGTAGTTTAAAATAATAAAAAAGGAAAAAAAATTATGGAAAAATGGAGTATATTAGATCATACTTTTAAATTTAGAGAAGGCGACACTGATGAAAAAGGTGGCTGTACTTTTATTGGCGGTTCTTGGAAAAATGTAACTACAAAAGATTTATTTGCAAATAAAAAAATAATATTATTCTCATTACCAGGAGCATTTACACCAACTTGTTCAGGACAACAATTACCTGCTTACGATGAACAATACGATAAATTTAAAGAGCTTGGCATTGACGATGTATATTGTATATCAGTTAATGATGCATTCGTTATGAATGCTTGGGCAAGAGATCTTAATATCAAAAACGTTAAAATGATTCCAGACGGTTGTGGTACTTTTACAAGAAGTATGGGTATGTTGGTTAACAAACCTGCACAAGGCTTTGGTATGAGATCATGGAGATACTCTGCACTTATTGATCATATGGAAGTAAAACTTTTCAACGAAGAACCAGGCTTCAATAATGCGAGTGCTGACGATGATCCGTTTGTTGTATCAGATGCAGACACTATGATTAAATATTTGAAAGGATAAGATGATAAAAAAAGCACTTATAAAAAAACTAGAAGGTGAAATATTCCAACTAGAAGCAAACATTAGGATATACTTGGATAGTCCTACTCAAACAGTAGCAGATCATATTGATTATACTGGAACTGTTGAGAAAGAATTAGCAAAGTTATCTAGTGCCAAAGAAAAATTAGAGGCAATAAAAAGTTTCTAGGTGACATACACAGTCAACGACAAGTGTATAATGTGTAAGCACACAGATTGCGTTGAAGTATGTCCAGTTGATTGTTTTTATGAGGGTGAAAATATGCTTGTCATTAATCCAGACGAGTGTATTGATTGCGGAGTATGTGAACCAGAGTGTCCGGAGGACGCAATACTCC
>MDTE01124325.1_pt1 | contig 11902 bp, 11 predicted proteins | sample 811231 | NCBI WGS metagenome assembly MDTE01 (sample SAMN05326651, study PRJNA326480) | marine metagenome | isolation source: seawater | place: Indian Ocean: Red Sea | collected 2010
CGAAAGGGTAGCTAGGGGGGTAGCTAGGATGTACCTGTACTAAAAGGTGCTTATTTTCTCCTTATATATATAGAGAGATTCTTCGCTCCACTGTTTAGCCATTGCTTCCGCTACTCCAAGATAAGTAAGTGATCTTAATTTCTACCAACTCAAATCATATTGAGTATTTTTTTTATTTATAAATAAAAACCTTTTCTTCTTTTTCTTTTTATAAGTTGTATTCTTTTATGAAATTCTATTTTTTTATGGATGAGGAACTTAATTTATTTTCTTTAGATAATGATTTTTTCCTTTTTCAAGATCATTATAAAAAACGATACAATAAGCAATCTGTTCAAATTAAAGAATGGAATTTAATAAGGTTTGGAATTGCTACTAATAATAGTGATGATTTAGATGAAGGTGATTGGGATACTAATGATTTTATCGAAAACCAAGTAGGACTTTCTATTACTATTGCTAATGTAAATATTGGAAATGAAAAATATAATTTAATAGGTACTGGAGGCAATAATTATGCCTTGTGTAGAGATTTATTCTATGTAAGATGTGACTATGACTATAGTGTAGACATAACAGCTTTTGCTGAGACAATTTATACTTTAAATCCAAATTTATTCAATGAACTTTCTTTAAATGATGAGTTAACCAATATTATCAACAAGTTTGATACTAAAGGTGAAGAGTTTTGGAAAGAAAGAAGTTTGAGCTCGCCGAATAATATAGATATACCATTTCAATATTGGTTGATTTCTGCTTTGACTTTGACAGCTAAAGATTCTGATGAAGGCTGGATTCAGTTGTTAACAGATGATCTAGAAGAATATTATTTCTATGAGGATAATGACTCTTCTCCAATTGCTGAATTTTCACCTGGAGTATTCATGATCTGCTCCCATATTGATGATTCAGAAGGGGAACTAACCTTCAAGGATGGATTGTTCTCATTAAGTAGCTGTGAAGATAAATGTGAGAGTTTAGAAGATTTCTTCGGTTATTTTTCTGATAGTAGTCATGTTGTTGGATTAACTTTGGCAAGTTAATTACAAAAACTCTAGTAAAATTGTTTTGATTTGATTTTTAATTTTTTAAAATTTTTATTACTAATTAAAGGACTTACAACTTATATTTTGTTCGAATTTATATCTATACCGCAAATAAAATCGTCTGAGATAATTCTGAATGAAGAAAATATTAATTTGAATTCATTTATAAGTTATGCGCGTAAAAGTCATACCGATAATTTTATTATTGTAAATGAAAATGGGAAAGCATATAAATCTTGTTTAGCTAGAATCCCAAAAGGATGTTTCAAACCCTATATATTCTATGGTTATATAAATAGTACGAAATCAGAAGAAGTGGTTCAGTTAAGAAAGGATGGATCTTATTGGTGCAAAACTTCTACTATTTTGTCACATCTTGAAAAAAATCATAATTGGAATGAACACAATCATCTATATAGTTTTTGGTGCCATAATAGTGGATGGGTTAAAAGCAACTCTCCTTAATCTGCCAGTTGTTATTTCCAAGAGTATCTTTAATAAATACTCTTATCGCTTCAACCCAATCTTCTTTTTGCAATAGTTTTGGCATAAGCACTAGGTCACGGGTTCGAATCCTGTCGCCCCGATCAGTTATATCAATAAGTCTCAGCTAATAATATATCTAACTCTAAAAGTAGAGTGCCCAAAAAGTGCCCACAAGTAAAACAAAACTATTTAAAAAATATCAAAGGTTAAAATTAGCGGATCGGTAGGAATCTAAATTAAAAATATCTATTCATATTTCCATTCCTCTTGATGAAAAGTTTTTTAATTAGTATTTATATAAATCCATAACTCTAATTAACCTATTTCTTCCAAAACATTTTGTAATCCATCATTTAACTCATCAATATCACTAGTTTGTTCTAGGTCACAGAACTTCATCCAGAAAGAATTATACCCATCATTCAACTCTATTTGTTCCATAAAGGATTGAAATCCATCATTGAGGTTTTCCAACAATTCATTTGAAAGGAATTGAGTAGCTCTCTCGATAACTTCAGTATGTTCATCTGATTCATAATCATAATTATCTGGTTCATCTTCCCCAAGAACAGTCCATACTTCTGACTCGTCAGTCCCAATTACACTTTCAATCCCTGCGACTGCAATTGAATTGCAAATAGCTTCTTTAATTTCATCTTCAAGGTTTTCAAAAAACTCTGAAGATTCTTCTCCATAGGTTTTAGTCATAATCTATTGAATATTTATCTATATCATATAAAATTTATTAATAAAACTTTATTTCTACTTGAGCTTTGGGAGCACTAGGTCGTAGGTTCGAATCCTGTCGCCCCGACTCTAAAAATCCAATTCATAGAAAGGTTTCCAAGACTTTCTTTTTTATTACTAAAATTCTGTCCTCAATGAATGCGGACAAATTGCGGACAAATATTGCTTTATTTGTCAGGACAAACTATGAAAGATTTGACCGCAGTCTACTTTTTTAATGGAGTCCTTTAAAAAGAAAAACTGTAATAAATTCTAAAAAATTAGACTATATCGATTAATTACTTAACAGCAAAAGTTACACCCATTACAGCAGTAATATCTTTTTTGATAGTGGTCGTGTCATATGAACCCCAACTACTAACTTTTGTTGAATTAGGAACTGTAATTTGAAAGACACCTGTGTTTACCTTTTTTAAACCACCGACTTCAGATCCCGCTTGAACAGCGATAGCTTCAGCTCTAACTCTCGCATCTTTAGCAGCTTTAGCCAACATATCTACCCGTTTATCTGCAAGTTTTGAATAAGTAAATTCAGGCCTACTTGGAATAACCCTCACTCCTTGACCTAAAAGTTCAGTTATCTGACTATGAGTTTTTTGAATGTTATAAACATCTCTACTTTCAATCTCAATACTTTGATAAGTAATCCATTCTGTTTTAATTACCTCATTGGTTTTTGGATGCTTTGTCTCATATTCCGTCATTTTTGCCGGACCAAGATAGACATCTTGTTTTGGGGTATCTTTTATCCCATTGGCCTCAAGAAAAGCTATTGTTTTATGAATGGATTTTTTGTGCTTATTATATGAATCAATCTGGGTAGCTCCCGAAGTTTTTACTTGAACCGACCATTTTGCGATATCACTCTCAAAACTCTCCGTGCTAGCACCTGTAACAGTAATTGAATTTTCAACTATTTTGAATCCTCTTACAAGAATTGTTGAAGCGCCTATAAAACCTCCCAATGATAAAACTGCCATTGCAAAAACTAGTGGAGGGGTACGACGAATAATTCTCAGAGAATCGCTAGGAAGCGATCTGAGTAAAGAGATAATTTTCATTTTAGGATCTATGTGTGTAGTTGTTTTAACAGCTGAACTAAAGAAATTTTCCAAACAAGCCCTGCTCCATTCTTTAGTTATTATTTGCCATTAAGGGAAACAATCTTGTTGATGTTTCTAATATGGAGTCGGTTACTTATATTGCCAAACTAAATAATCTTAAGCAAGAAGTATTTTTGTATTGTTTTCTTCACAATAAAGAGATTATTTTTTATTACACAACTTTAAAATCAAAAATAAAATCGCTAAGCCAAGAAATATTGCGAGAAATTTAAAGAAATTTTTGCCAGAGTCGAAGTTTTCGATTTTTGAAAAAGATTCTTTTTTAGGAAATTCATATCCACAATCAGTTATATTAAATTCTCCATTTAAATTTTGAACTTTAATTCCCATTGAATCAAAAGCTTGTCGTATAGATATAGCAAAAGAATATTCTCTATCCCTATAGCTCCTATCTTTGAAGTTACAAACTCCTATTAGAGAATTTTACTTTTAAGTTTATTTAGAAAATTCAAGAGCATAATCAAAAGACATGTTCCCATCCCCTTCTTCTGGATAGTTGCATTCAATCACAAAATGATTAATTTTCTCAATATGGGTATCACCTTTACAATCTTTTTCTATTATTTTTCCGTCATATATTACTGTGCTTACAAAATTAATAGATTCATCGTCTTGTACATAAAATTTAGAAGTTATAAGAATCAATTTCTCTTCATCAAAATCATCAGGCACTTCGAATTCCCAAAAATCGCCATATTCAATGCTTTCAGTACCAATTAAACATGTGCACCACTTATCTGGGTCGTCACCAGCAAAATGTTTAAGTGTTGTTTCGGAAAAATCAATAATTTTAAATGTATAGAATCCTTTATCAAAAAGTACTCTATTAAAACTAGAACTCACTCTATTCCAGCCGAGAATAACCTTTTTATTGTCATCTAACATCTCAAACCTATCATTATCCTCGAGATCAATTTCAAATTTACCTTTGGCGATAAACTTATCTCCTGTTGGATTTTTAATAGTTAAATTATCATCAACATAAACAGTATTTGTATGCAAAATATCATCAAAGTCAAACCAAGCTCCATTCATTATTTCATTATCTTCCCAAAAATCATCAAATTCTATTTCTTCGTCTTCTGCATTTGAAAAAACAAAGTCTTCCTGTTCTTTAGATAATTTTCCAATACACAATTCTCCTCCTTTGCCACAAATAAATAACTTCATAGAACTCCTTAAAGTCAAAAATTTAGATTTAATTAATCATATTAATTATTAATAATATAAATAACTCTAAAAAGTAATTATTACGAAGGTTTTGTAAGCCAAATTAATATAAATTATGTTACCAAATTTCAAAGCCAGGAAAGTAATCTTCTTCATCTTCAAAAGAAACCCAAGCTAAAAATTTATATATTGCTTCCTCCTCTACGGGATTAAGAGAATCAACCTTATCTAAATAAATCTTTAAAGCATTAGCAATATTTTCAGCATCTTCTTCCTCAACACTTTGCCCTTCATTTGACGCATAATCAGATGTATCCCAATCTTTTTTTTCTTCTTCAGTCTCTTCATCAAGAAGAGATGTTCCTTCAGGCTCCCAACCATTCTCTTCAGCCGTTTGAAGAATAAATCCCCAAATTTGATTGCTTAATTTTAATTTCTCTCCATCTTCTTTACGGACTAGATCGACTGCCATTTTTAGAACTTTATAAATAAATTAATTAGATATCATTAAAATTGTTTCTTTTAATATTTACAATATTTTTTAATTTTTTAAGGTTTAAGTAACTTTTTTAATAACTTTACAGCTAAAGCTCCCCCCCCATATTGATGAAGGTTTCCTTATTACAAAGGCAACTTCTATATTCTGGATAATGAATTTCCATTAATGGACCAACCGCTAATGTTGTTGGAAATCCAGATTCTATATAAACCCAAACTTCCTTCTTTTCTTCTTTTACAATATGAGGAAATCTAAAACTTGATTTTTGGTTCACTGACTTAAACCTTCTAGGATTGGAACTAATTTTTTTCTTATCCATAATATTTTTTAAAAATGTAATTTATTGTTTCTATCCATTAATTATATAATGAAGATATTCTATATCTATAAATTTTTATCCAATCAGGGTTAAAGATCCCATAAATATCATTTGAAACATACTAAAATTTTGTAATTAAGGTTTATTTCAAAACAAAAAACAGATTAATAATAATTAATTAAAGAAATTATTAATTTATGAAATAATAGTATTCTATAAAGAATAAATTGATGTCTAAATTTAAAGTAAAAGGTAGATATATAGATCGCCAACGCCGTTCACATTATTTTGAATTAGTTTCGGATAGTGCTGATCGAAGTTTTATTAAGGATCTAGTCCGGGCAAAATATCCTGCAGTTGATATATTTATTAGCACCGTAAACCAAAATCTATAAAAAAATATGGGAAATTCTGAGAACAATTTTAAAAATAGAATTCTTGATAAAGCTGACGTAATAGCGCGAACTGTAATGAGTCAGCAAGAATTTTATTTTTCAAAAGGTTGTAATTCGAATCATAAACAACTCTTAGAAACTATGATTGGAGCAGCTATTTGGTATTTACCACAAGGTAAAGATCTATGGACAGGTGATATATCTATTGATGCTTTAAAAAAACTTTTTGAATCTGAGGAGCCTCAGAAAATTACACTAACAAAAGATCATCATTATCCAAGAAAAGTTGCAGCCGCAGAACTCTTTAAACTTGACTGGTCTACATTTTTGAGTCCTGCTGAGGAAGTTCTGAAACGCTATAAGAATATATATGGGCGTTATAATCTGGTTTTACCTGAAGAGAATAAACGTCTTGTCAAATATCAGAAAGGAATTATCTTTACAAGTCCTGAAGATTCATATCGAATGGCAGGTATTGATCTTCGAAACATAACTGAAGAACAATTAACGCAAATCAAAAAAGGAGCTCGAAATTTGGCTGAATTAATAATTTACAATTACATTAAAAATTAAAGTCATGCAACAAAAGGTCACACCTACTGAACTTGCATTATTTAGTAGAAGTCCTATTATCGGAGCTTGGTGGGAACAATTAAGTAAAGTAGATTCTAAAAGAGCACCTAAACCTAAGCCTGATTTACTAGATCAATTACTTTTTGAATCTGGTCATAAACATGAACAGAAATTGATTGAAAATCTTGAGAAAAATCGTAAGAAAGTAAAGAAGCTTAGTGGAAAAATGACTTCTGAAGCTTTTGAAGAAACTCTTCATGCAGTCCAAGATGGTCAATATGATTTTATTCACCAAGCTTCCCTTCAAAATGACTATCTTCGCGGTTCTGTTGACCTTCTAGAGCGAATCGATAAGCCCTCTAAATTAGGAAATTGGAGTTATATTCCTATTGAATGCAAACTCTCAAGTCATCCTAAACCCATTTATCTAGTTCAAGCTTGCGCATATTGTGAGTTACTTGAGCCTATTCTTGGACATCGACCTGAAAACTTTAAGCTTTATCTAGGGGGAGGAGTTTTTGAGCGAGAACCTGATGGATATCGATTAGATGATTTTTGGGTATGGTATGAAAGTCTTCGAGAACGATATCAAAAATTCTTAGAAAATTTTGATGAAAGCAGACAACCTGAACATTCTCCAGGTGATCATGGTCATTGGTCTGTTTTTGTGGAAGAGGAACTTGAAAAGAAACGCGATTTAATTCTTGTCGCTGGTATGAGACAAAACCAGAGAAACAAGTTAATTGCCTCAGGAATCAGTACTATTGATGAATTAGCAAAGGCTTCAAAAAATCAAATAATTAATAAAATAGATGAAAAAATCTTTGTTCAATTAAAAGAACAAGCTGCTATTCAGATCCGTCCTATTCAGTCGAATGGTCGTCCAGCATTTGAGATAAGAGGTAAAGATGAACAAGAAAAAGGTTTATCTATGTTGCCTAAAAGTGATGAAGGAGATATTTGGTTTGATATGGAAGGTTATCCAAATCCTGTAACAGGAGAAAAATTAGAATATTTATTTGGTGCTTGTTATTTCTCAAAAAAAGACCAAAAATTAGAAAGAAGATTCATCGCCTGGTGGGCTCATGATCCAGATCAAGAAAAAATAGCCTTTGATGAATTTATTCAATGGGTAATAAATCGACGTAATACTTATCCCAACCTTCATGTATATCCCTATGCAAGTTACGAGAAGGTGGCTTTAGGTAGACTTGCAACGACACATGGCATTCATCAAACAACTTGGGACCAATGGTTAAGAGAAGAATTATTTGTTGATCTTTTTCCTATAGTTAGGAATGGATTACTACTCGGAGAACAAAGTTATTCAATAAAAAAAGTAGAAAAACTTTATCTTGAAAATCTTCGTAATGAAGAAATAAATACAGCAGCTGATTCTGTCATTCAATATGCAGAATGGCAAAAATCTAATGAGCCGAAATGGACAGGAAAATCTATTGCTAAAAGTAAGCAATTACAAAATTTGCAGGACTATAACAAAAAAGATTGTGAGTCAACACAGGAACTTCATAAGTTTTTAATTAAGATTAAAAGTTCTTTAAAACTTTCTCATCGACAAAATAAATGGGGAATATCAAAAGAAGAAGATTTAAAAAATAAAGTTGAGAAAGAATTAGAAGTTTTAGCAAAAACAATGAAGAAGGATATTCCAAATCATCTAAAAGATAACTTAGCTCAAGGTTCTTATGGAGTTAGTAATAAGCATCAGAAGCTTCTTGCTGACTTGATTGATTTTCATGAAAGGGAAGCTAAAATTGAATGGTGGGAATTTTTTGATAGAAAAGACAGTATGACTTCCTCTGAGAGATATGAGGATACTGAAGTAATCGCAAACGCTGAGAAGATTGGAGAGGAACCCATCAAAAGGAGTCATGGCCATATCTATACTTTTTCACCAGATCAACCTTTAAAGCTATCTACAAAACCTGGTACAAAAATCCATTTTGTGATGTCTGAGTTGCTGAAGAAAGGTGATCAATATATCCCAAAAAATGTTATTGAAAAATTCAATAAGAATAATGATAAAAAAAGTTTTGATTTGGAAGGAGAGTTTGATATTAACAATCCAACAAATATTATTCTTAAAGTAAGTGCTAATAAGAAAAAAGCTTTAGAAGAAAGTGGTATAAATAATCTCCCTAAATATTGTGATTTGATCCCTTTGCCAAAACAGATTTATAAACGGATGCTTCCTGATTTAGTCACGCAAGCAAAAAATTGGGCTGAAAAAAACAAAAAATTCCCAAAATCAATAGTTCATCTATTAGAAAAAAAAGCGATACCCGAATTAATAAAGATCAATAAAAAGATAAAAGACCAGCCTGCAGACACAGCATCTTTAATGGCTGATTTTTTATCATTAACAAATGGAATTACTCTTTCTCTGCAAGGACCTCCTGGGACTGGTAAGACAACTGTTACTGGGGAACTTATAGCTAGATTGGTTGATAAAAACAAGAAAATAGTGGTTAGTTCTCAAACGCATGAAGCGATTAATAATCTACTTAAATCTGTGCAAAGAAAGGCGGAATCTTTAATGACAAATCCCTTAATCGTAAAATTAAGTAGTGGTACAAGTGAAAAAAGTGATAAGCGATCCCTCAAAGGAACCAAAGTGCACAATCTTCTTGAAAATGATCTTAATTATGAGCCTAATGTACTAGGAGCTACAGTTTTTAGTTTAGTAAAAGAACGCTTTGGGGAGAAACCATATGATCTTTTAGTTATTGATGAAGCAGGACAGGTCTCATTGAGTAATCTTCTTTTCATGAGCCATTGTGCTCAAAATATTTTACTCGTGGGTGATCAAAATCAATTATCACAACCAAATCGTGCAAAACATCCAGGAGAGAGTGGTTTGAGTTGCTTGGATTATGTGATGGGTGAAGATAAAGTAGTACCTGCAAACAGAGGTGTCTTTTTAGCTACTAGCTGGAGAATGCCCCCAGTTCTAACATCTATAGTCTCTAAGCTTTTTTATAAAGGTGAATTAAAGTCATGTATTTCCAAATCAGAAAATAAAATTTTTTGGGAAGGCGAAGAGCAGGGCTTGTCATTTGAGGAAGTAGAGCATTACTCCAATTCCAGTGAAAGCAAAGAAGAAATTGATAAAATTGAGGAATTAGTTTATAAATTAACGGGATGTCCTTATCAAATTTTTCAAAAAGATGGTGAAGAATCTTTTATTTTTGAAGGAATTATTGGTCCTGATGAAATCTTGATTACTGCTCCCTACAATTTACAAGTAAATAAATTAGAGGATAGATTATCTGGGAAAGCTAGAATTGGCACCGTTGATCGTTTTCAAGGACAAGAAGCACCTATTTCTATTCACTCTCTTACAGCAAGTGATGCTGAGAATGCTCCAAGAGGTATTGGATTTGTACTTGATCCTGATCGACTAAATGTGGCAATTAGCCGAGCACAATGTCTTTCAATTGTTGTGGGCTCTCCAAACTTAGCACTAGGAACTTGTAATTCTGTTGAAGGAGTTACACAGTTGAATAGACTTTGTAGAATAATGAATTCGCCTAGTAGTTTACGATAATTCATTTAAAGAATATTAAGGATTTGAACTAAAATAATTTATTGGATTTAAAACATTATTTCTAATTAGCATGCAATATCCAATATTTAACAAAGGATTAATAATGATTTTTTCTACTTGGAGGAAAGATAGAAAAAATAAATTGAATAGAGCAAAGGTACTAAAAGTAGATTAAAAAATTAATCTAATAATATTTGCTTATCAGCAAACTCCTCATAAGCCTTTGGATCGCATGATAACAAGATGACCTGTAATCCTTTTTTGACAGCAGATTGGAGCATTATTTTTATAATTTCCACCCTTTTTGGATCTGAATTAGTAAAGGCATCATCAAAAACAAGTGGTAGACATCCATCATGTTCTGATTTAAGAACATCAGCCATTGATAATCGCAATGCAGCTGTTAGTTGTTCTTTCATACCACCACTTAATTGATCAAAATCATAGAATTCTTTACCGCGACGCATCTTAAGTCCAGTAAAGCCATCAGTCGGGTCAAAGCTAAGTTGAGCTGCTGGGCCATCTGAAATCAAAGGTTTAAGGAAATTTTCAATCGATTGCGCTAAAGGTTTGGTGTATCTAGTGGATAAATCTGCTTGTACATTACTAAAAAGATCTTGCAATAATTTATGAGAATCAGTAATTCGCTTTAGAGTTAAATAATCAGCCTTTGCAATTTCTAATTGTACTTTTGCTTTTTCAAAAGCCTCAAATGGATTAGAAGAACAAATATCTTCACAGCTTCTTTTTGCAGCACCTTTTTCGGAAATTAGTAATTCTTTTTTTTTCTCAAGGGATTCAATTTCAGCTTCGATTGTTAACAACTCATTAGAGTTATTAATTTCTCCCATAGATTTGAGTCGGTTATTTTGAGTCTCTAGAAGCACTTCTAATTCTTTAATTTGACTATGCAATGAATTAATTTGAGTTTTTAATATTTCATGATCTACATATTCCTTTTTTAAAGTTGAAAGATTTTGCCTTAGACCACTTAGCTCGCTCTCAATGACCTTTGAATTACTTTCATCATTAAATTGTTCATTCTTGAATTTCTGCAAATTAGATTGAGCAACTTCTAAATCAATGCAAGCTTGCTCAAAAGCTTTAGAAGTATGGTTAAAATTTTGTGTAACCTGCTGATAAAGATTACCAAGACCAATAAGAGTATTTGGGAGTGGATTTTCCTTGACTAAATCCTCAAGGCATAACTTAAAAGATTTAAGTTGTTCATCTAAATTTAATGCATCTAGCTCAAAACTCTCTAATTCTTTTTCTTTGGTTTGAATATGTTCAGGGGACAATTTCTCTAAACATGACAGTTGCATTTCAAGATTTTCTCTTTGTTCTAAATTTTTTTCAGCGATCTGTAAAGACTCTAATCCCAGCTCAGAAAGAGCATCAGAAAACTCTTTCTTCTGATTTTCGTATTTACTATAAAGATCATTTAGAGTATCGCTACCCCCAGGCTTAATTTCTATAAAAATACTATCTCCTACTTGTATTTGAAATTTTTTACTAAGTTGTTTTTGGACTCCTAGTTTCAACTCTTCACCATCAACAATAATCACATTATTTGATCGAATAACTTCGATACCTGTTGCCATTGCATCCTGTCGAGTTTTTGTATCGTGTAGTTTTTGATATAACTCTTGTAAGAATTTAAATTTTGTTCGATTTATCTTTGGCAAAGTATGAATTTGCTGCTCAAGTTCTTTTCTTGACTTTAAATTTTTTTCTGCTTTCTTTAAATCAACCTTTAGTTCGCAAATATCTTCTTTTAAACGAAATTGCTCTACTAATAACTGAAGCAAATTCCTTTGTTGTTCCATTCTTTTTCTATCTTTTTTGAGATTTGAATGGAATTCCTGAATTTTTTTTAAATTGTTATTTAATGCAATTTCTTGGGTTTTTTTTTCATTTTGTTTATTTAGTAAAGTCTTTTGGGCCTCTTCCTTCGTCTGAATATCTGCATGAA
>MDTE01168718.1_pt1 | contig 11902 bp, 8 predicted proteins | sample 811231 | NCBI WGS metagenome assembly MDTE01 (sample SAMN05326651, study PRJNA326480) | marine metagenome | isolation source: seawater | place: Indian Ocean: Red Sea | collected 2010
ATATAGAGGCAAATGGCATATTCGGAGAAATGGCCCTAATTGACGAAGAGACCCGAATTGCGAGCGCAGCAGCACTGACCGAATCCGTTCTAATTCCGGTTCCGAAAGTCGCGGTACAGGCACATCTAGGTAATGCAGATCCTCTTTTACGAAAGTTGATCTATGTACTAGTAGCGAATGCGCGTAGTCTATCTGATCACATCACCCGTGTTATGGAGGGTGAAAACTAAAGGTTCAAAATCGAATTTATCCTGAGGTCTGCTGACCGCATTCAAAAGATTCGCAACGCCATCGGTAACCCATTGGCAATTTTGTTGGATATACCCGAGCCTATCGCATTAACTTTAACCACCCCGTGCGTACCATACGCCAGTTAGCGGTTACGCTTTCGCTATCCTGTAAGAGCTCCAGCTTTTGATTCGTAATAACATCAAGATATCTATATCGACTTTCCGAGGTTACTAAACTAACCCTCATGTAAGCCTTATGATGTAACGGTGGTCACGAAGCGTGCAGGTCAACCGAACAATCGCTCAAAGCCTTATCCAGTATGGCCAGCGCGCTATCAACTTGATTTCTCGAAATGATTAGTGGCGGTGCCAATCAAACAGCGCCGATTTCTTCAAACAATGCTTGACCGGACAGTGATAACTATTCGGTGCTGAAATAGCTATCGTCCCCGGTAGCCTCGGCCCATGTCCTTTCTGCGTGTAGCGTAAGTGCTAGAATCAACGCCCATAGCCTTACAATGCCAAGAACCTGAAAGGCCTGTCACCTCATAACCGCTCGTATGTAATTCCGCCATGCGAAGCGCCGCCTCCTTAGATTCACTACCGGTATTCGGGAACATTGACTTCTGTAGAGATTTAGGCCGCAAATCCGCCAACTTATCCGACGATTGGACCAGCATTGGCGAAATCATATTGTGTAATGGTGAATTACTTTCTCACCCTCCCGCATAAGGGCTTCAATTACAGTCGGATGGTTATGGCTTAAAGTCGAACACATCTGTCCTGTTGAAAAATCAAGAATGGCGCATCCATCCTAATCATAAATGTAGACGCCCTTAGCGCGCTCCACGACAGACGGACAAAACTAACCTTATAACATGCGAGATGTTCGTCCGCAGTCTTCCATAACTCTCGTAATTGACCGTTTGCGCCCTTAGACATTCTCCTCTCCAATTCCGGCTTACCTAGTCATCATACAGGCGAAGCGATAAATCCCAATATTGAGTTCGGTGCCACTAGAAAATTTCTGCAGGCACGCAAGAAGTTCTCCATCATCAGCTATTTGATGTGCATCTTCCTCGAAATTGACTTCTATTATTACCGCCCAAGAAAGCATGTCGTCAGTGCCGCGGATATCTGTCTCGGCCGTCTTTGGAGGCGTTTGTTCTTTCGCCGCAACCCAGAAATGTGTATGGCAGACACCGTCTCGCGCCGACAATTCAGGTACAAGCCTCCCCGCAAGTACATCTATTGAAGCAGCCTCCAGGCCCGAAGGCCCTAGTGATCGAAATGTGATCGCATAACACCCCATGGCAGTTCCCACGGAGGCCTCCTTCCGACATACGGTTCGGATGGTATTGTGAAAACCCTCCATGACCCGCTGCGTCCAATTCGTCGGATGCTCAAGCCGTCGCATGTATTCGGGCGACCAAAGAACGTCCGGACTATCGGTTTCGTAGAATGTGAAATACTTACGATCTCCAGCGAGCCGGACGTATCGTCGACCGAACCGAAACCCAGGCACACCTATTCGTTCTGGCAAGTGCTGCCTCATATACCAGCGCTCGTACTCCTCTTCGACCGCCGTTTCATAGTCATTCCAAAGAGCCAAAATGCCAGGCTGTTCACTCATAACAACACCCATTTCCCAAAACTAGTAAGCAAGAATCCCTAAGACGCCCGTGACCGTCGTCAACACAAAGGTCGCATAGAAGACCTCGACACCGCTCCTCGACCGGTCCAATACCAGCAGATTATGAGTCTCACGAGCCATGGCAGTAGAGATACTTTTATCAGCCATCGGAGACCCAAACCAAAAACCGCAACGCTAGTGAACAACTTAGTACTCGTAGGTCTTCGCATCGAGTTTAGAGACGAGACATTTAACCAAAGCTTCTCACCTGCCCACCGGCAAATTTTCTAGTAGAGCTACATTATCCTCAGGGTGTAGCGGAACCCATAAATCAGATGATCCTGGCACAGAGCGATCGCAAGCGCATTCCATGAGTATCGGACGACACCATCCTTTATGCCTCAGAGAGTTCTGCCAACCTCAGCCACTTTAAACTTTCTAGGCTGAACAATCGCCACTACCTTTTCGGTCGCATATTAGTCGACAGCTTGCGCCTCGCTCACAGCAAGCGCTGTCATATTTACTAATCCTCGAGCAGTTACTGAAGTCGTCATTACATGTGCCGGCTGGGCTGCACCAACCAGAACAGGACCAACCGGCAATCCTTCACCCAAGGCCTTCAGAAGGTTATATGAGATATGCGCAGCATCGAGCGAAGGCATGATCAATAAGTTGGCACTACCTTCAAGTAGATTATTCGGAAAGCCACGTTCGCGCATGCGCTTGTCGATAGCGGCATCGGAATGCATCTCGCCTTCGACCTCAAAATTCAAATTTTGGCGCTGAAGTAATCGGACGGCGCGACGCATCTTGCGAGCAGATGGCCAATCCGTCGTTCCAAAATTGGAGTGTGATACGAAGGCAACTTTCGGCTCGACGCCAAATCGGCGAACGGCCTCCACACACAAAGTGGCTGTTTCCACAAGCTCCTCGACGTCTGGATCGTGCGTGATATGCGTATCAGCAATGAATACAACGCCTCGCGGTAATATCATCGCTATCATTGTAGACATGTCTTTGACGCCGTCACGACGACCTATGATTTGACGAACCAACATCAGATGCCTCTGGAACTGACCGTATGTTCCGCAGAGCATCGCATCCGCCTCATCAAGTTTCAGCATCATAGCCGCGATCGCTGTCGTGCTAGTACGAATGACGGTACGCGCCATTTCCGGCGATACACCTCGGCGTGCCTGAAGATTGTGGTACTCCGTCCAGTACTTATGATAGCGAGAGTCGTTTTCCGGATCGACCAGCTCAAAATGGTCATCGGGCCGCATCCGCAGACCGAGTTCCTCGATCCGACTTACAACAACGCTTCGGCGGCCAATCAAAATTGGGCTCGCCATTCCCTCGTCGATCACCACTTGCGCAGCATGTAAAACGCGCCGCTCCTCACCTTCCGCATAGACCACTCTTTTCGGATCCGAAATCGCCCGATCAATGACTGGCTTCATAACATTGCCAGAACGCCATACAAACTCGTCCAACTGTTGGATATAAGCGTCCATGTCCGTGATCGGTCTTGTCGCGACACCGCTAGTCATCGCTGCCTTAGCTACCGCGGGTGCGATTTCGCTGATCAAACGGGGATCAAATGGCTTTGGAATGATGTAGCCAGGTCCAAATTTCAGGTTCTCATCTCCATAGGCCTGAGCGACGACATCTGAGCTTTCCACACGTGCCAGATTTGCAATTGCCTTTACAGTCGCAATCTTCATTTCTTCGTTGATAGTGGTGGCACCAACGTCCAGAGCGCCTCGGAAAATAAAGGGAAAGCAGAGGACATTATTCACCTGATTTGGAAAATCGGACCGCCCTGTGGCAACAATAGCATCAGGCCGCGCCTCTTGGGCTAAATCTGGCATGATTTCAGGCACTGGATTGGCGAGCGCCAAAATGAGCGGCTTATCTGCCATTGTTTGAAGTAGTTCCGGCTTCAGCACATTAGGGGCCGACAATCCAAGAAACACATCCGCATCTTTGATTACTTCCGCAAGAGTTCGCATACCGGTATTCTGCGCGTAGCGACCCTGCTTAACGTGCATAGCATCTTTGCGCCCGTCATGTATCACGCCGTCACGATCGGTCGCAAAAATGTTTTCCAGTGGAACGCCCATATCAACCAGAAGATCCAAGCAAGCGATTGCCGCCGCACCGGCTCCTGAAGTAACTATCTTAATCTCTTTCAAATTTTTGCCAACAATATGCAGCCCATTATAAATCGCCGAGGCAACGATGATTGCGGTTCCGTGCTGGTCATCATGGAAAACCGGGATATTCATGCAATCGCGCAACTTTGCCTCAATCTCAAAACACTCCGGCGCCTTGATATCTTCCAGATTAATCCCGCCGAAGGTCGGCTCCAACGCAGCGGTAACGGTTACAAAGCGTTCCACATCAACCGCGTCGACCTCTATGTCAAAAACATCGATACCAGCAAATTTCTTAAAAAGTACTGCCTTACCTTCCATAACCGGCTTGGATGCAAGAGGACCAATATCCCCCAAGCCCAGCACCGCAGTACCATTGCTGACAACCGCGACAAGGTTGCCTCTCGCTGTCACTGTCGCGGCTTCCGCCGGATCATCGGCAATAACCTTGCAAGCTTCTGCAACGCCTGGCGAATACGCAAGCGCCAAATCGCGCTGATTGGCCATCGGCTTAGTTGCAGCAATTTCGAGTTTCCCAGCCGGCGGGCGGCGATGGTAATCAAGTGCGTCTTTAACGAGATCGTCGGTCATATGCAATTCCTCCTGGCTGCGGCTAATTATTTGACCAAGCCACAGATGGATCAACGAACCCCCGCAAAAATTTTTAGCTGCTGTAAGCGTGTTTGCGGCTGCCATTTTAGGCATGAATTCTTAAAATATAGTCACCTAATTTCACGCGTTATAGAATAATGCGAGTACTGTTGCCAGAAATGGTGCGGTCGGAGAGACTCGAACTCTCAAGGGGTTGCCCCCACATGGCCCTCAACCATGCGCGTCTACCAGTTCCGCCACGACCGCTAGGAACCGAATCAATTCGAGCCATACAGGCCGAATTGTTGTATTGGAAGTCGGGACATAACAAAACCGGGGTCACCTCGCAAGAGCATGACAACACCACAACTTAATCTGCCGCCTGACGAGATGCTTGAGTGGAAAACATCTAACGAACCAGTGGAATACGAAGACGCGCTCAAATTTATGGAACGACGCGTAGAACGTATTTATAGCGGTGACGAGCATGAGTGTATTTGGCTGCTGGAGCATCCACCACTTCTGACGGCAGGCACAAGCGCACGAATGGAGGATTTGATCGACTGCAATCGTTTTCCAATTCACCAAACCGGTCGCGGTGGACAATTCACCTATCATGGTCCGGGCCAGAGGGTCGTATATGCCATGATTGACCTTAACCGGCGTGGACAAGACGTGCGTGCCTATATTTGTGCGCTGGAGAATTGGGTAATCCAAGCACTCGCGATGTTCAACGTTACAGGAGAACGACGACCTGGTCGCGTTGGAATTTGGGTTGACCGCAGCGGCGGGAAAGAAGACAAGATTGCCGCAATTGGCGTTCGCGTCCGCCGCTGGGTTGCCTTCCACGGAATATCAATTAACGTGGACCCAGATCTCTCTCATTTCAATGCTATAGTTCCGTGCGGAATTTCCGAAGAAAACTACGGCATTACATCGCTTGTCGACCTTGGATTGCCAGTAATGATGGCGGACTTGGACGTTGCCCTTATGACGACGTTCAAGAAAATTTTCGAAGAAAAAAAATATAGATTATAGGGTAGCCAGGATAGAGAAACCCAAATCGCAAAATTCCGCCGGCGAACAATTTATGTCCGCTACTTTGGCAGACGGGGGGCCCAACTTGCAAATCTCGATCATTTCTTCGACTTCAACTTCCGTTCCCGCAAATATAGCCTCGACCGAACCGTCTTGCCGGTTACGTACCCACCCGTCGAGGCCGCGGGCACTCGCCTCACGCTTCACCCAGGCGCGATACCAAACGCCCTGCACGCGGCCATATACCTTCACACGAACACAGCTGCGCAACAGCTCGCTCATTCGAACTCAAGTATCTTTTGATCTACCAAAAGGCTATCACCTGGAGCCGCGTGCACAATTCCGATGACACCGTCTCTTTCCGCCCGCAAGATATTTTCCATTTTCATCGCCTCTACCACAGCAAGTTCTTCTCCTGCGTTTACTTGTTGGCCGACAGTAACCGCTAGCCGAACAAGCAAACCCGGCATCGGCGATAATAAGAACTTTGACGTATCCGGAGGCACCTTATCTGGCATTAACCTTTGAAGCGGCGCTACATGCGGAGGCAGCACTTTGACGATCAAACGTCCGCCCGCATGATTTAGAGTGTAGCTAACATCGTCGCGTTCCACTTGGATACAAACATCGGTACCATTGATAGTTCCCAAATACATTAGGTTGCCCAACTTCCAGGACGTTGATATCTCGAACTCTTTATTGTTAACCCACGCGAGCCACCCTCTGCTAGTCCGATTTGTTCGGACTACGTGCTCGGTGCGCTCCTCATCTTTGATGAACGCTACAAATTCACATTCATCGACTCTGTTTGAGCCTGCCTCATGTTGTATAGTCGCCGCAACGGCCACTAAAAGGCTCTCATTCTCAGGTCTAAGGTGCTTTTCACTGAAACCTTCGGGAAATTCTTCCTCGATAAAGCCGGTGGTAAGCTGCCCTTCGACGAATCTTGGATGCTTCATCATTGCCGAGAGAAAGGGAATATTGTGTTCAATCCCGCGAATGTAAAAGCGATCGAGAGAATCGCGCATCCGAGACAACGCCTGATCCCGTGTCTCGCCACAGGCTATAAGCTTGGCGATCATCGGGTCGTAAAATATCGAAATTTCACCACCCTCAAAGACGCCTGTATCGACCCTCACATGCTTGCTCTCTTCGGGTGCTCGATAGCGCACAAGGCGGCCGGTCGAAGGCAAAAATTGTCGCAATGGATCCTCTGCATATATTCGCGATTCGACTGCCCAACCATTAAGCTCGATATCGTGTTGTGAGATCGGCAGCTCTTCTCCCGCCGCTATGCGGATCATTAGTTCGACCAGGTCTAGTCCAGTCACAAATTCGGTGACAGGGTGCTCGACCTGCAGCCGGGTGTTCATCTCTAGGAAAAAAAAGTTCCGGTCTTTGTCTACAACAAACTCGACCGTGCCAGCAGAACGGTATTCGACTGCCTTGGCTAGCGAAACCGCTTGCGCACCCATTTCAGCCCGAAGTTCCTCGGTAACGAAAGGTGATGGCGCCTCCTCAATCACTTTTTGATGGCGTCGCTGTATTGAACATTCGCGTTCTCCGAGATAGACGATATTGCCATAAGCATCGGCCATTAACTGTATTTCGATATGCCGAGGATCCTCAACAAACCGCTCGATAAAAATTCGATCGTCACCAAAACTCGATTTTGCTTCATTCATCGCCGATTCGAACCCGGATCGCGTCTCTTCGACGTTGCGAGCGATACGCATACCTTTTCCTCCGCCCCCCGCCGACGCCTTGATCATCACTGGAAACCCGACATCTTTGGCGATGTCTATCGCGTCGCCCACATCAGCAATCGCCTCCGTATGTCCCGGAATTGTATTTACACCCGCTGCCGCCGCGAGTTTTTTCGATTTGATTTTATCGCCCATTGCCCTGATAGCGTGGGTTTTAGGGCCAATGAAAGTAATATCCTCTGCATCAAGCATTTCCGCAAAGGCCGCATTTTCGGAAAGAAATCCATATCCCGGATGAATAGCCTGTGCTTCCGTTTTCTTCGCCGCTTCAACGATACGTTCGGCGTGAAGATAGCTTTCGGATGACGTTCTTCCTCCAATGTGAACTGCTTCATCCGCAATACGCATATGCAAGGCACCAACATCTGCCTCTGAATAGACCGCCACCGTAGCTATCCCCATTCGTTTCGCGGTTCGCATCACCCGGCACGCTATCTCACCCCGATTAGCGATCAAAATCTTCTCAAACACACTCTGAACTCCGCCGAATTTGGTATATTCCAACCTAAGCCATTCGCCTGAATTTCACCATTTTGTCAACTTAACTGCTATAATGCATTTACCTTTACATCGACATTTCAATCGAATTCACGCGCCATTCTCAATACCGGCACAAGAGCGACCGTGTGCGACAAGTCACTCAAGTCTATCTGGAGGATGTAAAAAAAGCGTCTCAGCGTTAGAATCCCCCAGCAACGCGGTCGGTCAGCCTCGCTCTACCCCGTGCCGTATGCGCTTCAGGTCAATACAAAATTTTGCCATCACGGTTTTAGGGTAGAATACTAAAGGCATCGCACTACTCCGCATCGCCCTCGCTGATCCCTAAAAGAACGTTGAATTCAAGGGAGTCAAAAAGTACGGGTACTGCCTCAATTTTTTTTCTACATAAGCTTCGCAAATGGTCAGATGTTACAAAATTGCGTATACGCCTTCAGCAGAATGATGGATATTCTCTAGTTAAAATTCGGCAATTCCGAAATCTTGAGATAATTCCTTTCACACCGATTATCGGATGACTTACTTCGACTACCAGCACTGTGCGCGAATGGGTAAATCCTGTGTCAGTTTCCATGCAAGCTGAAACGAGCCGGCCAATCGCACGCGGCTCAGGCCGGACCAAATCATCTTTGGTTTCTATAGCAAAGGTTACCACAAGTAACACTGCGATGTCGGTATTTCAGATAGGTTTGTAAAATGGGAATCAAAAGGCTAACCAAGCACATCCACCGAATCGGTTTGTGCCCAATCCACTTGAATATCAACTAGACAAGCCATGCCCCGCAAGACGCAACAATCGCCGCCCTGTTGATTGTGAGTGAATCATCCTCAGAAAGCGTTTGGAAACAAAATTTCTCGCTTGAGATCAAAGCAGCATATCAAGAAATCAACAACTAACTAAAATTGAACGAGCGAGATCATGCACTGACACGGCCGTTCGCTTGATATCTGCACTTGATATGTCGAGATGCGTAACAGCACGCATCCGGTAGAGATCGTTAGCACCGATCCGGATCCCAGCCTCGTCGATCAAGCGGTCACGAAATTCCTCAGCGGTCAAGCCCATCGCTTCAATACTGAAGAATACCATGTTGGTAGCAATACCTTCCTCAACCGCAATACCCGGAACATTGCCGAGCAATTCTGCCAATAGACGCGCGTTTTGGTGATCCTCGGCCAAACGATCAACATTATGCTCCAGCGCATAAACACCTGCGGCGGCGACGATACCCGCTTGTCGCATGGCGCCTCCCATCCGCTGCTTCCACTGCCAAGCATGTTCGATGAAGTCGGCACTGCCTGCGAGCATTGCACCTATTGGACAGCCTAATCCTTTCGAAAGGTCTACCCAAAGTGAATCGAAGGGTTCGGCAAAATCGCGCGCAGAGACGCCAGTCTCCACTACAGCATTCAGCAGGCGCGCGCCGTCCATGTGGAGTATAAGATTTTTTTTCTGCGCCACCGAAGCGACTTCGTGCACTGCTTGTAGTGACCAAATCGTTCCACCGGCACTATTAGAGGTCTGCTCGATCACCGCCATTCTAGGTTTGGGGGTATAACGCCGGGCGCGTCTAACGGCAGCATTAAGTTGATCAGCCGTGTAGATCCCACGATCGCCGTCCAAGACCCGCGACATGGCACCTGCGAAAACCGCAAGCCCACCACCTTCTGTGTTAACAATGTGTGCAGTCCGGTCGGCAATAATCTCGTCACCCGGTCGACAATGCACGGCGACGGAAATTTGATTGCACATCGTTCCAGATGGAAGAAATACCGCCGCTTCCTTACCAAGAAGCTCAGCCGTCATTTCGCAAAGTCGCGTGACCGTCGGATCGCTTCCTTGTTGCTCGTCACCTACCTCGGCTTCCGCCATCGCCTTACGCATATCGGGTGTAGGTTTCGATTGAGTGTCGCTGTAAAGGTCGATATCGATATCGGTCATATTTGCTCTGTCCTCCTGGATCAAATTTGCGCCTGGGCACAAATAGTTATTTCAGACCGAGCAGCGTGTCGAGCAATCCGATCACAAACGCAACATGTACTGCAAGCGGCGCCCCCCAAACAACCATAGGGAAGATGAACCATGGCTCGGCAGCAGAAAATAAAATATTTATTATGACAAGTGCGGTAATTGCTGCAAAATAGACGAGCAGATGGATGCAGAACCAGCGTAGACGTCTACTCCCCCGTTCGAACTTATTGTTTGTACCCTCTGTCTCATCTCGCATTGTTTATAGACGCTACAAGGGAATGTTGGCGTGTTTCTTCCAAGGGTTGTCCAGTTTCTTATTCTCAAACAGACGCAGGGCGCGGGAGATACGTCGCCGTGTATTCCGCGGCATGATCACGTCATCGATAAATCCAAGTGATCCTGCGACAAACGGATTAGCAAAGCGCTCTTGGTATTCCTGTGTCCTCTGCTCGATCTTCTCTGGATCACCGATATCCTGGCGAAATATGATTTCGACTGCACCTTGGGATCCCATAACGGCAATCTCGGCGGTCGGCCACGCATAATTCGCATCTCCCCTTAAATGCTTTGAACTCATTACGTCGTAAGCCCCTCCATACGCTTTGCGCGTAATAATAGTTATTTTGGGAACGGTGGCCTCGGCGAATGCAAACAGCAGCTTCGCACCGTGTTTTATAATGCCATTGTATTCCTGATCGGTGCCCGGAAGGAAACCCGGTACGTCAACGAACGTTACGATCGGTATATTGAAACAATCGCAAAAACGGACAAATCGTGCTCCCTTCTTTGCTGAATCGATGTCGAGACAACCTGCGAGGACCAACGGCTGATTGGCTACAATCCCGACCGGACGGCCAGACATACGCGCGAATCCAATAACGATATTACCGGCGTAGGATGGCTGCAATTCGAAAAACTCTCCCTCATCAACAATCTTCTCTATCAACTCCTTCATATCGTATGGCTTGTTCGGATTAGCCGGAACCAGCGTGTCAAGTGATGGCTCCGGGCGGTCTTCCGAGTCGCTAGTATCGCGCATGGGCGGCCGCTCAAGATTGGACGAGGGCAGAAAACCCATGAATCGGCGTAATTGGAGCAAAGCTTCAATATCGTTCTCAAAAGCCAAATCTGCGACGCCAGAGGTCGTCGTGTGAGTAATCGCTCCGCCGAGCTCTTCGTGCGTCACCTCCTCATGGGTCACCGTTTTGACAACATCGGGACCCGTCACGAACATGTAAGACGAATCCTTTACCATAAAGATGAAGTCCGTCATCGCTGGTGAATACACTGCGCCTCCCGCACAAGGTCCCATGATCAAGGAGACTTGGGGTACCACGCCCGAGGCCAAGACATTCAATTGAAACACATCTGCATAACCTGCGAGCGATGCCACACCTTCTTGAATGCGCGCGCCACCGGAGTCGTTTAGACCGATCACAGGCGCGCCCGCTTTCATCGCCTGTTCCATAATTTTTACGATCTTGCGGGCATGTGCTGCAGACAGTGAGCCGCCAAATACTGTAAAATCTTGACTGAAAACGAAAACATTTTTGCCTTCAATAGTTCCGTGGCCCGTAATTACCCCATCGCTTGGAATCTTCTGCTCCGACATGCCAAACTCGTTGCAGTCATGTTCGACAAACATGTCCCATTCCTCAAATGACCCCTCATCGAGGAGGACCGTAATGCGTTCACGAGCCGTTAATTTTCCCTTTGCGTGCTGTGCCTCGATCCGCTGTTCACCGCCACCTAGACGCGCCTTTGCACGCTTTTCTTCCAATTGCCGGATGATTTCCTGCATATCCTGGCGTCTCCCTTGGTGAAATTCAGGGCGATCTTACAGCTCGGAACCCATCGCAACAATAATTCGAAACGGACCCTTATGTTTCCGAAAAGAGCAGACCAAGAAATTTTTCCACCAACGCCACTTCTCGGGCAATACGTTTTCTGCGAGAAATGGCTTCTTCGTCTTCTCCCCAGTGCTTGGCCTGGAATATTACATCGAGCTGACCCGCCGC